>Ga0210408_10002863_pt1 | contig 16355 bp, 10 predicted proteins | sample IncBWH4MmetaG_FD_155471 | JGI IMG/M metagenome (GOLD analysis project Ga0210408, IMG submission 155471) | Forest soil microbial communities from Barre Woods Harvard Forest LTER site, Petersham, Massachusetts, United States - Inc-BW-H-4-M | ecosystem: Environmental > Terrestrial > Soil >...
CAACGCGCGGCGGCTCCGCAGCCGATGGCCGTAAGGTCCGCGCGACTCTGCATTGGGTCGCCGCAGCGCATTCGGTGCCAGCGGAGATTCGTCTCTACAACCACCTCTTCAGCCGCGCCGAACCGGAGATCGCCGACGACTTCGCCGCAGAGCTCAATCGGGCATCCTTCGAGATCCTGAACGAAAGCCGTATCGAGCCTGCGTTGGCCGCAGCAACACCCGGCGAAGCGGTGCAGTTCGAAAGACAGGGCTATTTTTGCCTGGACCCCGACAGTACCTCGGGGCGTTTGGTATTCAACCGAACCGTCGGGTTACGCGATAGCTGGGCGAGGGTGAGAGCAGCCGGCGCTTAGATTCTGTTAAGCAAACATAAGAACCATTCGCGCTAAGAAGGCGAACCGGTCGATTTAAGGGGGGGGCCGGCCCGGCCGTAAGAATTTTGGGCCGTGCAGGATGGCGAAGCAAACAGAGTCTGATTGGAAGTAGTATCTAATGCCGCCATCACACCGAAAGCAGCCTTATAGAGCGACCTCGCACGAGCGCCGGCGTCAGACAAGACACAGCGCGATACGCAAGCGATAGAAGGACCGTCAATGCGACCATGGATAATTGTTTTGTTGAGCGCGGCTGGCGCTATGTTCGTCGCCGCCGTCTTAGCCGGGCCCGAACTGTCGGACGCCGCGCGTTCCGGTTCCTGGATAGCGCTGCTGCCGAGTTTATCGGGGCTCGCAGTTGCCGCCCTCGCTGTGTACGCGCTCTGCGTGATGCTGTTGGCGACAGGGCTGTTGCTCGCCGAGACCTTAGGCGCCCGGCACCGTCTCGGACGCATCGACGAATACCGAACCCGGCCTCCAAATGACTGGATCAGGGGGCTTGGCGGCAATGGGTTGCACCACCTAATTCCGAGACCGGTCGTCGAATCGATCAGACGGGCAGAGACAGACGGTGGCGCGGTCCAGCTGCTCAGTCGTTTCGATCCCGACGCGGCGCGGCGCGAGATCGCACGGCTGCACTATATCTGGCTGGCGCGCACGCATTTCTTCAGCGCGCTGATCGTACTGACGGCGCTTGTCGGATTGGGCGTCGCACAAGATCATGGGGCCGCCCGGTTACCGTTGGACATGATCCCGACAACCCCGGCAACTCTGATCTTGGTCGGGTTGATCCTTCTCGCGGTGCTCAGCCGGATTGCGGTCGACGTCTCGGTCGAGCCGCTGGTCGAAGTAATCTCTCAGCTGCCAGCCGGGGACGAAGAGATTGGGCTCCTTCGCCGCGCCGTCGAAAGCCTCGAAGCAGCCGCGGCAGCGGTCAAGTCACCCGCGCCGGCATCGACTCTGCTGCCCGATCGGCTCGACCCAGTGATCGAAGAGGGACATCGCGTGTTGTATGATGCCGTCAGGGATTTGTCGGCGACTACCGATGCGCTCGGCGCGACGATGCGATCGTCGGTCGATGCCCTTGGCGACGCGATGAACGCGGCCGCGGTGCGACCGCCGGCGACACCCGGGAACGGCGATGCTGGGGCGTACAAGTTCTCCGAGCTACAAGGCGCCGTCGAGGCGCTAACTGCCGTTCTGGAGCGGCTGGCGACATTGCCGGATACCGCCGATGAGCCACTACCTATCGGTCCCGATCTCTCCCTTCGGCCGCGTGCACAGTCGCCGCGCCTCGCCCGCGAGCTACGCAAGCTCTTGCAAGAGATCGAGACGGCCCGTTGATCCTGGCTTAGCCCTGTTTCAATTTTTGCAGCAGTTTCTCGGCGTCCGCCTTGTCCGCGAAGGAGGCGCCTGACCCCAGGAGGCTCTCAAGCATCGACTGCGCGTCGGTCGGGCGGCCGACATGGTGGAGCGCCACCGCGAGATGATATTGGATGTCCGGGTTCTGTGGGGCCGCCGAATTGGCGGCGGTGAGGTAGGTCATTGCCTTGTCGGCCTCGCCCTGGGCCAACAGAATCCATCCCAGGGTATCGTCGATTTGCGGCGTGGCCGGAGCGGCGGCAAAGGCTCGCTCCGCCAGTTCGCGAGCCTGTACCAGGTCGCCCTGTCGCTGATAGAGCCAAGCTAGATTGTTGAGCGCGGCTGGATCGGCCGGGTGTTCAGCGATGAGTCGACCGTATTCGGCAATCGCCGCGTCGTATTTTTTTTGCTCCAGATAGAACCCCGCCAGCACCGCGCGGATCGCAGCATCTTTCGGATCGACCTGCAATCGGGCTGTCAGTACTCCTTCGGCTTTCACGAGATCATCGGTACGGCTGTAGAGGCGGAAGAGCGCAAGGGTAATGTTATCATCCGACGGTCGCGTCGCGGCGACCTTGTCGAGTAGGGCGACCGCATCTCGCCCGCGCCCAGCTTTCTCGTAAAGCTCCGCCGAAACCAAATCGTAGATGGATTTTCCAGGATCATTGTCGGCAAATCTACGGGCCTTTGCGAGACCGTTTTCCAAACCGCTGATCTCCGCTTCGACCCGGATCAGATCGCCCTTTAGCGACACATTCTCTGAGTCGCGATCGAGCGCGGCCTGCAACAGGCTCCGGGCCTCAGGGAATTTCTTAGCTGCTCGGAGCAGAGCGAGGTAGCGCGACAATATCGGGCCAGAGTCGGGCGCCAGTTCATGTGCACGTCGGTAGGTTGAAAGTGCGCCGTCCGTATCGCCGGATCCAATCTGCACTCGGCCCTGCGAGTCGAGGACGTCGATGTTTGCCGGGAACAGTGCGACAAGTTCAGCCGCCACCGGTGCGGCGTTCTTCCAGTCCTGCTGCAACCCGTACATATTGACCAGCAGCAGCCCGGCCGCAGGGTCGTTTGGTGCTGCGGCGCGGGCGCGATTAATATAGTCGGTAGCCTCCGTCCACTTCCTTTCCGCAACAGCGATTTCCCCGAGACTGAGAAGGGCGACGACGTCGGTCGGTCTCTGCGCCAGAAGCTCCCCGAATATCTTCTTGGCGTCGTCAACACGTCCCGTGCTCAGATACAGCCGTCCTAGAACGCCTCTTGCGGCTGGATTGTCCGGGTCAGCCGCTAGACGGTGAGACAAGACGGCCTCCGCCTTGGTCATGTCGCCGACTCCGATATACAGACGGGAGAGGGCGACCATAAGGCGGTCGTCCGACGGCTGCGCTGTAACCGCCTTTTCCAGCAGAGCTACGGCGTCCTTCGGCCGTCCTGCCTTTTCGTAAAGCTCGGCGGAGATCAGATCGTAGAAGCTGTTGTCCGGCTCGTCCTTCGCAAATGCACGCGCTTTGGAGAGGGCCGCATCCAAACCATCGATCGCTGCCTCCACTCGGATCAGGTCGCCCTTCAAAGGCGCGTCTCGGGGAAAATGGGCGACAGCGTCCTGCAACACCGAACGCACCTCACGATATTCCTTCGCTGAATTCAGCAAGGCTAAATAGCGCGACAGGACCAACATCGAATTGGGTGCGAGCTGGTAGGCGCGCCGGTAGCTCGATATTGCGCTTTTGGTGTCGCCTCCTCCCAATTGGGCTGTAGCTTGTGCGATCTGGGCGTTAGCGTCCTGCGGGAATTTTACGACGAGCTCTCCCGCTACCGCCCGGGCGTTAGTCCAATCCTGCCGCAGCTCGTAGAGGGTGACGAGCTTGATCCCCGGTGTCGGATCGTTTGGCGCGGCCGTCCGCGCGCGGTTTAGGTTATCAATCGCTTCGGACCATTTCTTTTCCCGCATCTCGATGTCCGCGAGCCCGAGAAGCGCGGTAACGTCGCCGGCCTTCTTTGAAAGAAGATCGCGATAGACTTTTTTCGCGTCGTCCGAGCGCCCCGTCGCGAGATAGAGCTGCGCCAAGTCGCGTGCGGCCACCGCAAACTCAGGATTGCGCGCCAACGCGGCGCGGAAGGCGGTTTCTCCTCCAGTGTAATCTTGCTGAGCAACATCGACGATGCCAAGCAGGGTTTGATAGAGCGGGTTGTTGGCGTCGAGCTTGATCAGAGAGGCGGCAACCTCTGCCGCTTTCTTTACCCGTTTAGCGCGCAGCTCGCTGAGCACCAAGGTGGGGCCGGCGATCGCCGCTCCGGCTTCGGTGGCAAATACCTGCTCAAGCTGGGCGAGACCCTCCCGACCTTGGCCGCTGTTCATTTCTGAGATCGCAACGCGTGTCTTGATGGACGGGTTATCGGGATCGAGAGCCGAGGCCTTTTCGAACTGCTGAAGTGCCAGCTCAGGCTTGCGGTCAGCCATGTAGGCGTTCCCGAGCAGGCTCAGTGTCGCCGCCTCGACCGTGGGTTTGTTGACGTGCGGCTTGAGATAATCGATCGCCCGAACTGCCCCGTGCTGCTGGAGCGCGGCGTTGGCTATGAGCCGCGCCGCCTTCTGGTGGTCGGGAAGACGGGCAACGTATTTGCCCAGAATGCTCTCCGCCTGGGCGAATTGTCCGAGCGCTAGTTTCGTTGCCCCCTGAACATAATATCCCGCTGAGAACTTCGGAAAGGCGGGGCTGATGCGATCGAGTATCCTATCGGCAGCTGCATATTGCTGTTGCTTGGCAAGTGCCAAAGCGCGCAAGTAATTTGCCATGAAGTGATTCGGCATTGCCTTAAGGATCGGACCGAGGTCCTCGTCCGCGGCCGTAAAATTGCCAAGTGCGATATTGACGTTGGCGCGGCTCAGATGAGCCAGCAGGTTCTTCGGATCAATCTTGAGCGCCTCGTCGAAGAGACGCACGGCTCCGTCCGGATCCCCTCGAACCTGCATCATATCGCCCTTGACCTGAAGCAGCTCCGCGGAGCGAGGGTTGGCGGCGATCGCCTCATCGATCAGCCTGTCCGCCTCCTCGGGGGCTGTTTTGGCCAGAAAGCGAGCGAGCTGAACCTTAGGCTTCGCGGCGCCCGGATCCAGCCGGATTGCATCGCGCCACATCGCCTCGGCCTTTTCCCGATCCCCGAGGCCAGCTGTCGCGGTGCCAAGCGCCGTTCGAACCCTACTCTCAAGAGCAGGAGCCCGATCGTCAGGCTGGATTTGATCGGTCAGGTCCGCAAATTTTTCTTGCTGGAGCAAGGCATCGGCGAGGACGGGCAAGAAATCAGCCTCGTTCCCGTTGCGCTCGCGTCCAGCGCGCGCCTCGCGCTCTGCCATCGCGGCATCGCCAAGTTGGAGATACACCTCGGCAAGCCGTACCCGAAGGATGGGATCCTGCGGCGACTGGCGAACGGCGTTTTTGAGCTCGATCTCGGCGGCCTTGAGATCCCCTTTTGCGACGTATTGCTCTGCATCCTTGATCGAAGCCGAGGACTCCTTCGCATTCGCGACGGCAGAGACCATTGCAAGGACCGTGGCGGCGAGAGTCAACGACCGCCAGAGACAGGGCCGTTGAGCCTGAGGCATCGCCATTCCTTTCATCTGCAAGCCGGGCTCACACATCGAGGCCAATCTGGTGCTGCTGCATTAGATCGTACAGCGTCGGCCGACTTATCCCGAGCAGCTTTGCCGCCTTCGACAGGTTGGAGCCGGCCTGCGCGAGAGCCAACTGGAGTACTTCGCGTTCGGCGCGGTGACGCGCGTCGCGAATAGCCAGCGATTGCGGCTTTTCTCCGGACGCGGTGAGGCCAAGATCGGCGGCCGACAGCAACGGCCCGTCGGTCATAACGACGGCACGCTTCACGCGGTTTTCGAGCTCGCGCACATTTCCGGGCCACGCGTGATCGATGATCGCCGCTAGGGCGGTTGTGTCGAAACCACGCACCGAATGTCCGTATTCGACACTGAAACGCCTCAGGAAAAAGCTCGCCAGAACAACCGAATCCGAAGCCCGCTCACGCAACGGCGGCACTCGCACCGTGACCTCGTTCAAGCGGTAGTACAGATCCTCACGGAACCTCCCCTCCGCCATCATCAGATCGAGGTCCTGGTTGGTCGCGCACACGATCCGCACATCAACCTGCAGCGGCTTTCGACCGCCGATCCGCTCGATGACCTGGTCTTGCAGGAAACGCAGCAATTTCACCTGCATCGGCAACGGCACGTCACCGATTTCGTCGAGAAACAAAGTGCCGTGATCGGCGCTTTCGATCCGGCCGATGGTTTGCTTGACCGCACCGGTAAAAGCGCCCCTTTCGTGACCGAAGAGCTCGCTTTCGAGCAGTGTCTCAGGGATCGCCGCGCAATTGATCGGAACAAACGGCTCGCGGCTACGCGCGCTCAATTTATGGATCGCCTGAGCGAGCAGCTCCTTACCGGTTCCGCTCTCGCCGCGCAGCAACACTGCGACGTCGGTCGGTGCGATCTTCTCGATGGTGCGCAGCACCTTCAACATCTCTTCGCCGCTCGCGATAATTCCATCGATCGGTGATGCTGTCGCGGCTTCCAAAAGTCTGCGGTTTTCGGCCTCCAGTTCGAACATCTTTTCGGCGCGAGAGACAATTCGTTGGAGATCATCAATATTGATCGGCTTTTGGTAGAAGTCGTAAGCGCCGAGGGCGCATGCCCGCAAGGCGTGCTCGCGGGTTTCGTTGCCGGTGGCGATGATGACCTTCGTCGCGGGGGCAATCGCAAGGATCTCAGCCAGGATCGCCAAACCCTCGGAGGCTCCGTCCGGGTCGGGCGGAAGGCCGAGATCCACGATCGCCACCGACACGGGGGTCCTTCTGGAGAGAGCGATGGCTTCCTGGCGGGTGCTCGCGGTGTACACTTTGTGGTCAGAAAAAGCCCAGCGCAGCTGGCGCAGAAGCCCCGCATCATCATCCACGATCAGCAGCGGCGTTTCGTTCGGCGACATTGCGTCACATCACGGCGGAGGATGCCGCCGGCTCTTTCTCAAGGACAAGCGGCAAAAGGATCCGCATTGTAGTGCCAGCCCCTTTCTCGGAGATTACCTCAAGGTCGCCGCCTGCCGCACGGATCAGTTCTCGCGTTTGAAAGGCGCCGATGCCGTAGCCGCCCAATTTCGTTGAGCGGAAGGGCCGGAACAGCTCGTCGCGAATAAAGGCGGGATCCATCCCCGGGCCACGATCCGCTATATCGATTATTAGCTCGGCATCGCCTCGACGCGTTGAAACAATAACGAAATCGCCCGGTCGCGACGCATCGATCGCATTCTGGGTGAGATGGGTCAGGGCGGATCGGAGGCGATCGGGATCAATTGCCACAATACAATTGTCGGCATCGGTACGGGTCTCGACGACCACCGGGCCGTCGACGAATTCGGCTGCGACCGCGCTGACAATCGCATCCGGCGCGACCAGGCGCGGTGCGCCCGGCCCAGCGTCAGCTCTGAGTTGGCTAAGAAGGTGATTCATACGCACGACCGCATCCTCGACGGTCTGGAGCATGTCACGCTGAAAGTCAGGATCTTCAATGTACCGCTTCGCGTTCGAGACGATCAGGCCGAGTTGGCTCGCCAGGTTCTTGATGTCGTGGATGACGAAAGCGAAGCGCTTGCTGTGCTGATTCAAGATTTCGCTGTCTCGCAGCACCCTCGTCGATCTCTCTTCGGCGAGATAGCTGGCGGCCTGACGCCCTGCTGCTCGGAGCAGGTCGAACGCTTCCCAATCGAGAGTGACGATGCGGCTCGCGCGGTTAAGGAGGACGAAGCCGACGAGTTCGCCGCAATGGGACAGCGGCACGGCCAGCCACGCCTTGGAGGAGGCAAATGGCCATGCCGCGGGTGACAAAGCGGCCGGGCGCTCCTGGATCCAGCTCCCGTCCCGGAACCCGGCGACGAACGGATCTTGGGGCGGCAGCTTTGCCCCCTCGGGAGCGTGGAGCTTCCACCCGGCCGTCGGACAATAGCCGATCCCGGGATGCAAGGACCACAGCACTCCCGCAGGGCTATCGACGAATTCGCCAAGAGCGTGGATGATCCGGACCTGTAGTTCCTCCGCGTGCCCCGGATCGGAAACGAGCTCGATGAACTTCAGCCATTCGACGCGATAATCGTAACGATTGGTGAAAAAGTTGCGTGAAATCAGAAACCCGAGTCGACGACGCAGGCTCCCCGAAGAAAGCACGGTGGCGAGCACCATAATACTGCCGAAGAGCATCGCAAGTTGTAGGACAAGTCCCCACTCCCCTCCGACCCGATGCAACACCATGCCTACGGCGGCTACGGAGAGCAAAAAGCAGCCGCTCGCCAGCAACGTGGCCGTGTAGAGGACCACCTGCCGGGAGACGTGGATGTCGACGCGCCATTCGCGGTTGCGCGCCATCGCGAGCGCAAGCAACGGAGCCATGAACGCCGCCGCGATGGCGCGCCCAAGACCGAGGCCGGGATCGACCCGGCCGCGGGTGATGAATGCGTCCGAGAACAGAAACATCTCGTAAGCGAAAAGGCCGCCGAGGGCGAGACACAACGGCCAGACGTGCCACCGTCGCTGGCGCTCTGTATTACGCCACAGATTCTCGACCGCGAGCAGCCCGAGGACGCCGAAACCGATCCGAACCAGAAGCTGCGAGGTATACCAGCCTAACGCAGCCGGACTCAGCACGAACGAGTACCCGTCATTGACGACCGCCGCGAAGCAGTATGCGAGCGCCCCGAGGAGATAGAGCCGTCCAAGTCCGGAGCCATCGCCGGCCCGTTTTGTCACCAGCGTAACGCCGAACAGTAGCCACGCCGAAAGCCTGACGCTGTCAAGCGGCGCCAGAAAAGCGACCGGTACACCACCGGATACGGCCGTTGCACCCGCCCACGCGATCGATGCGAAGCAACAACCCAAGATCGCAAGACCGATTTTGCTCGTCCGGCCGCGCAAAATCATCAGCACGACCACTAGGATGAACGCGAACGCGCACCCTGAGTAAAGGGTCTCTGTTATGCCAATATCCAGGTTTGCTGCCCTATCTTGCCCCATGGTTCCAAAAAATCACTCGGGCAGTTTGCAGAAATATCACGCAATCCAGGAAAACACTGCGATTTTTTACATAATAAAGGTCGTAAGTCAGCTTGACCCAGGCGTCCTCTGTCGAAGCTCCGTAAGGATAATTTACCTGTGCCCAGCCGGTGATGCCGGGTCTTACCCAATGACGCTCAGAGTAGTACGGAATAGCCTGCGTCAGTTCGGCGACAAAGAAAGGGCGCTCCGGCCGAGGCCCAACGAAGCTCATGTCACCGCGCAACACATTAAGGATCTGCGCCAACTCGTCGATCCGGAGTTTACGGATGATCATCCCGACCCGGGTGACGCGCGTATCCCTTTCGGCAGCCCAACGAGGACCGTCTGTCTCGGCATCGGCTCGCATGCTTCGGAACTTCAGAATTGTGAAGGAGCGGCCGTGCAGTCCCACGCGCTCCTGTTTGTAGAAAATCGGCCCCGAACTCTCGAGTTTGATCAAGCATGCCGTCACGACCAGGAGCGGCAAAGTCAGAATGAGCAATCCCACGCTGACCACAATGTCGAAAGCGCGCTTCAGGAACTCATCGAGCGGACCGCAGCGGAATCCGTCGGAGTAAAAGAGCCAACTGGGCCTGAGCGCCTCAAGATCGATGGTCCTCGTTTCGCGCTCCCAGAAATCGAGGAAGTCGATTACTTTGATCCCCGCAAGCTTGCAATGGAGCAGCTGGCGCACCGGCAAGCCGCGCCGGTCGTCGGTTGCAACCACGATCTCGCTCGCCCCCCATTGGTACACAAGCTCTGCCAGAGCATCGGCCTCGGCAGCCGACCAGTCGATCGTATCGGAGCGGACGCTCGGACGCTCCCCTGGCACGCCGAGATAGGAAATCGGCAAGAAATGCTCGTTATCCCCGGTCTCGACCAGCCGAACGATGCGAGCGGCCTGGGCTCCGTTACCGAGCACGAGGACCCGCCGCTTCAGCATCCCGCGTCCCACGGTCACCGAAAAGGTACTGCGCGTCACCGACACGCAAACGAGCCAGATCAAAGTTGCCTTTAACGGAAAGCTACCGGCGTCGGGCAGGCGATCCAACCCCTCGCGCCAATATGCTGCTGAAAAAGAGACGAGCATCAGCACGAGTATTGTGGCGACCGCTATCTTGCTTAACAGGAGGCGGGAATCGACAAAGCTTTGATGCCCGTACAGTCCGACCGAAATCATCGCGGTCACTGCCGCGACCGACAGACCCGCAGAAAACTGAGCGGCAAAGGTCGATGCCCGGAGGAGAATCGGCACACCAATCTCCGAGGTCGCCAATAGTTGATAAAACGCGCCCGTAATCAGCAGAGCGTCCGACGATGCCAGAAGCACGACTGAAACCGGGACAAAGTGTCGGAATAGTCTGAGTTGCATCGCGAACGCAAAAGAGTTAAGGCCAGACACCAGCGGCCCTATTCTAGGGCAGCTGTTAAGATTTACGACAATAGTATCAGCAAATCGTAACGTCGTCTAGTGGACGAGCTTCCCCCTTGCAATTAAAGGGCAATGCTGATCCGTACGGCCTACGCGGGAACGGTGGCTGCGGTGCTGCGGATCAGGATGAAGGGGAGCGGGTCCTGCCGCGCTCCATTCGGCGAGGCCCCACCGATCGCCGTCCAGCCTCCGCAGTTTTGCGACGCGCCCAGCCGAGCATCGTCGTTGCGATCTCCGCGATAAGTCAAAAGGTGATAGAGGAGCGTAAACCGATGACCAAAGCATTTGGCACGGCCCGCGCCTGAGACGCCGGAACAGGCGGCGCAACGTGACCGCCCGGATGCGCGATCAGCTGTAAATCCGGCTGCAAGGTCCACCACGGTGCGACACGGGCTTGATAAGTGATTTCGAGCACAGCTTCGTAATCGCGCATCGTGCCGCGAATACCCGTGAACAAAATCTCGTCCCGGTCCAGACGTCGGGCGGCGTTGCCTATACGGGCATAACTTGCCGCGACACCCAAGACGTCGAGTTCGCGGCTCGGGAGGAGACCTTTGTAAGTGAGGCCGGTGTCCACCTCCAAGCTGATCAAGTTGCGGTTAGGCGGCGCGTTGCCAACACGAAGAAAGGCGGCGAGACCCTGCATTGCCGTGTCGGGCCGCCGCCACAACATTTGGTCCGCGACCAGATAGAAGCCGAAATCACCGCTATGGGTGGCCGCAATGCCGGTGCTGGCCGGGTCCGCCAGGGAACGCCCCAGGGTGTCGCGCCGCAAATCGGGAAAACCAGCGGTATGGTACCAGGCGCCGAGTTTGATGTCGCTCAGTTGGAGAGAAGAAATCGGCTCCGTGTCGAACGCGTAAGCCATTTCCGCTATGGCCAAAGAGCCGCCTTCGCCGATCAGGAAATTTGTGCCGCTCGGGTTGCGAATTTGCGGATCTCCGGATCCGGGCGGCGCCGGATTTCCGTCGAACCCCGCAGCGGAAAAGGTCAGGCCGGTTGTCGGCGCGGCCCTCATTCGCACGCCCGGTACCGCAAATGGATAGCATGGTCCCCCGCTCGGCAAGTCTGTCGACAGGATATCGGGGCAGCCGAACGTCGAATTCACAAAGATCGCGGAATATTGGCTGATGTAAAATTCGTCGTCGAGGGCGATCTGACCGAGGCGGAACGAGGCCTTACCGTCGAACAACTGCTGCTGCAACCACAGATCGTGAAGGCGCGTCGATGGCAGAGCCTCGATGGTGCTGACCGCGAGCAGATTGCCAATCGCATTCCTCGACAAACCGCGTCCGCTGATCTGGTACGCGTCGGCGTAAAAATTTGCGCCCGGCCAATTCGCGATTTTTTCGAGATCGAGGCTAAGAGATATCGCAAGCAGACCCTGGTAAATCGTCATCTGCCTCTTACCACCGGTAAGATTGCTCAGGGTCTCTGCGACATCGTTGACCCCTGGCTCGACACCGGCTTCGCGCCATTGCTGGCGCACCCCGCCCCAATTGCCGGTGAGCGTCTCCCGGCCGAAAAGCCCGTCCTGTGCGGTAACGGGTTGGCGTGCGGCTCCGAGTATCAGGGCGCCGACGATCACCAGCGCAGAGAAGCCGGCTCGCACGAAAACTCAGAACTCGCTTTCCCGGAAAACTTGTTCTGGGTGTAACGAATCCATTCGGTCTATCGCGGTCCTTGAGTCGGAAGTCGTGCGCTCTCGATGGCGCGAAAGGCACCCTGAGGTCCAAGAAGATTTTGCGTAATGCCGACCACCGCCGCGGCGAGATCGGGATCCTCAGCACCACCCTGGATGATCGCCTGCTTCTCGACGAGGGTCTGGTACTGCCCGTTCAGATAAAGCCGAGCCTCGATCGTGATCGGACGGTGTGCGGCAAACGTCCTTTGGGCCATATGCGGGCGGACGAAGTTGCGCACTTCCCCACCGGCATACGGGTTCATTTTGAATTTCCACTCTACGCGGTCGGGCGCCGAACCCGCGTCCGCCGCCGGTTCGAAGCGCCAATCCGTGAGGCGAGCCTCAGCCATGTGCAGCGCCAGGTAGCGCGGCAAATCGCGGAGATGAAATCCGGGCAGCGCATCGGACGTTTCTACCTGTAACGTAAGTGGTGCCGCGGCGTTCGCGGGTACAAACAGAGAAAGAGCGACCGCCAAAGCCCATTGCGCCACCAATGCGGCACGGAAGAAAGAGATCCGGTGCGACGAATTGCAGGAAGCAGTCACGCTCGCCCGAGAGGAATTCTAAGAGCCAAGCTGCCCTTCGGAAGCAGAGGTTAAAGGGTACCGCAAATTGCCAGCATCAGCAACAACGCCGCCGGTAGCCGAACATCCATTCGAGCTCAGGCATATGCTTGAAGTTCATGCCGGAAATCCCGGCGACCGCGGTCGGGACCGCAAGGATCGCGGCCCAGCTTCTCGATGGCGAATCACGCTCTCGCTATCCGTCTCGATAGAGTGCGCAGAGGATAATCCCCTGCGCACTAGCAGTCGCTTGGGTATCGACGAGGTCGAGCAAATCAGTCGGAGACCCTCAGGCGCCGTCCATGCACCCTGTCGCCGTGCAGCGCGCTGCCGCGTCCGGAGAGGCTCGGGTTCACCATAAAATATACATGTGCGCTCTGGGGCTTGGCACTCGCGGTCAGCCGCTCATAGCTGCTGCCATCAGGACGCAATGCCCAGCTCTGAGCGTCGTCGTGAAGGTTGGCCTCCATGATCTGGTCGAGAATTTGCTGGTGCACCGTCGGGTTCTCGATCGGGACCAGCGCCTCGACCCGGCCGTCGAGGTTCCGCTGCATCCAGTCTGCCGAGGAAATGAACACTGCGGAGGCGGGCGACGGTAGTCCCTGCCCTGACCCAAAACATATGATCCTGGCGTGCTCCAGAAAGCGCCCGACAATGCTCTTGACCGTGATATTGTCAGAAAGGCCGCCAACCCCAGGGCGCAGGCTGCACATTCCGCGGACGACCAGTGATATCAAGACGCCGGCCTGGGACGCCCGGTAAAGCGCTTCGATCATGTCGACGTCGGTGAGTGCATTCTGCCCAAATCGCAGCCGGCCGGCCTCCGCATGCTCGCTCTCAGCGGCGATCAACTCAAGGAGCTTTGCTTTGATGCCGGCGGGCGAGATCGCAATCTTTTCGAGCCGCGCCGGATGAGCATAACCGGTGACGAAATTGAAGAGGCGAGCGGCGTCGGCACCTAGCGCGCCATCGCAAGTAGAGTAGGACAGGTCGGTGTAGATTTTGGCAGTGACCGGATGATAATTGCCAGTACCAAAATGAACGTACGTGCGCAATACCTCGCCCTCCTGACGTGCGACTAGTGAAACTTTGGCGTGGGTCTTCAGATCGACGAAGCCAAAGATTACTTGCGCGCCGGCCTGCTCCAGCCGTCGTGCCCAGTGTATATTGCGCTCTTCATCGAACCGCGCCTTCAGTTCAACCAACGCGGTTACCGATTTACCGGATTCCGCGGCATCGACGAGGGCCGCGACGATCGGCAAATCTTCCGATGTCCGGTAGAGCGTCTGCTTCATCGCGATGACGTTCGGGTGCGCGCCGCCTGACGGAGGAACTGCACAACTACATCGAAAGACTCATACGGATGATGGACAACAATGTCTTTAGCCCGGATGGCTGCAAAGCAGTCCCCGCCGTAATCCTTGATCCGCTCGGGAAAGCGAGGCGTAAACGGCGGGAACAGTAGATCAGGTCGCTCGGCCGTGATCAGTTGACGAATATCAGAAACCGCTACCATCCCATCCAGGACGACGACATCTTCGGCATGAGTATTTGTCTCCATGATCACGTCGCGCAAGCGGCCCGGCGTGTCGGGCGAAAATGTCAGGCGAATGATCTGCCCGCGGCGGCGGCGCTTGACCGCGGATTCGAACATTACCACCAGGTCTTGTGCTTTTTCCTCAATTTCGATGTCGCTGTCGCGCAACGCTCGGAACACCCCATGGCCGAGCGGCGTCATGCCGGGGAACAGCTCTGACAGTCCCACCGCCAGCAGCACATCCTCGATCAGGATAAACCGGTCCCCCGCGCCCGGGAGCCGGATGAACCGCTCGACGCGTTCGGGAACGAGCACTAGAGCATTGATCCCGGACCCGTCCTCTCTCTGCAACTCAACGACGAACGCCAAGGCGCGGTTGGGGATGAACGGGAAAGGATGCGCCGGATCGATCGCGATCGGGGTCAGGACCGGCAGCAGGCGATCGACGAACAGCTGTCGCAGCCAAGTCCGGTCGTCGCTGGTCAACGCCGTATCGTCGAGGATGGAGATACCTTCGGCTGACGAGCGTTGCTGCAGATCGGCCCAGCAGCGCTGCTGCCGGTGAACAAGCTTCCTCGCGCGCTCGGCGATTGCCGTCAGCTGCTGCTCGGGGGTCAGCCCGTCCTCGCTCTTCACATGAACGCCACTGGCTGCCAATTCCTTGAGGCCAGCGACTCGCACCATGTAGAATTCGTCGAGGTTGCTGTCGGAAATCGACAAAAACCGCACCCGTTCGAGCAGCGGATGATGCGGATTGCTCGCCTCATCGAGCACGCGCTCGTTGAAGGCAAGCCAGGAAAGCTCGCGATTGAGGTATCGCTGTGACAATTCCACAGGCGCGGTCGGGGTCGGTGTCGCCTGATCGAGCGTCGAAGAACTGATCGCCAACGGCGCCATTTCCAACCCCGCCGCAATGTCAACAGCTCGCCGGGCCGCTAAGCGATATCCCGTCGAGTGGGCAAGCTTCGCGTACTAGGCCGGGATCATCTCGTCGGCGACCCGGACCGACGGTGACGACGTCGTGCACCACGGCATCGAGTGCTCGCATGTCCCTCCACTCCTGCGCTCAGAATAGATTGAGGAATAGAATATAGAGGCCCGCGGACAGCATCATCGCCATCGGCAAGGTCAGCACCCATGCCAGGGCGATATTGCGGATCGTTGACAGCTGCAGACCGGACCCATTAGCGGCCATGGTTCCGGCAACACCCGATGAAAGGACGTGAGTGGTCGAGACCGGGAGACCGTACATGTCGGCCGCTGCGATGGTCGCCGCTGCGACGAGCTCCGCGGCGGCCCCCTGACCGTAAGTCAGATGGGTCTTGCCTATTTTTTCGCCGACCGTAACGACAATGCGTTTCCAGCCGATCATAGTTCCGAGACCGAGTGCGATCGCGACTGCGACTTTGACCCAGATCGGAATGAACTTTGTCGCGCCGTCGAGCGACTGCTTGTATGCGTTCAAGGTCGCGATATCAGCCGCCGACAGGTCAGCTTCCTTGTCTTTCATCAGAAGGCGCAACGCCTCATCGGTCAGATACATGTCGTTGCGCGTGTTGCCCACGGCCTCGGCAGGGATCTTTGCCAACGAGCCGTATTCCCTCACCTGCTTGTCAATATCCTGGATCAGCACGACAAGCGAGGGATAGGTTCCTTCACTGATATGGTGGTGCGCGACGTACTCGGTCACGGCCGGCCGCGGATTGCCGAGAATATTGTAGCCGGCGGCTTTTTGCTCGACCACCCTTGCTGCCGCTGCGGAGTTGACCGAGAACTGGGCGAGCTGGCTGTCGGGCAGCGCGCGGTTCAATGCAAAAGCCGTCGGGACCGTGCCGATCAGGATCAGCATGATCAGCCCCATTCCCTTCTGCCCATCATTCGAGCCGTGAGCGAAGCTCACACTGGTGCAGGTAAAAATCAGCAAACCCCGGATCCACCATGCCGGCGGCTTGTCGGTTTCCGGGGCACGGTACAATTCGGGTTGGCGAACCAGGGCTTTCATAGCAAGCAGCAGAAGCGCCGAGGCGACGAAGCCAACGACGGGAGAAAACAGCAATGCTTTGCCGATATTCGTAGCCTGCCCCCAGTCGACGCCGGAGGTGCCATCCTGGCCGCGCGCCAACGCATTGGCGATGCCGACGCCGATAATCGAGCCGATCAGCGTATGTGAGCTCGAAGCCGGGAGGCCGAGATACCAAGTCCCTAAGCCGGCCAAGCCGGAACCAAAGAGGATAACATAGGCGCAGGAGACGCGGGGAGCGGGAGGGGAGGTTGCGGCAGCTGCTGACGGAGCGTTACCGCGAGCGCCTCGCCGGGGTGC
>Ga0210408_10002865_pt1 | contig 16347 bp, 16 predicted proteins | sample IncBWH4MmetaG_FD_155471 | JGI IMG/M metagenome (GOLD analysis project Ga0210408, IMG submission 155471) | Forest soil microbial communities from Barre Woods Harvard Forest LTER site, Petersham, Massachusetts, United States - Inc-BW-H-4-M | ecosystem: Environmental > Terrestrial > Soil >...
GACTATGTGGCCGCCTGGCGCGACCGCGGATTTCTCGGTGTGAAAATTGCCGCGCCATGGGGCGTCGAGAGCGGGCGCGATGGCATTAAAAAAATGGAAAAGCTCATCGCCAAACTGCGCAAGGAACTCGGCGATGAGATGGAGATCATGATTGATTGCTATCTTTCATGGGACATCGAATTCGCCACGCGCGTTGCCGAGCGTGTCCGCGATTACGACGTGAAATGGTTTGAAGACCCGCTGCAAAACGGCTCGGCCACCGAGAGCAACCGCATTCTGCGCGCTCGCATTGCGCCGATTCTCTTGGCGACCGGCAACCTCGAATTCCATTACAAGGCCTTTCATGATATCATTCACCATCACGCTACCGACATCATCCAGCCGGAGATGCAATGGTGCGGCGGCTACACCCCTACGCGCTGGATTGCCGCCATGGCCAAGCCCTACGACATGCCTGTCATCCCGCACGGCTCGTCGGTCTATAACTACCATTTTGTGATGGCCAACACCAATTCGCCCTACGCGGAATATCTCTCCGTCGGCAAAGGAATGGACATCCAGCCGATATTCAGCGTGCTGGAGGGCGAGCCGCTGCCGGTAAATGGCAAAGTTTCACTGAATCCCGGCAAACCCGGATTTGGGGTCGAATTGAAACGCGATTTGCTTGTGCCATTCAAAGGATAAGCCATGAAGAAAGTGCGTGTCGGAGTAATTGGAGCGGGTTGGTGGGCCACGTCCGCCCACATCCCTGCGCTCAAATCGCACCCGGCCGCGGAACTCGTTGCCGTACAAAGCCGCGAAAAGGCAAAGGCGCACAAAATCGCACGCGATTTCGGCGCGAAATACGCCTGCACCAGCCTTGAAGAGATTCTTGCGCTCAAGGACCTCGACGCCGTCATCGTTTCCTCGACTCCGAACGTTCATTATGCCCAGGCCAAGGCCGCGCTCGAACGCGGCCTGCATGTCCTGGTCGAAAAACCGATGACCTTCACCGTCGCCGAGGCGCGCGAACTGGTCGAAATTGCCGCCCAGGAAAAACTCCATCTGCTCGTCAGTTGCCCGTGGCATTTTACTGCTCACGGCATCGAAGCGCGGCGGCTCATTCATTCCGGCGCGCTCGGCCGTGTGAAGATGATTTCCGTGCTGATGACCAATCCGATCGACAAGCTCCTGCGTGGCGTCAATACCTCCCCCACTCACAACCTGGATAACGTCTATATCCAACCCCGCGAAGGTTCCTACAACGACCCCGCCATTGCCGGCGGTGGACAAATCTTCTGCCAGGTCTCACACGCCGCCGCCTATCTCACCTTCCTGACCGGCCAGCGCCCGGCGGAAGTTTACGCGCGTTTCGACCGCGACGGTTCGCCAAACGACATTTACAACGCCCTCACCATAACCCTTGAAAACGGCGCCCTGGTCACCATCGCCAGCACCGCCGCCACACCGCTGTGCGAGCGCAACTACGAAGTCCGCGTTTTCGGCGACAAGGCCATTTTACTGCTCGAACTCTGGCGCGGGCGCATGACGCTCATTGATTTCGCTGACAAACGCACCGAGTTTAAACCGCTCGCGGAAAAGGAAATCTACCCAAGCCAATCTCCCGCGCTGAATTTGGTGGACACGATTTTGGGAAGGACGCCAAACGGCTCGCCCGGCGCACTTGGCCTCGCCTCAATGGAGATCATCGAAGCCGCTTGTGAATCCGCGGAGACCAATCGCTGTGAACAAGTTCGCGGGGTGAAATGCCCCCACGACGGAAAAGCAGGCCGGCTCAAACCTGCCGCGGCTCGTGAGAACGCATGAGCCAGTCGGTTCTGCTCACTGGCATCGCCTGGGACCACAGTCGCGCCTTTCCACCGTTGCTCGCAACTGCCCAGCGCTACGAGGAAACCCACCCCGGCATTCGCATCCGTTGGGAAAAACGCGCCCTGGACGAGTTCGGCCACATGCCGCTCGATCAGCTTGCGCACAAATTTGACTTAATCGTGATTGACCATCCCTGGGCGGGATTCGCCTTCGAAAGAAATCTTGTTCACGACCTGAAGCCGCTTCTGTCTCCGGCCGCGCTCAATGAATACGCGCAGAATTCCATCGGCGCGACCTTCGAAAGTTACTGTTATGCGGGCCGATTGCTGGCGTTGCCAATTGACGCCGCCGCGCCCGCGCCAAGCTGGCGGTGCGATCTCATGGAACGGGCCGGGTTGCCCGTGCCGGCAACCTGGGCCGAGGCTATCGCCCTCGCCCGTCGCAGAATCGCCGTGCTCCCCGCCTTCAACGCCGACCTCTTTCTACACTTTCTGATGTTGCTGAAGGCCCTCGGGTCGAACCCTTGTACCGCTCCCGATCAGATCGCTCCGCGCCATGCAACCCGCACCGCCCTGAACTTGCTGCGCGAACTCACCGAGCCGATGCCGCGGGCCATTTTTGATTGGAATCCGATTCAAATCGCCGAGCGCATGGCCGCCACCGACGATTTCGCGTGGAATGCGTTTGCCTACACGTACAACAATTACGCCCGCGACGGCTTTGCTCGCCACCGCCTGCGCTTCGGCAATCTGATTTCCCTGGAGCCAAATGCTGCGCGATTGCGCAGTGCGCTTGGAGGAACCGGCATCGCGCTCACCACGAAGTGCAATAACATGGAAACCACGCTCGACTATGCATGTTTCGTCGCCGGCGGCATAACCCAAAGAACACTATACGCGAACGCGGGCGGACAACCTTCGCACCGCGCCGCATGGAATGATCCCTCGATCGATGTGTTGTGCGGGGGGTTTTTCAGCGGCACGCGAACCACACAGGAAGAAGCGTTCATCCGTCCGCGTTACAGCGGTTATGTGCCATTGCAAACCTGTGGGGGCAAAGCATTGCAGGAAACCCTTCGCGACGGGCGCGATGCCGAACCGGTGCTGGAAAAACTGGACGCGCTCTACCGCGAATCACGACAAGCCGGTTCGCCGTCCTTTAACGCTAATTGAAGACGATGAAACTCAAACTTAGCTGCGCCGATTTCAGTTTTCCGCTGCTGCCACACGACGCCGCGCTGAAAGTGATCGCGTTGGTCGGGTGCCCCGGAGCGGACATCGGTTTATTCGCGGGTCGAAGCCATTTGCGTCCCGAAGCACAATTGCGCCATCCCAGCCGGAGCGGCGCCGCTCTTTGCCGCCGGTTAGCACGGGAGGGTCTCGTTGCGGCGGATGTTTTTCTGCAGCTCCATGAAAACTTTGTGGACTTAGCCGTGAACCATCCCGACGGGGCGCGTCGAAAATTTGTCAGGCAGCAATTTTTAAGGACACTGGATTACGCCGCCGCCGCTGGATCAAAACACATCACAATTTTGCCGGGTGTGGTTTTCAAAACTGAATCGCGCGCCGAGTCGCTGGCCCGCGCCGCCGGCGAGTTGTTGTGGCGCGTTGAACACGCCGCCGCCATGAAACTGACGGTGGCGATTGAGCCGCATCTCGGTTCCATCACCGATACGCCGGAACGCGCCCTGCGACTGGCGGCTTTAGCGCCGGGCCTCGGCTTCACCCTTGATTACGCCCATTTCACCCGCGCAGGCATTCCGGATTCGCGCGTCGAACCGCTCGCCGCCCGCGCCACACATTTCCACGCCCGCTGCGCCCGTAAAGGCCGATTGCAATGTAGCCTCAAGCAAAACGCGATTGATTTCAGCCGTGCGTTAAAGGTGTTGGATAAATACCGATTCAACGGCTGGCTCGCGCTGGAGTATGTGTGGATTGACTGGGAACATTGTAACGAGGTGGACGTACTCTCCGAAACCATCCAGCTGGGCGCGCATCTGGCCGCCGCCGCAAAGAAAATTTTCCGCTGATATTTAATCGCAACGCCTTGAAGAAAAACTGGAAAAGCAGCAAGCCCTTGTCACCGGTGGCGCCTCCGGCATCGGACTCGCCATCGCCAAAAAGCTTCATGGCCTCGGCGTCAAGCTCGTGCTTTGCGATATGGATTCAAAGAAACTCGAAGTCGCGCGCCAGGTCGTCGGTGAAAATGCCAAAACACTTTGCGTGGACGTGACCGATTTGAAAGCCATTGAGACGCTGTCGGCGAACTCCTGATTCGAACCGTTCCGATCGACATTCTGGTCAACCGCGCGGGTAGTCGCATCTGAACGCTAAGCCCCGGAATTGCAAAGCTCCAGCCAGTTTCTCCATCAAATGTGCGCGACTTGGTCAAACATCACTTCAACGGCAACACTTCTGCACCTGCTCGTGTTCTCAAAGTTCATCGAACCACAGTGGTCGAATGGAGCTCTGGAAAGCAGAGGCCCTCTCCCCTATCGCTGCTCAGATTGGCGTATTGCTTCGGCGGTGATGCGAGCGACTGGATCCTCCATAAAGTCTGCCCGGCACAACTGCAGTGCTCGCGCTCGATCCCACCGGCTTTGGCGGAACAGATCCAACCCGCGTTGCAGCGGCACTCGCCGGCGATTGTGCGAGGACATCTGATAGCATCGATTCAAGCCAGCGAGTATCCCCCGCCTTCCTTCAAGGCAGCGTGCAAACAGCTCGGGGTCGACCAGACAGTGGCGAAGCGAATGTTTCCTGACCTTGCACAACAAGTCATGTCCCGCTTCCGGGTGCTTCAAACCGAAAACAGGCGGAACCGCGAGAACTTCACCAGGATCCTTGTCGAATCTGCAGTGAACCAACTGCTCACGGAGGGGCGAACGCTGAGTTACAACCAGCTCTGCAAGGTTCTTCCGCCAGGAGTATCAGCGCAGGACAAGATGGTGCGTTGTGAGTTCAAGCGGCTTCGGAGGGAGTCCGAAGATGAGATGCAGGCCGTGTTGCAGGAATCGCCAGCGCCGTGCTCATGAAAGCGCGAATCTGTGATTCCGCCGGCGACCTCCACGCCCTCCGCGAAAAGCACTCGATCCATCGCGCCTGCTTCGTGCCCTTGGTTGAAGATGGCCTAGTGGCTAGCGTCTCTGATCCTCAATTGCCAGCCGGGCTGCTGAGTCGTCGAATTCTGGGCAGGTTCCAACTGATTCATTCTCCCGTGAAGCTGCACGCATTCTTCGCCAAAACGCATGTTTTGGCCGTGGGGAAATTAACGCAAATGTGGCCGGAAACGGCCAAACTCAATGGTTCAGTCACAGCTCGCTCGCTCCATCCTTGGTTCTTGGGTGGGGTGGCCGACGGGACTCGAACCCGCAACATCCAGAACCACAATCTGGGGCTCTACCATTGAGCTACGACCACCAGAACCGGCGAACAAGCTAGTTTTTCGTCCGCCCCGCGTCAAGGGGCGCGGTGGAGAGGTAAGCAAGGGATTTGACACCGCCATTGTTCGGCATTAAAAATTAACCATCTGGTTAGTTAACTTATGGCACCAGCCGGTCATGTCCCTCGCTCCGCTCACACCCAGGCCCGCAGCGCCCAGACCCGCGCCGCCATCCTGGCCGCCGCCGAGCGTATCTTCGCCCGCTCTGGCCTCGCCGGCGCGCGCACCGATGCGATCGCCGCCGAGGCCAGGGTGAACAAGGCACTCATTTATTACTACTTCAAGAGCAAGGAGGGTCTGTATGAGGCCGTCGTCGAAGATCATTTCCGCGAGTTCAACCGGCAGGCCCTCGAGGTCCTGACCTCGCCCGGTTCGGCGCGCCAAGTCCTGCTGCGTTATGTGGGCCTGCACTTTGACTTCATCAGCGCCCGCCACCGGTATGCGTCCCTTTTTCAGCAGTTAATGAGCGCCGGCGGCAAGGTCCCGGAGCGATTGGTCTGCAAGTATTTCACGGCCCGCAGCGAGGCCTTTGGCCGGTTGCTGGAGCGCGGCATGGAGGCTGGCGAGTTCCGCCGCGCCGACCGCTTTCACACCGCCATCTCCATCATCGCCCTCATCGTGTTCTATTTCTCCGCCGCGCCGGTGCTGCAATTGCTCGGCCATTCCGACGCCTATACCAAAGCCAACCTCAAGCGTCGCAAACAGGAAGTGCTCGATTTCATCCGCTGTAGCCTCTTCACTGAGCCTGGATCAACCAAAACATGAAGCGCAGAATCCCGATATTAATTCTGGTCGTGGCGGTGGTGGCTGCGGGTGTTTACTACGCCGCCACCCGGCGCCCGCACCGGCTCGTTTTGACCGGCATCGTCACCACCGATGAAGTCATCGTCGGCTCGGACATCCAGGGGCGCATCCAGCGCCTGCTGGTCCAGCAGGGGGACCCGGTCACGAACGGGCAGCTCCTGGCTGTGATTCAGCCGCAGGAGTGGCAGGCGGACATGGCCTTTTACGCCAGCACCGAACAGCAGTCGGCCTCCCAGGTGAGCCAGGCCGAAGCCGATTTGAAGTACCAGGAAACCCAGACCACCAACCAAATCCGGCAGGCCGAAGCCAATCTCGCCGCCACGCAGGCCCAGGTCACCCAGGCTCAGGCCGACCTCGAGATCGCTCGCCTGAATTTCGACCGCGAAGCAGGTCTTTACAAGCAGGGCGTGGACTCGATTCAGACTTACGACCAGACCCGCACCTCCAAGGAGGGCGCCGAAGCGCGCGTGGAATCGCTCCGCAAACAAGTGCAGGCAGCCCAGGCGGCCGTGGCGCTGGCGCAGGCGAATGCAGAGCAAGTCGCCGCCCGCCGCGCCGCGGTCCAAGCCAGTCTTCACCAGTTGGCCGCCGCCGGGGCGCAGAAGGAAAAGGCCCAGGTGCGCTTGAATTACACCGAAATCCGAGCGCCGCTCGACGGCATCGTGGACCTGCGGGCGGCGCGGCAAGGGGAGGTGGTCAGTCCCGGCCAGGCCATCGTCACCCTTATCAACCAGGACAATCTCTGGGTCCGGGCTGATGTCGAAGAAACCTATATCGACCGCATTCCGATTGGCAAGCAGCTCGATGTGCGGTTCCCCTCCGGCACTGAGCGCCAGGGCACTGTTTTTTACCGTAGCCGAGATGCCGACTACGCTACGCAGCGCGACGTCAGCCGCACCAAGCGGGATATCAAAACCTTCGAAATCCGCCTGCGCTGTGACAACGCCGACCGCAGCCTGGCCGTCGGGATGACCGCCTATGTAATGCTGGATCTGAAAAAGCCATGACTATTCGGTACCGAACTTTCAACTTTCAACCTCCAACCTCCAACGCTTCACCGTGGCCGACATCGAAGTCGAGAATCTAACCAAGCGCTTCGGCGATTTTGTCGCTGTCGATGGCCTGACCTTCACCGTCAATCACGGCGAGGTCTTCGGATTGCTGGGGCCAAATGGCGCCGGCAAATCCACTCTCATCCGTATGTTGACCACCCTGGTCCCGCCCACGGCCGGGACCGCTCGCGTTGACGGATTCGACATCATCAAAGATCCCGACGGAGTCCGGCGTAGCATCGGCGTCATTCCCCAGGCGATGACGTCCGATCTCGATCTAAGCGCCGAGGAAAACATGTCCATCTTCGCCAAGTTCTATGGCCTGCCGCGCGAGAAGCGCCGCGACTCGGTCCGGGAATTGCTCAAAGCCGTTGATCTCGAACCGTGGGCTGACAAACCCGTGAAAATGTTCTCCGGGGGTATGAGGCGGCGGTTGGAGATTGCCCGCGGACTGGTGCATGAGCCAAAGATGTTCTTCCTCGATGAACCCACCACCGGGCTGGACCCCGTCTCCCGCGTCGCCGTCTGGGACATGTTGGCGAAGCTGAAAAGCCAGCGCGATCTGACCATCCTCGTCACGACGCATTACATGGATGAGGCGGACAAACTGTGCGACCGCATCGCAATCATCGACCACGGCAAACTCGTTGCGCTCGATTCACCCCTCAAACTCAAGGCTTCCATTCCCGGCAAAAATATCCTGGAAGTCAGCTTTTCCGACGTGCCGTCTGATTGGGAGAATACCCTGCGGAATTTGCCGGAGGTGGCCGACGTAAAATCGCAGGACCACGTCTTCCGCATTTCTTCCCACAACGGCCCGCGCACCACGATCGCCCTGATGGAAACCGCGCGCAACGCCGGTGCCAACATCACCTCCCTGTCCGTGCAAAGCACTACGCTGGATGACGTCTTTGTCCATTACACCGGTCATCAACTGCGCGACACCCTCAAAACTGACACCGTCTATTCCTCCGCGTTTATGTATGAGCCCAAGTAAGTTCGTATGAATCGCATCCTGGCCCTCATTGAACGCGACCTGCGCCGGTTCCGCCGGAGCCCGACCCTCATTATCGTTTCCATGATCATGCCCCTGGTGCAACTGGTCGTGCTGGGCTACGCCTTCGGCGGCAAAGTCAAACACCTCCACATCGGCGTCGTGGACCAGGACCATGGCTTGCCGGCGATTAAACTCAAAGAAATGTTCCAGGCCGTCGCCGCCAATGCCCGCACTTTCGAGACCACCGCTTACAGCGACGAGGCCGCTGCCTTGCGCGATTTGCGCTCCGGCAAGATCAACGGCGTCGTGAGCATCCCGCCGCAGTTCTCCCGCAAGGTTCTGGCCGGCGAAAACCCGCGCGTGGCGCTGTCCGAAGACAACACCGACCAGTTCGTCGCCTCGGCCTTGGAAGGGACCCTCAATCAACTTTTCGCCTCCTACAACCAAAAGGAACCGCCGCCGCGCCTCAGTGTCGAAGCGGCGCTTTCCGTGGTCGAGATCTACCCATACGTGCCCTACATTCAATACCTGCTTCCCGGCACGATTGTGCTGGCGATCTTCGTCTCCGCCATGATTGGCGGCGGGATCATCTTTATCGATGACAAGGCGCGCGGACTGCACGAAGGTTACTTGGTTACGCCCATCACCAAATTCGAGCTGATCCTCGGTTTCAACCTGGCGGGCACGGCCAAGGCCATTATCTCCGGCATCGTGCTGGTCATCTTCGGCTCGCTCATCGCCGGCATTCCCGCTCCCTTGGACCCGTTGCGGCTGGCGCGCATGTTCCTAGTAGTCGTGGCCACCGCCCTGGCCCTCATCAGTATGATGTTTCTGCTCATGGTGCGCGTGACCGATCCGCTCGTGCCGCGCGCCACTTTTGGGGTCCTCAATACTGTGCTCTTTTTCCCCAGCGGCGCCGTCTATCCGATCCAGGCCTTTCCCGTCTGGATGAAAGTCATCGCCGCTGTGGACCCGTTCACTTACGCGGTGCACGGCTTCAAAGAACTGGCGCTCAAAAACACCGGCTTGATGGCGGTTGTTCCCGACCTCGGCTTCCTGCTAGGCTTCACTGCCATCGCCATGGCCGTCGCAACGCTCTTGTTCCGTCGAACACTATGAGCCCGTCCTCGCATTTAACTCTTCGGTTACGGCTCTACCGCTTTGTACTACTGTCCATCAAAGCTTGCGCAGCTTGCGCAAATTTCTTGTGCGTTCGCAAAAGTCGTGTCCTTCATTTAACTCGGTTAACTCTTTTAACCCATTTAACTCTTTGGTTACGGCTCTGCCGCTTTGTGTTCTTTGTGATCTTTTGTGGCTGCCTTTCAGGGCTCTCGGCCTTCGCTGCTCACAACCCCCTCCTCCCTCGCCCGCGGGAAATCCATTACCTCACTGGCTCTCTTCCCCTTACTGGCCTCTCCATCCGCTTCACCTCTGCGCCCAACGCCGAGGATCGCTTCGCCGCCGAGCATTTAGCGTCCCGCTTGTCCGCCATTGCTCAAGCGCCGCTCTCCATCCACCGCGGCGGCCATCACGCCATCCTTTTGACCCGCACTGGAAACGCCTCCCCCCTTTCCCACAAACAACGAAACCGCCGGCCCGGACTCGCGCGAATCCTATTCTATCCGGGTAACCTCCAAAGGCGCTGAGATTCGGGCGCCCTCGTCGGCCGGGCTGTTCTACGGCGTCCAAACCCTGCTGCAAATGGTCGAAGGCAGCGGGCGCGATGCCGTTTTTCCTGCCGCCGAAATCCATGACTGGCCCGCGCTGGCCTACCGCGGTTTTATGATGGATTTCAGCCACGGCCAATTACTTCGTGTCACCGAAATCGAGCGCCAGCTTGATTTGCTCGCCCGTTTCAAGGCCAACCAATATTACTTCTATTCGGAACTCAGCATCGAGTTCGACGGTTACGAGTTGGTGAATCCGGGGGAGGCCCGTTACACCAGGGACGAAGTCCGCCACCTCATCGATTACGCGCGGAAACGGCACATCGACATGGTCCCCTGCATGGAACTTTACGGCCACCTGCACGACCTCTTCCGCGTCGAGAAGTTCGCTGACGTCGGCTTGCCCCGTTACGGGGACGAGTTCGACCCCCGCAACCCGCGCGCCCTGGCGGTCATTGATGATTTGCTTGAGCAAACAGCGAAACTCTTCCCCAGCCCGTGGGTTCATGTCGGCTTCGATGAACCCTGGTCGCTGGGCAAGCTCGGAATGACTCCCGGCAAGGACCCCTTCAAGACTTTCATCGAAGTGCTCCGCCACGTCGCCACCCAAGCCCAGCATCGCGGCAAACACCTCCTCTATTGGGCCGACATCAACGAAGGCGCCAACACACTTTCCAACCACCCCGAATTGCTCAATGACCTGCCCGGCGGCGCCATCGCCGCGCCCTGGGTCTATGAAGCTCATACCAATTATGACGCCTGGGTCGAGCCGCTGGCCAGGGCCAACGTGCCAACGATGGTAACCCCTGCCATCTGGAACTGGAACGAAATCTTTCCCGATTACCACCGCTCTTTCACCGACATCAACGGCCTGACCGCCAGCGGCAAAAAATTCAAGACGCTGGGGATATTGAACACCGGCTGGACCGATTCGGCCCAGACGCTTTATCGGCAATCGTTGGCGGGGTTGGTCTTCGGGGCCGCTGCCGGATGGCAAGCAACGCCGGTGGACACCAACACGTTCTTTGCCGATTACACTGCGCAGATGTATGCTCCGGCGGTCGCCGCCGAAGTCGCCACCGCCCTCGAACAACTCTCAACCGTCGAGGGAATGTTCCAGGACATCCTCCAGAACACCACCCAGCACGGGTTCTGGCGTGACCCGCTTGAGCCAAATCATCTGGCCCGCCTGGAAAAGAAACAGGACCAATGCCGCCAGGCCCGCCTCCTGGCCGAGACCGCGCAAGAACACATCGCCCGCGCGATGCGCCTGGCACCGGGCGACCCCACTCTCAACAGCCTCTACATGGCCGCGCGACTCTTTGATTACCTCGGCATGAAAAGTCTCTATGTGGTGGAATGGGCCGGCTATTTCCGGCAGTTGAAAGAAAACCCCGACACCCAACTGGTAACCCTTTACATCGGCATCCAAATGAACGCCCAGGACCACGGAATGCTCGCGGACCTCGTGGACGCCTCCAGCGGCCTTCGCGAACATTACAAACAAGCTTGGCTCGAGGAAAACACGCCCTATCGCTTGGGCACAGCTCTGGCGCGATGGGACGTGGAGACCGATTTCTGGCTCGCCACCTGGCACCGCGTCAATGAACTGCTCCGCACACGCGGCAAAAATGAGCCCTTCCCCACCATCGATTTCATCCGCCAGAAACACTGAACCTTCACAAACGCTCACAAAAGTGGTTTAACTCTTTTAACCCACTTAACTCAGTTAACTCGTTGGTTCCGGCCCTGCCGCGCCGGGTTCTTTTGTCGCCATCAACTTTTAGCGACTAATTCGCCACCCCAAACCTCAGCACCGTCGTTGAATGATAAGTCTCTCCCGGCCTGACAATGGTCGAAGGGAACTGCGGCTTGTTCGGTGAATCCGGAAAATGCTGAGTTTCCAGACACATGCCCAGGTGCTTCGGATACGGGTAACCTCCAGGCCCTTCAATCGAGCCGCTCGCCATGTTCGCGCTGTACAGTTGCACCCCGGGCTCAGTCGTCAAAACCTCCATCGTCCGGCCGGACTTCGGCTCCTTAAGCCTTGCACACAAAACCAAGTCCCCGGGTTTCTGGTGATTGACTACCAGGCAGTGGTCGTAACCTCCGTTAAACCATTTCTCCGTGATTTGGCCGATGCGCTCGCCGATGGCGTGCGGCTGCCGAAAATCCAGCGGCGTCCCTTCCACCGGCGCGGTCTCGCCAGTGGGGATTAAACCATCGTCCACCAGCAAATACTTGTCCGCCTTCACCGTCAGCACCTGGTCCAGCACCGTGCCGGACTGCGCCCCCGCCAGGTTCCAGTAGGCATGGTTTGACAGGTTAATCGGCGTCGGCTTGTCGGTTTGCGCGGTGTAATCTATCTTCCATTCTTTCTCGTTATTCAGCTCGTAAACCACCGTGCAGTTCACCGTCCCGGGATAGCCTTCCTCACCGTCTTTGCTGGTGTAACTCAGCTTCAGCGCGACGGAATCGGTTCGTTTGAGCGGCACCGCCTGCCAGACCCGCTTATCAAAACCTTTAACCCCACCATGGATATGATGCCGTCCGCCGTTGCGGGGCAATGTGATGCGTTGTCCATCCAGGCTGAACTCGCCCTGTGCGATGCGGTTGGCGTAGCGGCCCAGCAATGACCCGAAGCACGCGCTCTTCTTCTCGTAATCTGCCAACGTTTCCCGGTTGGCGGTCACATTGGTAAACCGCCCGTTTTTGTCCGGAACCTCGACCGAATAAAGAATTGCGCCGTAAGTCATCACCTTCACCGTCATGCCTTTGGCGTTCCTGAGCGTGTACAAATCGACCGTCTCCCCCTCTTTCGTTGTTCCGAACGGCACCTTCTCGATCATCAATCTCCCAGCGTCAGCCGGTGCCGCACCGCGAATCGTACCGGATTCCGCCAGCATCAGGCACACCAGGCCCAAACAGGAAGTGAACGCTTTGCTTTGCATGGGCGGATGGTGTGCCAAGCCGCGGCCAGGATCAATGGTAATGGCCAATCACTTTGGCTTGAACCTTCCATCCCGCACGGCATATTGACCGCATGCCGACCCAAATGAATTCAACCGTGTTGGAATTAAACCTGCCCGGCTTCAAAAAGCTCAAGAGCGGGAAGGTGCGTGAGATTTTTGAGCTGGGCGACCGTTTGCTTTTTGTCGCGACGGACCGCATTTCCGCCTTCGACTGCATCATGCCCAATGGCATTCCGCGCAAAGGCGAGGTGCTGACCCAGATCTCCTATTTCTGGTTCGCGCAGACCGAAGCGTTTCAGCCCAATCACCTGATTTCCCACGCCCCGGATGCCTTGCCCGGCAACCTGCAGCCCTTCGCCGCCCAGTTGGCCCGCCGCAGCATGATTGTCAAGAAGGCCCAACCGCTCGCCATCGAGTGCGTCGTGCGCGGTTACCTCGCCGGCTCCGGCTGGAAGGAATATCGCGAGCGGCAAACTGTGTGCGGCGTCAAACTGCCGGCCGGTTTGAAGGAATCCTCGGAATTGCCCGAGCCGATTTTCACTCCAGCCACCAAGGCCGAGACCGGTCACGACGAAAACATTTCCTTCGAAGAGGCTGCCCGCATCGCCGGCGCCGAAATCGCCGAGCGCGCCCGGGCCGCCAGCCTGAAGATTTATAACTTCGCCCGCGACTACGCCCGCAAGCGCGGGATTATCATTGCCGACACCAAGTTCGAGTTTGGCTTGCTCGACGGCAAACTCATCCTCATCGACGAAGTGCTGACCCCGGATTCCTCCCGGTTCTGGCCCGCCGACCAATATCAGCCGGGCAAGGGCCAGCCGAGTTTTGACAAGCAGTTCGTGCGCGATTACCTCGAGACACTCGATTGGAACAAAACCCCGCCTGCCCCCGAGCTGCCGCCGGAGGTCGTCGCCAAGACCCAGGCCAAGTACCTGGAAGCGTACCAGCGGTTGACGGGAAAAGAGCTCTAGTTTTGGCGTGCGTCCGGGCCCAATGGGGCTAGATTCATGCGCGATGGAACTGCATAAACGCGCAGCACCGTTCCCTTCGGCACCCACTCGAGAGTTGCCGGAACCACCCCGCTGTGGACTGTCGGAGTTGGCTCCCGCTGACGCCTCCGATCCGCTCATTGAGGCGTTTAAACGAGACGTTGATCGAACCTTGCTGATAGAGAACCTCAAGCTCACTCCTGCGCAAAGAGCTGAGAAGTTCGTGGACTTCATGCGATTTCTGGACGAGATGCGGCGAGCAGGACGACGTCATCGCGGAGAGGAAACTTGATCACCGAGTACGAGAAGATTCTCAGGGTGCTGAGGGACAACGGCGTGGATTTCATCGTGATCGGAGGGGTAGCTGCAAATCTTCATGGATCGGCCAGGGCAACCTTTGATTTGGACCTGGTTTACTCGCGCAAAAGGGAAAACCTCGGCCGATTGATTCTGGCGATCTCTCCGTTTCAACCATACTTGCGGGGCGCCCCGGCCGGATTGCCCTTCAAATTCGATGAACAAGCCGTGCGGAATGGTTTGAACTTCACTTTGACCACCACTCTCGGGGACATCGATCTGCTGGGTGAAGTCGCAGGAGGCGGCAATTACGATCAGTTGCTGCCCTACACCGTGGTGATGGAGGCCTTTGGAGGCCCCTGCCCGTGCGTCACCCTGGAGCGACTCATCCAACTCAAGCGCGCGGCTGGACGGCCGAAGGACCTTGAGCCGATCGCGGAACTCCAGGCATTATTCGAAGAGCGGCGCAAACGCGGGCAGGCCAGTGGCCATGGTTAAGCTGTGCAAACTTTGGTTGAAGATTTCCTCCAACACCTTCGCCACGAGCGCGGACAGGCCGAGCATACCCAGCGCACTTACGCGGCGCTGCTGAACAAATTCGTCGCCTGGGCTGGAGAACAGGGTCTCCCGGATTGGAAATCGGTCGAGCTTCGTCATTTGATGGCCTTCCTCCAACACGAGCGGGAGCGCGGTTTGGCCAATCAACCCAAAGAGTCCCCCCGCCGGCTCAGCGGCGAAAGCGTTTATCTCGAAATCGCCGCGTTGCGCGCCCTCTATCGCTTCGCGGAAAACGAAAAACTCCTGCCGGCGAACATCGCCGAAAACCTGTCGCTGCCGCGCCGCTGGAAACGCCTGCCCCGCTCGCTGACCAGCCAGGAAATCGAAAAGCTGCTCACGTCGGAGATTCCCGAGACGCCGCAAAATCTCTGTGAGCATGCGGTCCTCGAGCTGGCTTACGGCTCGGGCCTGCGACTGGCCGAGCTCCGCGGCGTGAGACTCGAACAACTGCACCTCGAAGCCGGCTTCATCAACGTCATCGGCAAAGGCAACAAGGAACGGGTGGTCCCGCTGGGCCGCAAGGCGGTGGCCGCTTTGCAGCGTTACCTCGAAGCGGGCCGGCCCAAGCTCGTCACCGCGCGTTCGCCGGCCAGCGTTTTCCTGACCAAACGCGGCACCCCCTTTGCCCCGGTCACCCTCTGGCTGCGCATCAAACAGCGTGTTCGCCGCGCCGGCATCGCCCGCAACGTCACCCCGCACATGCTGCGTCACAGCTTTGCAACGCACCTGCTGGAAAACGGCGCCGACCTGCGGGTCATCCAGGAACTCCTCGGCCATGCCAACATCAGCACCACCGAGGTCTATACGCACGTGGCCGGAAGCCGGTTGCGCGAAGTGCACCGGAAATACCATCCACGGCCGTAAACCGGTTGTAGCAGCCGGCGCAAGGAGGACTTTACACTTGACTCCCGCGCAACCGGTGCTCTAAAGTGAGCCATATCCCCGGAACGAGGCAAGGGTCACTTTGTTTCGGGTCACTTTGGTTTTATGACAGCACGCGGCAGTTTCAGTGTTTTCGACCTGCGGAAAGGTTCGTGGACCCTTGCCGCGCTCAGCCTGTTTTGTGCGCCGGTCGCCCGCGGCATCACCGTGGCGCTTAACCCCGCCAACATCACTAACACTTACCTCGGCACCCTTACCCTAAGTATCGGGAGTCTGACCCCGGGCCAGGCGGTCAAAGTCGAGTGGTACGCCGACTTAAACGCCAACGGAATCATTGATGCCGGCGATCCGCTGGTAAAAAGCTTCCAGGTGTCCGACGGCCAGGTACCGCTCGTTGCCGGTGTGCGAAACCTCAACCTCCCGGGCGACGATGACGGTTTGACCAACGGCCAAATCCAAATGGTGCTCTCCTTTCCGCCCACGAGCGCCACCTTCGCCCTGGGCAAATCCCTCTTGCGCGTGTCGGACCCGGCCAGCAGCTTCACCTCGGTCACCCAGGCCTTTACCATCACGGAAAAGGTTTATTCTCAAACCGTGACGGGGCGGCTGACGTGGGCCGGAACGGGTTTGCCGGTGACCAACAGCGTCGTGGGCCTGGAGTCGTTGGTTGGAACGGCCACTGGGCTCAAGCTCACGGACACTAATGGGAACTATTCATTCTACTGTGTGCCAGGGATCTATGGCATCAATGGATTGAACAATAACGGGGCAATTTTCAATCTAACCGCGTTGGTCGCGGTCGGCTGCGGCCAAACAGTTACCAATAACCTCGTGGTGACCAATGGCACATTTTACATCGCGGGCCGAGTGACCGACAGT
>Ga0210408_10002866_pt1 | contig 16346 bp, 16 predicted proteins | sample IncBWH4MmetaG_FD_155471 | JGI IMG/M metagenome (GOLD analysis project Ga0210408, IMG submission 155471) | Forest soil microbial communities from Barre Woods Harvard Forest LTER site, Petersham, Massachusetts, United States - Inc-BW-H-4-M | ecosystem: Environmental > Terrestrial > Soil >...
CGACCGAGGACTATCTCGCGACCGGTGGCCGCTTGCTCCAACTCGGAGCCAACTCCCACTATTGGTGCGTCGGCTTTCGCGACGAGGAACCATGGGTGATGGAGGTCCGCAAGCTTGAAGCAGGGTCGCGGGCCTGGCAGGCGCGGCCCGGCGAGCAGTACCTCGCGAGCACCGGCGAGCGCAGCGGCCTGTGGCGTCACCGCGGCCGGCCGCCGCAGAAGCTCATCGGCGTCGGCTTCACCTCCGAGGGCATGGACCACTCGGTGCCATATCGCCGCATGCCGGACAGCTACAATCGCGCCGTCGCGTGGATGTTCGAGGGCGTCGCAAGCGAGGTTTTCGGCAGCGAGGGCCTCGGCCTGGGCGGCGCCGCCGGCCTCGAGATCGACCGCTACGACCTCGCTCTCGGAACGCCGCCGCACGCGCGAATCCTGGCCTCGTCCGAGCCTTTCACCGACAATTATCCGCTGGTGCAGGAGGAAATATTCTTCATGACGCCCGGCCTTGGTGGCACCCAGAACCCTCTTGTCCGCGCGGACATCGTCTACTTCACCACGCCAAACCATGGCGCCGTATTCGCCACCGGCTCGATCGCCTGGAGCAGCGCTCTGCCGTGCCGAAACTTCGACAACCCGATATCGCGGCTGACGAAGAACGTGGTCGACGCGTTCCTCAAGGACGGGCCGCTCCCGGGTGCGAGCTACGACCGCGGCGAGAGAGCATTCCGCTGACGCGGAATCGATCTGTGCTTTCTTACTCTGGTCGCCGGGCACCGCCGCGTCAGCGGCGCTCGCTCTCGACGGAAGGTCTGCCCGCCCACGCCGATACGGAAGGATGCCTGTCGGCCCACTTGGTCTCAGCTTCCAGCACCGCGGCGAGCGACAGCAACGTCGCCTCGTCGCCGTAGCGACCGACCGCCTGCACGCCCATGGGCAGGCCATCGGCCGACCAATAGAGCGGCAGCGCGATCGCCGGCAACGGGGCGATGTTGAAGGGGAACATGAAGACGGCGTCCGTCCATCTGGCATTGTAGCGATCGAGGTCCGGCTCGCTCATGTCCCAGTAGCCGAGCGGGCGCGGCTTCTGGGTGAGCACCGGGGTGAGGTACACGTCGTACGGCATGAGATCGGCGGCAATGTCGCGTGACAGGCCGCGCAGGGCGTTCATGAGGTTGACGTGCTCTACCGCCGTTTGGGCGCGACCGCGCTGGATGATCGCCCAGGTCACCGGCTCGACGTCCGCCTGAGTCACCGGCCGTCCGGCCAAAGGGGTGAGAAAGTCGAATCCTGCCGCGCTTTCCGCCGGGGTCATCGCGGTATATGTCTTCCAGGCGCTGGCGGCGTCGAGCGCCATGTTCTTTTCCTCGACGCAGTGGCCCAGCCGCTCCAGCAGCGATGCGGCCTTCCGCACGGCGATCACCGCCTCCGGATCGATCGGGCCGCCGTCGGGCGGGGTCGTGGTGAAGCCGATGCGCAGTCGCTCGGGCGCGCGCGTCGCGAGCACCGCCCAAGGCTCGGATGGCGTGGGTGGTGTGTACGGGTCGCCAGGCAATGCGCCGGCCATCGCGTCGAGATATGCTGCCGTGTCGCGGACGGTGCGCGTCACGCAGAAGAAGTAGGCCCCGCCGTACCAGAAGTCGCCGAACGGGGCGATGGTGATGCGTCCGCGCGACGGTTTCAGCCCAATGACCCCGCAGCACGAGGCCGGCGCCCGGATCGATCCGGCTCCGTCGCTTGCCTCGGCCAGCGGAACCATGCCGGCGGCCACGGCGGACGCCGCACCGCCCGAGGAGCCGCCGGGCGTGACGTCGGCGCGCCAGGGGTTGTGAGTGGCGCCGTAGAGCTTCGGCTCGGAGGTAATGGCCCAGCCGTTCTCCGGCGCGTTCGATTTGCCGACGAGCACGAAGCCGGCCGCCTTGGTGCGGCGGGTCGCTTCAGAGTCTTCAGGGGCGCGGGCGTCCTTCAGCCACGCGCAGGAGTTGGTCAGTGGCGCGCCCTGCCACATCGAGGCCAGTTCCTTGAGGAGGAACGGCACGCCCGCGAACGGGGCTTGTGGGGGCACGTTCGGCACCTGGGCGCGCGCCATATCGTAGAGCCGGTGAATCACTGCGTTGAGTTGCGGGTTCAGCCGCTCGATGACGACGATGGCGGCTTCGACCGCTTCGGCTGCCGAGATGTCCTTGCGGCGGACATGCTCGCCCAGCGCCACCGCATCGCTCGATGTATAGAGTCGGATGAGATCGTCGGATACCGTCGCCATGTTCGATCCTCCCGTTGTCCTGGGTCGATGATGGCTGCAATTTGGCCATCGTCGCAGTCAAGCCTTTGTCGGTTGGCACTTAATTCTAAGAATGCGGGCGTTTTGGTCAGGTTAGGCACTTAATCGTGAGAATCTTGGTCGCCAGATTCTCAAATTAACTGCCATTGTAAGAACGGTCGAGGCTTGCGGTCCCATTCGCCTGGGCCGACGGTCCGCGCAGTCCCTGCTTCGTCCTCGCCCATGAGGCGAGAGTAGCCGACAACGTCGAGCGCCATGATCGCGGCAAGTTTGCGTGCCGCTCTCCAGACCGGAACGAGCGTAACATACCGAGCCGTCGAGCAAAGGTTCCTCGGCGAATCACTTTATGACGTGCCACGGTGATTTCCGGTCACTACTGGCGGCCCAAAACAAAAGTACGAAGGTCGTGGGGATACCGCGCGATCGCGCCGCACAAAGCGCCTGGAAAAAAGATCGCAGAAATTGGCGTTGTTCACTCCGCTAGGCTCAGGACCCATTAAGGTTCTTGCGGGGCGGTGGATTTGCTGATTCCCAGGCGAGGCGAGGAGGCTTCGCCATGGCTGATTTGTTTTTGCTGTCGCGGGTTCAGATGCGTTGGATTGAACGGTATTTCCCGCTCTCGCATGGGATCGCGCGGGTCGACGATCGGCGGATCGTCAGCGCCATCGTGTTTGTGATCAAGAACGGGCTGCGTTGGCGCGATGCGCCGCGCGACTATGGCCCGCACAAGACAATCTACAATCGGTTCGTCCGCTGGAGCCGCCTGGGCGTGTTCAACAAGATTTTCGCCGAACTTGCGCGCAAGGGCGGCGAACCGGAGCGGATCATGATCGACGCTACCCATCTGAAGGCGCACCGCACCGCCGCAAGCCTTTTAAAAAAGGGCCTGTTCCCCGACGTATCGGACGCACCAAAGGCGGCCTGGACTCCAAGCTGCACGTGGTCTGCGACGGGCGAGGCCGGCCACTTATCATGCTATTGAGCGAAGGACAGATGAGCGATTACAAGGGCGCGGCGCGGATGCTGCCCGCCATGCCCAAGGCCACGGAGCTTCTCGCCGACAAGGGCTACGACGCCGATTGGTTGCGCGCCGCCCTCGCAAAGCGCGGCGTCGCCGCCTGCATCCCCTCGAAATCCAATCGGAAGGTCGCGATCCCCTATGACGCCCTCCTCTACGAACAGCGCCACAGGATCGAAAACATGTTCGGACGGCTCAAAGATTGGCGACGCATCCACACCCGATACGACCGCTGCGCCCACACCTACTTGTCGGCAATCTGCATCGCCGCCGCCGTCGCCTTTTGGCTCTGATCAATGAGTCCTGACCCTAGTTTAGTCGCAGGCAGATGAACGGCCAAATTGCGCGACAGGGCGAGTGGTGTCGACCTGGAGCGTTATGTGCCCGGCTCTGACGTCCAAGATCCACAATCTCCTCGCGGCCTGTCCGGTGTCGACGTGAAGCGGACCTTGCGGCAGTTCAAAACGCCTCGACCTAAAATCAGCCCCTAAAGTACGTTGACGCCGAGCTTATCTGTAGAGCATCGAGATGGCCCTGCTGGCGATGCTCGACGAGCCGACAGTGCATTTGAGGCGGCTGCGATGGGCTCCCGACGGAGGGCGAGGGTCGCCTTAATCACTCGTCTCACACTTGCTGACAAAATCGGACGCCGAAAGCGTCAATCACCCAAGCGGCGCCAAGGAAGCACCACTCTGAAAAGGGTCGCGTTAGTCTCTAAGGTGGCGGCGCGATACGAACGTAATCGTCCTTGATCCATTGTTTGGACGCTCAACTCGCGTCCGCTGTCACCCATATTGAGGCCTTGCGCGAGACTTGAAATCAAGTCCTCCACATTCTCGATGCCGATTGAGATGCGGATCAGCGCTTCCGACAGTCCAACGCGGTCGCGCAATTCGCGCGCGACTCCCGGCAGGCACAAAGTAGAAGGCGCTGTCGCCGCCCGACGCGTTGAGATCGGGCATCGCGCCCCGTTGATACGATGGGCATTGATGATAATCCGGCTCGCGGCGGCTGGCCGACTTCAGCTGCGTTAGGCTGGCCCACGGGCTTAAGTGCTTTCCGGCTTTACAAGGTTCCGCGCGTCTGCAAATTGTTTGCGCGGAATTTCCTAAGGAGGCCGGATGACGCTCCTGAACTGCGACATGGGTGAGAGTTACGGCATCTGGCGCTTGGGCGACGACAGCCGCATTATGCCGGCCATCCATATCGCGAACGTCGCCTGCGGCTTCCACGCATCCGATTTCAATCACATGCGCGCCACGGTGCAACTTGCCCAGGCTCATGGCGTTCAGGTCGGCGCGCATCCGTCGCTCCCGGACCGACAGGGCTTCGGGCGTCGCGAGATGAAGATCGGGCGCGAGGAGCTCGCCAACTGCCTCATCTACCAGATCGGCGCCCTGAAAGGGTTTCTTGAAGCTGAGGGCATGTCCCTCAACCACATCAAACCGCACGGGTCGCTCTATGGCATGGCCGCGCGCGACCCGGAAATGGCGCACGCAATCTGCGACGCAGCGGACGTATTCAAGGCGCCTCTGCTCGGGATGATCGGCACCGAGCATGAAAAGGTTTACCCAGCGCGCGGCCATCGGTTCCTCGCCGAGTATTACGTGGATCTCGACTATGCCGACGATGGCAAGCTCATCATCACCCGCGAACATGAGGCCGTCGATCCGGGCGAGGCGTCGAACCGCGCCGTTCGGGCGCTGCGCGAAGGCGTGACGCGTTCAGTCGGCGGAAAGGACATAAAAGTTCGAGCGGACACGATCTGCGTGCACTCGGACACGCCCGGCGCCCACCTTGTGGCCCAGGCGGTGCACGATAGTTTGGTGAGCGAGGGCTTCATCGCGCCTCGCCCCAAGAAGCACTGACGTTCCGGCTGGGGCAAATCACCATGGCGAGCAAGACGTTGGAGTCCCCGATACCGGGCACCTTCTTCCGTAAATCGGCGCCCGATCAGCCTCCGTTCAAAGAGGAGGGCGACAATGTCGCGGTTGGCGACACCGTAGGGCTCATTGAGGTGATGAAGACATTCACGCCTGTCGTCGCTGAGACAGCCGGGCACCTCCTTGCGTTCCATGTGGAGAACGAAGACCCGGTGATGGCCGGCCAGCCACTCTACGACCTCGACGTCTGACCGCCTGATGTCGATCAGGACGCTGTTCGTCGCCAATCGCGGGGAGATCGCGGTCCGCATCGTGCGCGCCGCGAAGGCGCTTGGCATGCGCACCGTTCAAGCAGCCAGCTCCGCCGACCGTGAGATGCTGGCCGCGCGGATGGCGGACGAAGTCGCAGAGATCGGCCCACCCCATGCGGCAAAATCCTACCTGAACAAAGAGGCCGTCGTCGCGGCGGCCGTCGCGAGCGGCGCCGACGCCGTCCATCCCGGCTACGGCTTTCTGTCGGAGAACTCGGACTTCGCCGCGATGGTGGAGGGTGCCGGACTCGTATTCGTGGGGCCGCGACCCGAGACGATCCGAACCATGGGCGACAAGGCGGCGGCGCGCGAGATGGCGGCGCGAGCAGGCGTGCCCACGGTGCCGGGCTCCGATGGGCGCGTCGAGGATACGGCGGCGGCCCGCAGGGCAGCTGAAGCCATCGGCTACCCTCTGATGATCAAGGCGGCGGCTGGCGGCGGGGGCCGCGGAATCCGCATTGCCGAATCCCCCGCGGAGCTCGAGACTCAGATCCCGCAGGCAAGCGCTGAGGCGCGCGCCGCGTTCGGGGACGGAGGCCTTTACCTCGAGCGTTTCGTCCCGCGCGCTCGTCACGTCGAGGTTCAGGTCCTTGGCGATGGAGAGGCGGCGATCCATCTCTACGAGCGCGAATGCTCGCTGCAGCGCCGCCGTCAAAAGGTTTGGGAGGAGGCGCCCGCGGTCTGCCTCTGGCCAGAGCGGCGCGAAGCACTGTGCGCCTCCGCCGTGCGGCTGGCGAAAAGCGTCAACTACCGTGGCGCCGGCACGCTCGAATATCTCTACGACGAGACGACCGGCGACTTCTATTTCATCGAGATGAACACCCGCATCCAGGTCGAGCATCCCGTGACCGAGATGATCACCGGCGTCGACCTCGTTCAGTCCATGCTTCTTATCGCTGGTGGAGCGCCGCTCCCTTACCATCAATCCGACATCGCCATTCGCGGCCATGCGATCGAGGTGCGCATCAACGCCGAGGACCCGGCCAAGGGATTCATGCCAGCGCCCGGCCACGTCCTCAACTTTCGCGCGCCCGAGGGCGACGGCGTCCGTTTCGACACAATGCTGTACGAGGGATATGTCGTACCGCCCTTCTACGACGGTCTTCTTGGCAAGTTGATCGTCACGGGCGCGAGCCGCGAGGAGGCGCTCCACCGACTACGGACTGCATTGCAGAACCTCTCCATGGAAGGACTGGCGACGACACGCGGGCTGCATCTCGCGCTTCTCGACAACGAGGACGTTCGAAACGGCGCCGTCCATACGCGCTGGTTAGAGGATTGGCTGCCGTCGAACCTGCCCGCGATTAGTCGGGCCGCGTGAGGCCGGAGGAAAGATGGGGATGGAGCCTAGATATTCGTTCGGGGGCGATGATCACATCTTCGTCGAAGTCAACGAGGAAATGTCGCTCGACGCTTTCTTTAAATGCCTGTCGATGACCAACGCGGTGCGCGAAAGCCGGATCAAGGGCGTCACGGAAATCTGCCCGGCCAACGCCTCTTACCAAATCCGCTTCGACCCGGACCTGATCAGCCCCAACGACATGCTCGCCGAACTCAAGCGCCTCGAATCGGCGGCTGCAAAGAGCGACCATACGCTGTCCACGCGCATCCTTGAGGTCCCGGTCTACTACAACGATCCCTGGACCCACGAAACGCTGATGCGATTTCGCGAGCGGCATCAGGAGCCGACCGGGACAGACCTCGAATACGCCGCCCGCGTCAACGGCTATGCCAGCGTCCCGGATTTCATCCAGGCGCATGCGGGCGCGCCGTGGTTCGTCTCGATGGTTGGCTTCGTCGCCGGGTTGCCGTTCATGTATCAAATGGTCGAGCGGGAGAAGCAGATCGAGGTCCCGAAATATCTGCGGCCCAGGACCGATACGCCAAAGCTCACAGTCGGGCACGGCGGCTGTTTCGGGTGCATCTATTCCGTTCGCGGGGCCGGCGGCTATCAGCTCTTTGGCGTGACGCCGATGCCCATCTACGATCCCAAACAGGAGGTGTCGTACCTCAGGGACTTCATGATCTTGTTCAAGCCCGGCGACATCGTGAAGTTCAAGCCGGTGGATCGCGACGGCTATGACGCGGCGATTGAACTCGTGAACGCCGGGCGGTTCGAGCCGACAATGCGGCCCGTGGCGTTTTCGCTCGACGAGTTTCACGCAAGTCCGGCGACGACGAACAAGAAAATATTGGGGGCGCTTCATGGCGCTTGAGATCTTGAAGCCTGGTCTTTCCACCACCGTTCAGGATCTCGGACGGCCCGGTTACTACCATCTCGGCATCCCGGAATCGGGCGCCATGGACAAATCTTCCCTCGCTGCGGCGAACCTGCTGGTCGGCAACCCCGAAGGCGTGGCGGCGCTCGAGGCGGTGTTTTTGGGACCGGAGATCCGTTTTGACCGCGATGCTGTCGTGGCTGTGTGCGGGGCGCACATGCCACCCAAAGTCGACGGCGTCGAGCAGCCCGGCTGGACCTCGTTCATTGTGAAGTCAGGCCAGACGCTTTCGTTCGGCTTCCTCAAATCGGGGGCGCGCGCCTATATCGCCGTCGCCGGCGGCGTCGACGTGCCCCTCGTGCTTGGCTCACGCTCCACCTATCCGCTCGGCGCGCTCGGCGGCTTCGAAGGCCGCGCCCTGAAAGCCGGCGACCGCGTGAAAGTTGGAACCCAATCCCGGGATACGAAGCCCGGCCGAAGCGTGCCCGCCAAACTGCGCATCGAGGTCAGCGGCACGACCGAGTTGCGCGTGCTCCCCGGTCTTTACTGGCATCGGCTGACGGAAGAGGCGGGCAAGACCTTTTTCGAGGATGTCTGGAAGGTTGCGCCGGAGGCCGATCGAATCGGATATCGATTCCGCGGTGGCCGCGCCCTCTCGTTCGCGCCGAGGAAGCAGCCATTCGGCGCCGGCTCTGATCCTTCCAACATCGTAGACAGCTGCTACCCGTACGGGTCGATCCAAGTGCCCGGAGGCACCGAACCCATCGTCCTTCACCGCGACGCAGTGTCGGGCGGCGGATACTTCATGCTCGGAACCGTCATCTCCGCCGACATGGACCTCATCGGACAGCTGCAACCGCACCAGCCGGCGCGCTTCGTCAAGGTCGATATGGAGACCGCCTTGAAAGCGCGCGCCGAGCGGAAAGCCAGGGCGGGTCGGCTGAAGGAAAGCCTTTCCTGACCAGAGACCCCGAGAGGGATCCCTTTAGAGCGCGGCTCACTTAGACGGAACCGTAGCCGGAGTTGACGAGGTAGTTGGCGCACTCGGCGGGACTGAAGAGGTCGAGGAGCTGGCCAACCTTTCGCCAGGTGGTTTCGACGTCACGCGGCTGAGCTTTTCGGACGAGATGTTTGAGCTTGGCGAAGACCTGTTCGATGGGATTGAGATCGGGGCTGTAGGGCGGCAAGAAGATGAGGTGAGCGCCTTTGGCTCTGACGATGGCGCGGGCGGCCTTGCCTTTGTGGCTGCCGAGGTTGTCCAGGACGACGACATCGCCCGGCGAGAGGGTGGGGGCGAGAATCTTCTCGATGTAGAGAAGGAAGGTTTCGCCGTTGATCGGCCCATCGATCACCCAAGGCGCGTCGATCCGGTCGCAGCGCAGCGCGGCGATGAAGGTCAAGGTCTTCCAATGGCCATGGGGCGTATAGGCCTTCAGCCGTCGTCCCTTTATCCCCCAGCCGCGCAGGGGCGCCATATTGGTCTTCACCCAGGTCTCGTCGATGAACACCAGTCGCGAGGCTGCGATCCGGCGCTGATGGGCCTTCCATCGCGCCCGCTTTCGCGCCACGTCAGGATGCGTCTGTTCCTCGGCCAGCAGCGTCTTTTTTTGAAGCTCAAGCCCTCGGCGTGAACAAACACCCACACCGCCCGCGGATGCGTCTTGATCCCCCGTTCGGCCAACTCAGCCGACAAGCCTCGCAGTGTGAACGGCCCTGCGGCGATGCGCGCCCGTAGCCAGTCGGCGCTCTCGCCCGAGAGCGTGCGGGGTTTGTAGCCGCCGATCTGAGCCGGGACCAGCGAGCCCGTCTCGCGCTTGCGCTTCGTCCACTTGGAAACGCACGACGGGCTGATCCGCAGCGCCGCTGCAATCTCCCGGTTCGTTTCACCCGCCTCCTTGCGGGCCAGCGCGCGTTCCCGAAGGTCCATAGAATAGGGAGCCGTCATCCATGCTGGCCTCCGACCCAGCACGGACTCTCAATCAGATCACCCCTGATTCGGGAATCCCGATTCCGTCAAAACGCGGCCCGCTCTAGCCCGCAAAAGACGGGGAGTGACTCGGGAATGGCGCCGCAAGCCATTGAAATTGCTTAATACGGACTCGGAAATGGCGAGCCGCCTGCTCGCGGGGAATCGATCGGGCGAATGCCGCATGAGATAGAGGACCGAGGCGGCGCTCCCAGTGGCAGGGATCAAATTCCGGTTGCCTTCGCCGACAGATGCGCCGCGACTTGATCGGCGATCGGCAAGGCCGATTGTGCGCCGAGCCCTGTGGTTGAGATCGCTGCGGCGCAGTTGGCGAAGCGAATGGCGTCCTTCCAGTCCAGCCTTGCGGCAAGGCGCGCATGAAGGCAGGCGGCGGCGAAACAGTCGCCGGCTCCGGTCGTGTCGACAATTTTGGGCGTAAAGCCGGGCGAGGCAATACGCCCCTCGGCGGTCTCGACTTGAGCGCCGTCCGCGCCGAGCGTGGTGACGAGAGCGGCGACGAGCCCTGCAAGCGGGCGCTCGAGCGCCGCATCCACGAAGGCGCGCGACTCCGCATTGCAGAAGATGAGATCGAAGCCTTTGATCGCATCGAGCAGAACGGCCGCGTCTTCCGCGCAGTCGGCGCGTTCGATGTCGAGCGAAGCCGTCGCTCCGGAACTGCGTGCCGCGTCCACCACGCGTCGGCAGAGGGCTAGGTCGCCGATTGAGGTGAGATGCAGGTGGCGAACACCCTCCAGCGCCGCCTCTGTTACGTCGCTTGCGTCCGGCCGATAGGCCGACGTCATCAGCTTGACGAGAGACTTTTCCCCGTCAGGAGTCAGCAGGCTGATGCAGCTGAATGTCGCGACCCCGTCAAGGCGGGAGACGAAGCTCGTATCGACGCCCACTTGCTGGAGACTCTTGACGGCGAACGCTCCATCCGCGTCGTCGCCGACGCGGCCGAGGACGCGCACCCGCGAGCCCAGCCGGGCAAGCGCGGCCGCGACGTTTCCAGCCATGCCGCCCGGCGCCTTCTGCTTCACGACACCGTTCACCTTCCCGTCCCGGGTCGGCAGCCGATCGACCTCGATCAGCACGTCAACGTCGAGGTCTCCGATACAGAGGAACAGGGGGAGCTCTTCGGTGGATTGCGAGGCGGCGCTCAAGCCTCGCCCCTCTCGGCGCCGGTGATGTAGCCGACAACCATCGGCCCGGTCAGGCCCGCGATAGGCCGATCGGCAACCTTTCGACCGAGACGGAGAACGACAATCCGATCGCAGACCTCCAGAACCTGCTCCATGTTGTGGCTGATGAGCACGATCGCGATGCCCTGAGCGCGGAGGCGTCCGATGAGATCGAGCACGTGTCGGGTCTGCCGCACGCCGAGCGCAGCGGTCGGCTCGTCAAGGAACACCATGCGCCGGCTCCAACCAACAGCGCGTCCGATCGCGATGCACTGGCGCTGCCCCCCGGAGAGATCCTGCACGCGCTGTCGAACGGAGATCGTTCCGCCGATGCCGACCTGATCGAGGATCGCGCGAGCGCCGGCGCGCATCGCCTTCTTGTCGAGCCACCCGAGGCGCTCGAGCGGCGCCCAGGAAGAACGGATCTCACGGTTGAGGTAGAGGTTCTGGACGACATCGCCATGCATCACCAGTGACAGATCCTGGTGGACGATCTCGATGCCGAGTTCGGCGGCGCGCTTGGGGCCGCCAGAACCGAGAGGTTGGCCATCAACCGTAATCTCTCCTGCATCGGGGGTGTAGTAGCCTGAGATGCAGCGGACGAGCGTCGACTTTCCCGCCCCGTTGTCGCCGACGAGCCCGACCACTTCGCCCGGCCAGACCTCGAGATTGATATCCTCGAGCGCATGCAGGCCGCCGAAGGTCTTGCGGAGCGCGGCGACGCGGAGGAGGGGTTCTGTCCCTCTGGACATTTGATTCACTCCGCCGGCTGGCGCTGGCTGACCGCCACCGCGACGACGATGATGATTCCCTGCACGACGATCTGTTGCTGCACTGTTGCGCCCATGAGCACGAGGCCATTGACGATCATCGTCATGAGGAGCGAGCCCATGAGCGCGCCGAGCATGCTGCCGGATCCGCCGAACAGGCTCGTGCCGCCGATCACCACGCCAGCGAGGACCGTGAGGAGGTCGCTCGACCCCAGCGTATAGACCGCGCCATGGATCTCGCCAGCATAGATCATGCCGGCCAGCGCCGCCGTGCAGGACGAGATCACCATGACGCCGACGCGGACGCGATTGGTGTTGATCCCAAGCGCCCGGGCGCTGGCGCGGTTGCTTCCCGTCGCCATCACGCGCCAGCCGAAGGCTAGATTCTTGAACACGAGTTGCGCGACCAAAAACCCAAGGACGAGCCAGACGACTGCGTTGGACAGCGGTCCAATCGTGCCCGAACCGAACAGGTTCGAATAGGTGTCATTGACGATCGGGACGTCCTGAAGCTGGGTTGAGATCTGGGCGATGCCGGCGAAAAGCTGCATCGTCCCGAGCGTCACAAGGAACGAGGGCACCCTCAGCCCGACGATCAGGAGGCCATTGAGAAGACCCGCGCCGATACCTGTCAGAATTCCGAGGGCGACGCCGGGAACGAGTCCATAGTGACGCAACCCGAGCGCCGTGAAGAGCGCCGCCATGGCGACGATAGACCCGATCGAAAGGTCGATTTCGCCAGCAGTGAGGACGAAGACCGCGCCGAAAGCCATGAGAGCGATCGGCGTGACCTGCGAGACGATTGAGGTCGCGTTCTGGGCGGTCAGAAAACCCTTGTCGCCGATCGTGACCGCGAAAAAGGCGAAGACCAGGGCGAACCCGAGATAGACGGTGAGGTCTTTCCACCGAAAGCGCGGCCCGTCGGACACTCCCTCCTTTCGAGTCGAGGGGCGGGCAGCCAATGTCTCCGTGGGGACAGCCTCGCTGTCCGTCGTCATTGCAGGCGCGGCGGCGCGATCCTTTTCGCGCTCCGGCAAACCTATTTGCCCAAAGCGCTGGTGACTTCAGGCGGCGGCGAGGCATGATAGCTGTCCGCGTAAGCCTGAAGAATGTTGTCCTTGCTGATCGGAATCGCAGGCACTTCGACATAGGCCGGCGCATCCTTGCCGAGAAGGCCATAGCCGATGACCGCGGCGAGCGATTTGCCGATCGAGTAGGGGTCGTCGACGGTCAGCGCCTTCACCGCGCCGCCCGTGACGAGCGAAACGGCGACGGTGTTGGACAAATCCATCGTGCCGACCGCGATGTCATCGCGATGGGCGGCGCGGACCGCTTGGAGGACGCCGGACGCCGGATCCGCCCACGGCGCATAGATAGCCTTGATCTTGGGATGCTGCAGGATCATCGCGCTCGCGACCTGGAACACACGGCTTGGGTCCGAGAAGCCCGCGGGGATGATCTTGATGTTGGGATAGTTCTTCTCGATCGTCGTTCGGAAGGCCGCGTCCCTCTGATTCACGACATAGGCGTTGGCGTCGAAATAGAGGAAGCCGAGCTCACCCTCGCCGCTCATGGCCTTAGCGAGATTGTCGGCGGTCTTCTGGCCCATCGCATAAAGATCGTCGCCAACAAGACCCGTATAATCCTTCCCCTGCTGGAATCCGGAGGGCATGTTGCTGATCAGTGCGATTTTGACGCCAGCTTCCGCCGCCTTCTTGAGCGCGGGGCTCAATTCGTCCGGATTGATGGGCCAGGTGACGATCCCGGACGGCTTCTTCGCCATGATCGTCTGAACCGCATGAGCCTGGTCCGACGCGCTGAAGTTCGAATTGCTGAGTCCCGCGATCTCGACGCCCAGCGACTTGAACTCGTCTTCCGCGCCTCGAGTGACGGCGTCCGCCCAATCCGAGCTGGTCTGGAAGAGCAGCGCTGCCGAATAGCGTCCGTCGTGCAGCTTCTTGACCTCATCATCCGTGAAGGTGAGCACGCTGGTGGGCTGACCTTTTGCGTCGTTCGGACCGACGGTCGAGGTGACAATTCCTTTGGTCGCGAATTCCCCGCCCACCATCTTGTCCGCGGCTTGCACGGAGCCCCCATGCGCGACAAGGATCGCAGCCGAAAGGAGGATCGGAAGGCTGAATGCGGCCGTTGAATAAGCCGAACCGCGTTTGAGGACATTCATGATCTTGACTCCGCCTTTGAGAACTCTTCCCCGGTGCAACGAGGGCGCCGGATCGCATCTGATCGTCTGTCAGCGTCGATGTTTCTCCCCGAGCCAGCCAACCAGATTAGTCCAGAGCGCGCCGTAGCCCTGCCAGGCCAAGAAGGGCGGCGGGCCCCAGTGGGGTCCGCAATCGGAAGAGAAGATCGCGCTGCGCCCTTGTCCGACGTTGCGCACGGCGATGAACGGATCATCGCCGAAGCGCGCCAGCACTTCCGCGTCCGGCCGAGTGGTGGAGCGGTTATAGCCCAGGAATTGCGGCCAGTCGGTCAGGCCCTTGAGGACCGGATGATCGGGCTTGACGAGGGTCGGCGTGACCCCCTGGGGGCATTCAAGCCGATCGTCATAGGGGAACAATTCGATGGGCAGCACGTCCTCGACGGGAGTGCCTTTGTAGTTGCCCTTGGCCTGGATTCCTTGAAAAGTGAGATAGCCGCCAACCATCAAGAGGCCGCCGCCGTCGTTCACGAAGTCATGAATGAGCTGGAGCCGGTTGGGCCAGCTCTCGGACCGGATCGCCACGCGGTCGGGAAGCAAAAGCGAGTTCGCGCCTATGTCGCTCAGGATCACGACGTCGAACGCGTCGATCTCCTTCCGCGAGAATGGAAACGAGTCCATCGCAATGTGGCTCGGCTGATAGGTCAGTTCGACGCCGCCGGCGCGAAGGGAGGCGATCATCTCCGTCCCTCCCTCGTGGTAGGAGGACATGTCGAAGGAATCGAAGCCCTTGGTATGGACGCTATGCGTCATCCAGGATTCGCCGGCGAACAGCACCCGAACTGGATTTGGCATTGGCTCCGATCCCTGAGGGGGTTCCACGATTGCTTACTCAACGGGCATCCGCGACGCCATCATTCCGGCGGACAGTAGCTAAACGTTTAACTCACGCCTTTGCCGGCTTCAAGGCCGCGGCTTCCCTCCCGCCTTCGGGAGGAGCGCAGGAATCGCGGACGATCAATCGCGCCTCGAGAATGACGCGCTCCGGAGCCTCGCCATCGCCTCGAATCCGAGCATGAAGAATGCGCACGCCGTGTTCGGCCAGCGCCTCGATCGGCTGTCTCGCCGTGGTCAGACGCGGTGCAAACGCGCTCGCCCAAGGAAAATCGTCGATGCCGGCTAAAGAGATGTCAGACGGACATGCGAGGCCCAGTTCCGTTATGGCTTGCATGGCTCCGATCACCATCTCGTTGTTTGAAACAAAAAGGGCGGTCGGACGTCGAGACGCGACCAAGAGATCGCGAGAGAGTTCCCGCGCCCGATCCTGCCGGAAGTCCGCGTAGATGACCGGAGCTTCAGCCGGGTCGAGCGCGAATTCCGCCAACGCGGCCCGGAAGCCATCAAGACGTTCCGTCGTGTTGGAAAGGTGGCGCCACCCGGCGACCGCGGCGACGTGGACGTGACCGAGCGACAAGATGTGCCGTGTCACGTCCAAAGCCGCCTGACAATTGTCGATGGACACGCCGTCGAAGCGCGACTCGGGGATCACGCGGTCGATCATGACAATCGGGCGAGGAAAGTTCGAAATGGGCGGTTCGAAATACATCGACGGGGGACCGGTCGGAGCCAGGATGACGCCCTCCACCCGATGCGCCGCCAAGAGGCGAAGCGCCGACAGCTCTTTTGCTGGGTCGTGATCGGCCTCGCAAAGCAAAACGTTGTAGCCGAGCGAATCGGCGATCGAGCCGACGCGTCGCACCAGTTCCGAGAAAAAAGGGTTGGTGATGTCGGCGACGACTACGCCGATCAATCGCGTCGATTGCATGCGCAATCCCTGCGCGACTCTCGACGGCGCGAAGCCCAGCTGCGCCACGGCTTCCTGGACCCGCGCCTTGAGTGGCGCGCTGACGAAACTCGTCCCGTTGATGACATTCGAGACCGTCGCCGTCGACACCCGGGCGAGACGCGCAACGTCCTTGATTGTCGGGTTGGGCAAGGTGCGCCTTGTTGTTTGGAACCGGGAGAGAGCCCTGGACAATTATAGATCGGCAGACTCTCTCGCCGCCTTTTCCACGAAGATCAAGCTTGCGGCTTCGCTCAGTCGCAATCGCCCTTGTACTCGTACTTGTCGGCGGTTGCGGTGTCGCCGGCCTTTATCGTAACGATCTCGGTCAGCGTCGTCTTGTCCAACTTATCGCCCTTGATGAGCTTTGCCGCGGATTCCATGGCGACCTCGCCTTCCTGCTTCGGGTCCTGCGCGATTAGGGCCTGGATGGCGCCGTTCTTGAGCGCGCTGACCTCAGCGCTCGCCGCGTCGTAAGCGACGACCTTAACCTTTCCCAGTGCGCCGGCCTGGCGGAGGCCGGTCAACGCTCCGATCGCGCCCTGATCGTTGGTCGAGAAGAGGCCGGCGAGCTTCGGATGAGCCGAGAGGGTTGAAGTCACGATTTCGGCCGCCTTCTGAGGATCGTCGCTTTGATATTGCGCGCCGAGATAGACGATGCCGGGATATTTCTTCAGTTCTTCCTCAAAGCCTGTCGTGCGCGCGTCCTGAGCGGCGGAG
>Ga0210408_10002867_pt1 | contig 16341 bp, 17 predicted proteins | sample IncBWH4MmetaG_FD_155471 | JGI IMG/M metagenome (GOLD analysis project Ga0210408, IMG submission 155471) | Forest soil microbial communities from Barre Woods Harvard Forest LTER site, Petersham, Massachusetts, United States - Inc-BW-H-4-M | ecosystem: Environmental > Terrestrial > Soil >...
TGCGGCGGATCAGGCTTCAGACAGCGTCGCCGTCATGAAGGTCCTCGGCACTTCTCGGAGAGTGGGGCGACTCCGTTACGAGGACGAGCCGGCCCTGACGAGCTATTGATTTTCATTTTCCATTCGGTGGGTTTCGAACCTGCAACCAGGCCATTACGAGCGGAAGGATATCGCTCGGCTTTGTTGATTTTGCTGGGTTTTTGTTCGATTTCGATCGCGTTCTTTGTGTTTTTGATCAGGTCCATTCTGGTGCAAAACTGGTGCGGTGCTTGCGCTGCGGTTGCGCTAACAGAGGTTAAGATCGCTGCTCGCACTACAGATTGGAAACGTGCTTTCCGACCAGTTTCGCAAGTTGGACCAGTTTTTGGCCCTTTAGCTAGGCCGATATATCATCGCCTCCAGGCGTCGCCGCTGATCCGGCGCGATGCGGCGTGGCGCCTTGAAAGAACCCTTCGAGTTCTTGGCTCATCACCCTCGGCCTCTCGTAGACAATGTGTGTTCAGCGTTCGGGTATTCCACCACCCCCGTGATTCTAACATTCGCAAAAGTGCGGCCAGGAAGGGATGCGAATGACCCCTCGCCCCGCATATGCGGAAAGGCACGTTGGTGTGCGCCCTACCGCGGTCCGCACAATGTCTTCACGACCCAAAAGTCTTTCTGCGGGCCGCCCGTGCACATCACGCCATGGGGTCCCGGATTGAGAAGGGCGAATGCCCCCACCGCTGCCAGGCCCAACACGATGATACTGACCAGCGCCGCCAAAATGATGATCCGTCCGCGCTTGCGGCCGATTAGGTCTCCGGTCAGCAGAGTTGCGAGGTGCAGCGCGATCGTAAGGCCAAGCGCGCTCAGGCCAAAGTTGAGTGCCGACTGCGAGGAAAACAATATGGCGCCACCGACGGTCAGAGCCTCGAACACGTAGATGAGTATCAGCCAGTGGCTAGATATGGCCTGGAACAGGCTCCCGGGCATGGAGACCGAAAGCAGCGCCTGCGCCGCGCGGCCGGCGCGGGTGACCCACACCATCCGGGAGAACGGGGAGTGGTAACTCTTCTCCGCTTCTTCAAGGATCTTGCCCGTAATGGTCAGCGCTCGCGCACTTGTCTTCAGCGTTTTCTCGGTGTCGGGCTTGCGGTTGATCTCATAATATTCCTTCAGATACTCGATCGTCCCGGCGTCGCCCAGCAGGGCCTTCAGGATCCGGCCGATCTGCGTTTGGCGCGCCGTGCTTCCGGGCGGCCCAAGGTGAGCCAGCAGTCCTTCAACGGCCTGGCCGAGCGTCGATTTGTTTTGCTGTGCCAGCGCCTGCGCGAAGTGCTCGATCAACTGGTCAAATTGCCCAGGCTGCATCTCCTCGCGGACGATGATGAGCTGCGCCTCCTGAAGCAACGCCTCTTTCACCTCCTTGTCGCAGTCCGCACAGAACAGTGCGGACAGCACGCGTTCGCAGCCGTCGAGCCGGCCCCACATGATATCGTTGCGCCGCCACTTCTCGTCGAGGAAGGCGCCGAAATGAAACAGCGCCGTCCCTGCCAGCTTCTGCCTGCTGTCGCCGGCGCGCTCGTCGATCAGGCTGGTGGCGTCCTCGGGACTGACCCGCAGCACCTCGACGGTCGCCGGTTCGCCGGTGCCCGTGTCGTAATAGAGCGGGAAGCTCATCTGATCATACTCGTCGAACCGCAGATAATATTCGGCGATGAGCTTGCGCACCGTCCTCCCGTCATCGGTATTGAGCGCGGCGCAGTCATCCAGAGCGACGTCATCGAGACGGATGACCACCTTCCTCGCGCCCTCAGCGCGCTCTTCAAGATCCAGCCTGGGGTTGCCGAGCAAAGCGCGGCCTAACGCCAGGGGTTTGGGGCTTATGACTTCGGCATATTCGTCCTTCAACAACTTGACATCGGCCTCAAGCAGATCCTGAATCTTCGTCCTTGAAGCCGTCGCGGCGCTGACATACAGAAATTTTGCCCGCTCGAAAACATTCTCCTGGAGTGTGCGAAGCGGACTCGGAGGCCGAAGCTCGGGAAGCCGCACCGGTTCGCCGGCTGGCGTCTTCAGTTCCTTGAGTACGGTATCGGACTTCTCGCCAAGGAGAAGACGAAGCACCTGGTCGAGCTCGTCGGCGGCAGCCTTTCTCGCGGCCTCATGTTCAGGGTCCGCGGGCAGCCACGTGATGTCGCGAAGCTCGCCCATCGCCTCGCCAAATCCGCCGGCGAGGCGACGCAATGCGCCGGCGACCGCATCGGAAGTCAACTTCGCTGGCGGCAGGTTGCGGCGCCCGCATCGCTCCTTCAGGCGTTTCTCGATATCAGAGAGAAGTTGTTGCTCCGGCGGCAGCTTGAGCTTTACGGCGAGATCGAGCAACTGATGCACTTTTCGCAGGATGAACCCGACGCGTCTCAGCCGGTATTTCACGTCGTAATAATACAGGAACGCGTTGGCGGTTTTCTTCCGGCTCTTGCCCGATGGATCCCGATTCTCGTCGTACTTGTCCTCGCGCCATGCGCGAACCATGGCCCGCAACGCATATAGCCGGTCCGACTGGCGATCGATGCCCCACCAATCGGCCAGACGGTCGGCAATGTCGTCGGTGACGGTCATGATCCGCAGCCGCCAGTAGGGCAGGAATGCCGCACCGTAATACTTGATCATGTCTCGCATGCCGCGCGATTGCCACTCCGGCACCTTGCCCTCTTGGAGGATGATACGGGCGAACGGATCGTCATCGCGTTCTTCGATGTCGGCGTCGACGTCGGCCTCAACCTGGCGCACGAGCTGTTCAATCCGCTCGATGCGCCGGTTGCGGGTCAGCACTGTTTGGAGATTCTCGCGGATCGTCTCGTCCTGCGGAATGGAGAAGATCGCGGCGAAAGCGTTTTGGATCGCATCGGGCTTCTGGTCGAAGTTCTGACGTTCGTCTTCCGGATGAGACGGCGCCGGCTCGACATAGATAAGCTTGCGCTCCATCGGCAGCTCGCCGAGGCGCCATGACAGGGCTTCGCAGACGTAGCTGAATGGCTTGTTGTCGAGATAGCCGCCGTCGCCGAATGCGCGCTTGCGCCAGTTCTGCGTCGTCATGTCGGAGGTCGATAGCCCCGTGAAGAACCGTTTCCAATTCTCGACCTCGACGCCGGCCTCGCTCGGATGTGCGTCGCACAGTCGCTCGGCATCGTTCACGCACATCGGCTCGAAGGCGAACGGGAACGAGGACGTGCAGCGCGCGGCGAATGCGAGAAGGGGACTGTTGGCGTCCGCGAGGTCGTTGCGCGGCGTGCTGCCGGCCGGCGCATACTGGAAATGATAAACCTGCTTGTAGCGCTTCTCATAGACGACCTTGTCGAACAGGCGCAGCGGCACCACGGCGCCGCGGATGTCGGTCGTCGTGACGTACAGGTCGATCTCGTCGACCAGCGCCGATTTGCCGTCCTTCATCGGCGGAATCGCAGGCTCCATGCCCCGCAGCGCGTCAAGGAGCTTGACATACATCCGGTCGCTGTTGAGCAGTGATTGCGGAGGCGTATCGGTCTCGGCGAATTTGATGTCCTTGTAGGAGGCCTTGTCGTTGAGCAGGGCATCGATGTCGCCCTCGGTAATCCAGAGCTCCTTCAACGGTGCGAATTCCTGGCCGTTGGCGAGCGCCTTGGCGAGAAACAGCCCGTTGATGCCGCCGGCTGAGGTGCCGGAAATGGTATCGACCACGAACCTGGTGCGCTGATCGTCGCTTGGCTGCGCGCCGTCGCCGAACGGATCGGGTTGTTGTTCGCCTCGCGCGCGAGCGCGCGCATATGCGAGATAGCGCTCGCGCAGTTGCTGATCGCGCAACAGGTAAGATGCCTTGCGGTACACGTCGCGGGTATGGCCGGTCCTTGTGCCGCCGCCGGCCCGTGGCGTCGCCAGCGCCATCTCGTACAACTCGTTGGTCACGCCGTTGATGTAGATGGCCAGCGAGACACCACCATACATGACGACGCCGAAACGCACCTCCTGGGCGTACCGGTTGTCCGGCACCTGCGCGGCTTCAGCTTTTGCAGCGGATTCCCCCATCGCCCCCTCCAGCTCAGGATGTTCGAACAAGACATCTCGGCGCGCAGCATATTGACCCGAAGCTGGTGTCGGGTGCAACATCAATTGAAGACAACTTATGATGTTTGTCAGCGGGCTGCCGCACCGGCCTTCGCGATCGTCGCGGACATTGCGGCGTCCCCGCGGCTCACCTTCGTGGATTTTCCGCCGGGCAATCCATGCGCCATCATATCGAGATCACGTCGACTTATCCTTCGCCCGTTTCTCCGTTCTTCACCTCGCTCTCACGCACGGAGGTTGAACATGGTTGATGACCTGAGGGGCCGTCTAGATGCCGTCTTGGCGCGCAAAGACGTGCTGGATAAAGCTGCCGCAGCAAAGACCAAGCAGACGCAGCGCGCGCAAGACAATAAATGTGAAGCCGAAGCCAAGCGACAGAAGGAAATATATCGTGCATGGTCTGTTCAAAATGATCATCTAAAGATCGCCGTCATGGAAATGAACAGCACTTTGGCGGAGCAAGATCTGGAATTTAAACTGGTCAGGGAGCGCGACCTCAAGCGCGTCGGTGCAAAAATCGATCTTTGTCTGTTCGAAAATGGCGAGCAAAAGCTTTGTGCCAGCATCACGGTATCCGACAATGCGGTGAAGATTGCTACGAAGCGACGGATCTTCGGAACGAGGACATTGAGCACGTTTAATGTCGGCGAAACCTCGTTCAACTATTGCGAAATCATGGTGGGCCTGCTGGAGCAGCTGTACCCTTAGGGTCGTCGGTGTCGAGCCGGAGAGCGAGAACGACGCATCGTTGCGCTGCCCGGCCCGAGCGACTGCATTGCGGATGCCATCAAGGTCCAGCAATTGGGCAACCTGACCTTTCCACTGATCCGCCGCTTCGTCGATAAGGTCGAGCCGGGTGACGAGGCCGAGATCGCTCGCGCAGTGCTTATTGCCGCGGAGGAGATGAAAATGATCGTCGAGCCCTGCGGCGCGGTGGGCTTCGCTGCCGCCGTCAGGGCTGGACAAAGTCGTCCCGGGCAACACGCGGCGATTCTCGGCGGCGGCAACATGCCAATGGAACGCCTTGAGAAGATGCGCGCGCTTGCGGGGCAGCAGCCGTAGCTCGCTGAGCGAGCGAAGGCTGGCGGGCCTTTTTGGACACCTATCGAACTTTGTGCGTCGTACCGCCACGCGAAGTTCGAGAAATTTTTGAACAAATTAGGAAGGGCGGCGTGCTTTTTTCAGGTCTTCGGTTAGCTTCGGTCCACCGGCCTTCTCGACACGGTGAAGCAAGGCATCAAAAGCCTTAGGATTGCTGGCATAGGCGTAATTCATGATCTGAATTTCGCGCCCGACCACGTTGCCTGCCATACGGCGCATCGCAGGCGTTCTGACATACATAAGGGCGAGGAATTGGGCGAAGTCGGCGCGTGGTTGACCTGTTGGTGTCGTCCCCTGCAGTAGACCGTCATAAACTGGCGCAGCCTTGCCCTCGACATCTGCCAAGTAATCTTCGATGGTTGTGTCCATTGACCCATCGTCACGCTCGACAGAATAAAAATTGGTCTCGACTGCCGTTTGCTCGGGGATCGCCGAGCGCATGTCGCCCGTTGTTTTGTCGTAGGTCCAGACTTGGCCCTTAGGCTCAGCGCCGGCAAAATGCTGAAGATGAAGAACCGGATTGAAGTGATGGCGCTTTTTCACGAGATCCGCTCTTTCATGGCGCTAGCGCCTTCGCACGTGCATCGACAATGCGCAGAAGGTGATTTGCCAGCAAAATGGTTTCCATCGCTTCGGCCGGGTCGTCGAGATTCACGTCGCGATGCGAATGCGGATTTTTATATGAGCCGATCGCGCCGGCGAAAAGCTCCATGCGCGCAACCTGCTCGCCAGGATCAGCGTTGCTGTCTGCGAGCGGTCCGTTCTGTTTGAACGCTTCGCGCATCAGCTTGACACCGAGTAAAGCCGGGTCAAGCTTCGGACAGGCGGCGCGGACAGCGACCTCGACCGCCTTCATGGCTTGCAAGACAGCGACATCGAATTCGCCGCGCATGAAGGCGTGCCAAACAGCGTCGGCAAGTTTCGGGTGCAGGATCTCGCGCGGCAGCAAGCGCGCGGTCTGAAAGTCGGCGAATTGTGCTTCGGATTCCATCGCCTGAGCGCGCCGGCTTAAGCGCCTGTAGCCGTTGGTGCCATTCATGCCTTCAGCCGGCAGGATAAGCCCTTGCGCAAGCAGCCAGGCCCAGGCTTCGGCGACGGCAAGTTCGATCTCGACTTTGCGGTTGACCGGATAGCCGCGCATACCGCGGCTGACATCGCCCCACAACTCGTTTTGCATACCGTCGGGATGGAACATATGGGTTCCGCCGCGCAGTCGAAGCAGGAACAGGATCTTGGCTGCCAGCTCTTCGACTGACAGTCCGAGCAATACGTCGGCGTCGGGGATGGTTTGGGGAAGCTGGATCATGCGCCGCCTTTCCACAACGCCAAGATCGCGCGGCCGATGTTAGTCAGTCGGTAAAGCGTGTCCGACACGTTCAGGGATTCCTCGGTCACGTATCCAAACTTGGTCAGGCGGGCGAGGCCGGCGCGGGGCTTGTTTCCGGAAATGGTTTGGTCGCGCTGCGCCAGTTGCTCGAGCAGGGCAATCTCTTCGTCGGTGAATTTCGTGTGGACGAGCTCATACTCATACCGGAATATGCCCGGCACCTGGGCTTGGGCGAACCGAACCCACATGCGATAGGTCGGACCTGTCTGTGGCGGATGTTCTTCAACCCCAACAACGACGCCGCGCTCATCAGCCACGATTGGCATGCCGTCGCGTTGACGCGTTTCACGCCGGAAGCGAACGACATCGCCAGGCTGGAAGCGCCGCATCGCCACGCCGGCCTCGCCGTTTTCCTCAGTGAAGATGATGCCGGCAGTTTCAAGGGCGCGTTGAGCCGCGTCGAGCTTCTCCGGGTCGCCGGCATATTTTCGGGTTTCGAAATTGGAGAGCGTGTTGCGATGAACGCCGGACTCTTCGGAAAGCCGATCAAGATTCCAGTTCAGAGCTCCACGGGCAGCGCGCATTTGTTCAGGTTGCATAGACTTGTTAAACTTTCACTTGTGACAAAACCACATGTGAAAATATCACAATATCGGCGACCCGGTCAACGATCAGGTTTTGAGGTGCGCCAATGTATGATAATGTCTTTTATCAACATTCAGGCGGCCGCTAAGTCGATGAGAATCGGGCGCAATTTTCCTGCTCGGAATCCGGCCGCGACCGGCTAACCTCGGTCCGATGATTTGTGGTATAATGTAACCATGATTGACTTGAGCTCCGAAACCGAAGAGCTAGCCCGCCGCCTGGCCGCTGCTCAGCATCTTCGTGTCGACACCGCAGTTCGGCAGGCGCTCGAAGCGTGCGCCGAGACCATCGCCGGCCACGGCTTTCTCTCGAGCAAGTTTGCCAGCGACGCGATCTGCGCGGCCATTGGTGATATACCCGCGCCCTTGGTTAGTATATTGGACGACAACCGATGATCGACCTCGACAACGAGACCGAAGACCTGGCCCGACGCCTCGCGTCCGCGCAGCATCTTTCCTCCGCCCAGGCCGCGATTCGGCAGGCGCTCGAAGCGCGCGCCGATGCCATCGGCCTTGCGCCGGCGCGGCCGCGCCGCCGCATGTCCGTGGCCGACATCCTCGCCGCCGGCAGCGAGGTCGCGTCCATGCCCTTGCTCGACAAGCGCACGCCGCGCCAAATCACTGACGACATCAACGCGCTTGGATGATCGTCGTCGATAGTTCCGCTCTGATCGCCATCTTCGAGGCTGAACCCGACGCTGCCAGTTTTGCGGCGGCGATCATGCAAGCGGATCGTCTTTTGATATCGGCCGTCAACGTACATGAGACGGGCATGGTTCTGCGCGTACGCCATGGCGACGCCGCGACAGCGCGTTTGTGGCGCTTCCTCAAAGACAATGATTTTGAAATCGTCCCGTTCGACGAGAACCAAGCGCGCGAAGCAGACGCCGCCGTCAAGCGATTTGGCAAAGGGATCGACCCGAAAGCGCGTCTCAACCTCGCTGATTGCGCCGCTTACGCGCTCGCCAAGTCTATGAATGTGCCGTTGCTGTTCAAGGGCGACGACTTCACGCGCACGGACGTGCAGATCTGTCGAACCGTTACGGTTCAAGGCTGAAGACGCGACCCGCGCGGCAGGAAGTGGTCAGGTGGTGGCTTTATCCTCTTTGTCCGCGTCGCGCATTCAGCGGAAATTTTATCTGCTAACGCGAGTGGTACAATAATCTTGACCTCTGCGAACCGCTTCGGCAGACTCTCTCCAATGAACAATCCGGAATTTAAATCCTTATTCGATCAGGCCGTCGGTCTGCACTGCAGTGGACAAACGCAGAAAGCTCTTTCAGCGATTGAGCATCTGATGGCCAATGCGACTTCTGATGGACAGCGGGTGGCGTGCCTGAGTGAGAAAGCTAATCTGTTGTTTCATCTGGGCCTGAGCGATGACGCTCACCGAATTGTCAAGGAAGTGACTTCGGCAAAGAAGCGCCCGCAGCGAACGACTGCTATATGACGTCACCCGTCGCGAGCCTCGCTGCATTTCTTCAATCTTGTAGTTCGCGGGTCTTCTCGCCGCTCTTGTCGATCATCGTCCGTGATCGTTCACGCCAAGCGGATGCTCGGCCCTGGTCACTAGACTTTGTACTGACGCATCCGCGATCACTCTTTGATGTAGGACGTCGATCGCCCGCTCCAGGACTTGGGATTTATCGACCTCGAGCACAAGACATCGCATAGCGTCACCCTCATCAGGGACGTTGCCGATCTCATCTTGATAGAGCTCCTTGATCGCCAACACGACGATTTCCGGTATATCGACGTCCCGATCGAACATCCGAGAATACCACGTGCAAAGGAAGTTCAGTTTTAACTCTGCGGCCTGAGCGAGATGGAAACGAATGGGCGCGACGGCGTCTTGAGCAGTGGCTTCATGCTGAAGAGCAAGTTCAATGATCACGATTGTGTTTATCCAATCATACATTGATCAAATATCTGGCGCTCTTTAGAACGGTTTGTCAAAAGCGAGCGGGTTTGTTCGGTTATCGTTGAGTCCGAGCGAATGCTCAGCTCTGCACCTGGTCGCCGGACTTTATGTAGTCAGCCATCTGCGCGAACAGTTTCTTCACGTCGGATGCCACGGCGAAAAGGCGTTTTATCTGCTAACGCGTGTGGCGCAATAATATCTTGAATTTTGCACCACAGGGTGCAAGCATCTTCCTATGCGTAAATCCTTGTCTTCGGGCGAAATAATAACAACTGTTCCAGACTTGCTTGTGACGTTGCAGCGGCGTGGGCGGTGGCGTGACGTGTTCGAGTACTTAGGCAAATATTTCGTCAGCGATGATGGTCTAGAGGTAAAAGCGGACGTCGTACGCGATGCACGTGAGAAGGGACAGATCGTCGAATCCCATCCGGGATCGGGTTGGAAATCTTGGACGCTGCCGGAGCCCGCCAGCGCTGACTAGCTTACTGTGGAAGGCCTTCAGCGCACACGGCGATCGTCGGGCGGGATCTCATCGCCCATCAAGAGCACCATCGAATCAGTGCCGCCACCACAATCGCCGCGTCGCAGCCAGGGCGACAAGGACAAGAGCGCCGATCGCATATGGGCCATCGGCCGCGCCGTGCAGGATTCCGAAAATTTCGATCGATAGATGTCCAGACAATAGAGCCTCCGCATAAAAGTTCGCGTCGGCGGTCAGAGTCATCGCTTCCCGATCCCGCCGCAACGCACCGCGAACATGCGGCAGCCAGGCGCCAATGTCGGCCGGGAACGGGCGGAAAAGGGCGGAAAGCTAGTTTCCGCCCTCGGTCTGGATTGCGGTCCAGAGCTTCCGCGCGCGGGGTCTGATGGTGCTTGTCGAAGGCGTTTCGCCTCGATCGCTGAGCCATTGCAGCATCGCACTCTCGATGTCCGCCTGCTTCGTCGGCTTCAGATCACCGGCGTAAAGTTGGCGACAAATTTCAATCCACAGATCATCCCACCAATCCGCCGGCGGTCGGCCGCCGACAACAGGGGCAGCCACCGGCTGAGCTGCTTGGGCCGCTGTTGCCGGAATCATCTTCTCCATGTCGGCGCGCGAAAAAGAAACGCCGAAGGCGCGAAGGCGGTGCTTGTGGTCAATCCAAGTCTCGAAGTCGCCCGCCTCCCAATTTTTCTCTAAGGCTTCGTGTCCTTCAGCCCACCAGAACGCTTTTGGAATGTCGAAATTGTCTTCCGATTGCTTGTCCATCTTGAAGTGCTCGGCGCGCGCGTGGATTAAGCCCGCGTGCGCGCGGGCGCATATACGCATCTGCGCGACGTAAGCACTCTTGAAAACTGGCGCCAGGATCTTCACGGCCTCGGCGGCGCTGATCCATTCGGCGGCAAGTGCAGGCTCCGGGGTATCCATTCAGATTTGCTCGACTATGCGCAGGTGCTCAAGGAAATTTTCCCCATTTTTGAAACGAACTAGAATAGCGTCTTCGCTTTGAAGTTGCCGCGATGCCGCGCGCCGCTCGACCTCCGTGTATTCGGCTTTTTGCCCGTTTTTTGCGCAATCGCGTGGTTTTGTCAAAATGTGTGCGAATTCCCGCACACGACTTAGCTCATGTCGACGAGAGAAATGTCGTTAACATGCCAAACCTCTTGGTGGGCATCACGGGTCCGGCGGCCGTAAGGACGGGTCATCCCTTTAGGATCCGTACGACGGTTCACCGATTCAAGAGCCGCCCGCGCGCGTCAATGATCACCGACGATGATCGACCGGATCGGCGAGATTACCCAGCAGCTTGCCGTTCCATAGAAAGGCGCTTTTTGCAGCGACATCCGCCTATCGTTATTTTCCCTTTCAGAACGTCTAGCAAAACGTCCAACATCGCGTCCAACATTGTGACCAACAAAAAATAACGGCTTCAGCTAACGCTTTCTTTTTGCAAGGGTACTGGCCTGTTGCGGAGCACCTCACCCGCTCCGATGGGGCTCTTAACCGGATCCAGCGTTCTCAATGGCAGCCTATTTTTTTTGCAAGCCGCATTTTTGGTGTGTAACTTCGACTCTAAGTTGATGGAACGAAAGTACCCTATGCCGCGCGGTATATCCACAGACTTCCACAACACTGATCTTCTGCGCAAATTGAACGACGACGGCGTTTCGTTTGTATTGGTGGGCGGCGGGGCGGTTGCAGCCTACGGGTGCCGGGATGACCTGTACTTAACAGAGTTAGACATACTGATTGATCCTGCAATCGAGAATGCAAAACGTGTCATTGGCGCTCTCTCGGCGTCAGGGATGAAATTGTGGATCAGCGCGGTAGATTTAGCGGGACCGAAAAAGCAGTTGCCGGTTAAACAGCTACTATTCGACATGGATATCCTGACGCCAGGAGTGGAAGAAAGCTTCTCTGCCATTCTGGAAAGATCGGGTCATATGATGGTCGGCGATGTGGAAGTGAGAGTTATTGCGCGTGACGACTTGATCGCGATGAAGCGTATTGCTGCAAACAAGCCAGACCCGGAGTCCGAAAAACACAAGCGCGACTTGGGGTGCTTAGAACGATAAGGCAGTTAAGCTGCCCTCAGGGGCGGCTGGTGGCGGCGGCTATACGCTTTCCTACTTTCCATTGCTTGTCTGCATGTGTGTAGCTCAATGAGTTGAGTGAGAAGACATGCTGCGCGCCAGCTAGCGTAGTGTTTCGCAAACTTTCGTATTCGCAGAGTTTTCGAAGGCGCGCTTCGATTGCGTGCGGCTTAATGATGTCCAGTGAGGACATCATGACAATGGACCGCAAGCATCAAGCAGATCGCGGCAGCAAAAAGAGAAATGCGACTTCCGCTTCCGTTAAGGGCCCAGAATTTATTGATCAGATCGTTGACTGCGCGGCCGGGGGCGATTTCCTGGACCAGACCATTGCAGTCTGGCAGCCCTACGCGGATCATCCGTTGACGCGCGAGGATGCGCGGGAAATTACTCACAACGTTGTAGGCTTCTTCAGCATCTTGCGAGAATGGGCCGAAGAAGAACGTCGGGCCGCGGCATTAGCAGAACCATCACCGCCACCCCCGCAGTTCAGTGACGCTGAGGCGAATGAGAAGTGATCCCCTTGTAGCCAGCAGTGTTGCGAGGCTTAGACGCGCGTCAGAAGCCCATATTGGGAATTTTATTGCGCTTGCACCGGCTTCCTGATTCAATCCCTTGAACTCTCGCAGTCAGGAAGCCCATGAAAAAGAAAAAGGAATTGAATGGTGCTCCGGTAGCAAAGAAGGCGATTGCGTATGCGCGCGTCTCGACGAAGGAGCAGGAGAAGGAAGGCTTCTCGACAAGAAGATCATCGAGATTGACCCCGTTGTCGGTCCCATCATTGCCAACCTATTTGCCTGGTATTCGGATGGAACGCTGTCGCTCTGAGACGTGGCCGAAAAGGCGCGCTCTGCTGGCCTCGCTTCGAGGGTGACCGGAGGCGCGGTACCGGTCAGCAAGGTTCATCATATTTTACGCAACCCGATCTACATGGGCGAGGTCCAGTGGAAGGGCCGTTCCTATAAGGGACGCCATCGGCCGCTTGTCGGCCACGAACTCTTCGACCGGGTTCAGTTCGTCCTCGACAGGCGCAACATGACTAAGCTGCGGCGCGGTCCAAGGGACTTCGCTTTCTCTGGCCTCATGAATTGCGGACACTGCGGGTGCGCCCTCGTCGGTGAGATCAAGAAGGGCCGGTACATCTATTATCACTGCACTGGTTACAAGGGAAAATGTGACGAGCCCTACGTACGCGAGGAAATTATCGACGAGAAATTCTCCGCATTGATGGGCCGCTTGCATTTTTCAGAGACCGTTCACCAATGGATCGTCGCGGCGCTTCATAAGAGCCATATCGATGAGAGAAAGGAGCACGACGAGGCGGTGGCGAGGTTCCAGGCTGAATACGATCGTCTGACGCAACGCCTGCGCACCATGTACATTGATAAGCTCGACGGCCGGATCGACGGCGCCATGTACGATAGGATGTCAGAGGAATGGCGCAAGGCCCAGGATCGATGCTTGAGGGAAATCGGTTGGCATCAAACGGCCGAGCGCTCCTACATGGACGAAGGCGTGATGCTGCTGACGCTGGCCAAGAATGCGCAACGGCTCTTCGAAAAACGGCCGCCGGCAGACAAACGTCGCATGCTGAATTTCGTACTTTCGAACTCGACCTGGGGCCATGGCGAGCTTCAAGCGACTTTCCGCCAACCCTTTAATTTGATTGCAGAAACAACCGCGACCGATCCCGACAATGACGGCGGTGGAGGACCAAATTTGGGTCCGCGTTCTGGCTGGTGGGCCCGGCAGGACTCGAACCTGCAACCAGACCGTTATGAGCGGCCCTGCCTGCTCGATGCTCCCGGAGAACATTGACGTTTTTCGTGGCGTTGCCTGACGATCTTCCACGTTCGTTCACGGTGTATCGGTGGTCAATCGGTGGTTGGAGTCGGCTGGCGAATTGTTCTCTAAGCGATTGAAGCCGTCAGTAAGGATTAGGCGCTCCAGACCAAATAACTCGCAACACAGCAAATGCCGAATGGGCCATGGCGGCTGCAAGATCGGATTTCCGGTAGGCCATGAGCTCCCTGACGGCATCGATCCGCGCCTGAACGGCCGGATGTGTCTTTGACTTGTCCCACTTATCCTTGGCCAACATGGTTACAGCGAACAGTCCGAAATAGATTCCAAGCTGACGCTTCTGTCGTACCAGGTCGGCGGATTGATTTGTCGATTGGGCATACTGATCGACCTACTCCAGGAGAAAAGTCGCCGCGAAAGCATCGCACGATAACTCCTCGTCATGCTTCGCCATCTCATCGTCGCTGTAAGGATCGGCACCCGTTCCTTCCCGCTGGTGCCGGATATGCCGTAATTCGTGCAGGAGGGCCCAAGCGACGGCGATCGTCGCAAGTTCACTCGCGGCTCGGCCTTGGGGATCGGTATTGGCATCGGGATATTGCCCCGGCTCTGCGACACCGACGGGTAAAGCCTCCAAATCTGCCTCCGTGCTCGCAAGGCAGCTTTCGTACGACAAGATGAGTTCTCTAAACCGGGTGAGATCAAGTGCCTGCAAAGACGGGGCTTCGGCAACCGTTCGGGAGCCCTCCCATGCGGTGTATCCGGCAATCCAGAATGCCCGCAGGACACGATGATTGAACCGGACATACCTGTAGGCACCGGCATCCATGATGATGCGATCACCTTCATGTATATCCGGCGTCAACTGGAATATGAGGTCGAGCTCCTTCCACATCTCGGCGAGTTCGCTCTCGCGCTCTGGCGCGCTTCCGATAAAAAGATTTCTCACAGCGGTTTGCACTGAGGAATCGTCTCGTACTTCGTTTTCAGACATTAGCTTTGGTAGCCTCTCAAACTTGTCGGGTGCATCGCGCATCATCTGCCCGATTTTCTCGCATTTCGTAAGTCGTATTCGGTTTAGCCGGAAAACGCCCCGTTGTAGCTCGCCTCAATTTTAGCGACCTCGTCATCGGTCAGAGCGGCGAACTCCTTTTCGCGAGCGCGCTTCGATAGCGCACCCTTGTTCTGCTTCAGGAAACGGAACAGAAGATCGAGCGTGCCGTCGGGCATATCGACGATATCGTTCACCTGTCGTTTGAAGGTGTCATAGCCCTGCAGGTATTTGGCTTCCGCAGGCAGATCGACATCGATCGTTCGCGCAACGCATTCATACAGAAACTCGGCATGCGGCGTCGCGTCGAAAAAACGGTAGTAATCGGCTGTTTCGTTCAGGACACGAACATTGCCCTTGTCTGTTGACTCCCACTTTATCAACGGCAGGAGCCGTTCGGAATAAGTCTCAAGCGTGCGGCGGTAATCGTCGATGCGGTCGAGAATGGCCGCCGACACCGGAAACACCATGCCGGGTGGATTGAAGCCGCGCTCCGCCAGGACATGGTGGATAAGGTAACGGTGCAGGCGTCCGTTTCCATCCGCGAACGGGTGAATGTAGACAAACCCGAAAGCCAGGATTGTGGCGGCAAGAACTGCGTCAAGGTGCGGCGCAGCGTTTCGATCGAATTCAACCAGTCCGTCGATCAAGGACGGCAGGTCTTCATGCCTGGCGCTGATGTGGTCCGGCAACGGCATACCCGAATCGCGGTCGCGGTCGCCGACAAAGCCGCCCTCATTGCGCAGGCCCAGGGGTACAAAGCGATCGTCGCCGATGACGACGCGTTGCAGGCGAAGAAGTTCGTCGAGATCGATCGGCCGCCGTCCGGCTTCGCCGATGGCGCGGCCCCAGTTCTGGATACGATCCTGCGGTGGATGCTCGCCTTCGATTTCGAAGCTTGAGCGCGAATCTTTCAGCAACAGGAAAGCCGCCGTGCGGGCCAGCACGTCGGCCGGCACCTCGGCGACGACCGCGCGCGCGTGTTCAGGTAAGTTACGTTTCGCGAAATTGCGCAAGGCCGCGGTCTGGAAGATCATCGGGCAAAAGGATGATGTGCCGGGCAGGTTGTTTTTGACGCGGTGCCGGGTGGAGTTTTTGCCCGCTGCCGTCCATTGCAAGTCAGAATCGACAACGTCCGCGTAAACGCCTTTCTCGCCCGAAGGCAGATCGAGCGTCTTGCCGAGCAGCCACTCGTACAGAAACCAGACGCGGCGTGCGTATGCGCCGGTCGGCGTCGCCTTGACCATTTCCTCGATTGGCCCGGGACCTGTCGCCAGAAACAGGGATTTGAGGACGAGCAGGTCTAGTCCCTCGTATTTAAGGGCGAAGGTCAGATGTCCGTCCAGACTGGCCACCGGTGCATGGCGCGGCGTGTATACATGCCAGCCGTCCTGCTCATATTCCTTGTGGCGCGGCCCGATGGCAGACAGCGCGCGCGGCAATGGGACCTTCAGCCCATGGGCATCGATCAGGGCCGCGTATCCGACGGGCGTCGCCCGTTCCGGAAGCCTGGACCCTTGAAAAATCGTTACCGGCTCTGAAAAGCGGTACTCTGTGGCGTTTTCCATGAAAATTCGATCCGGCCTCTGAATTTTTGTTCCAAAGCCATCGTGTCATGAAAAACAATAACTTTCCATGAAAAAACATATCTACGGCCGGTTTTCGTGAAATTTAGTACCAAATAGGAAGATCGTCGAAACCTCCAAAGGTTTCAAACCCTTGATTTTAGGTTCCCTAAAATGCAACTTGTACGTCTTCCGCTGGCGATGACCTGGCGACCCCGGGCGCGATGAGGCTTGGTACGATTGTTCCGACAGTGTCTCCTCGAAGGCGTCCG
>Ga0210408_10002868_pt1 | contig 16341 bp, 17 predicted proteins | sample IncBWH4MmetaG_FD_155471 | JGI IMG/M metagenome (GOLD analysis project Ga0210408, IMG submission 155471) | Forest soil microbial communities from Barre Woods Harvard Forest LTER site, Petersham, Massachusetts, United States - Inc-BW-H-4-M | ecosystem: Environmental > Terrestrial > Soil >...
GCCCATTCCATACACGGTCTGGATCGAATCAAAGGCCGGGTCGATCTGCTGGAATTTTCGGCGCATGCGTTTGATGTGAGAGGTGATGGTGTTGTCGTCCAAAACGACGTTCGCGGCATCCATCAACTGCTGCCGGTTCTTGACGTGCCCCGGATTGCGGGCCAGCGCGTGCACGATCCAGAACTCGGTCAGGGACAGGGTGACCGCCGCCCCGTTCCAGGTGGTCTGCATCTTCTCACCGTCGATCGACAGGGACCCGCGCCGTATGATCTCGGCGGCGTTGTCCGGCCGCCGCAAGGCATCGATGCGCCGAAATAGAGCGGCAACCCGGGCCGCCAAATGCGGCAGGCTGACATCCTTGGTGAGAAAATCGTCGGCGCCCAGCCGCAATCCGGAGACCGCATCCAGTTCGCTGTCCCGGGCGGTGAGAAAGATGATGGGGAGCTCGGCCGAGAGGGCGCGCAAGTCGCGGCACAGATCGAACCCGCCTTCCGCCTCGTCCTCGAGCGAAATATCGATGATGGCGAGATCGGGCAAGTGGATCTGGAACGCCTGCATGGCGGTCTTGCGGTTGCCATAGGTCTTGATCGAATAGCCGTGCCGCGCCAGCGCCGCCGAGTAATTCTCGCGCAAAGCCGGCTCGTCCTCGACTATCGCGATGTGCTTTTTCATCAGCGAATCATAGCCGATGACGGGTGCTCATTTGGTGAGAAACCGGTCCGAAAACGCGCTGCCACGATTTGCCATAAATGGCCTCCGGATCGCCCGAATTGAGCCCCCGGGGGATCGCGAATCGCGGCCAACACTGTCCTCGTCAACCCCAACGAGGAGCGGAGCATGTCGACATCACCGGCCGAGATTGCGTGCGGTTCCCTGCGCGGATTGGGCAGCGCTGGGCGAGCGGGTTCCCGATGGGAACGCGGTTCCACGTGGCACTTCTGGGCGCAGCACCGCGAAGCGTCGCTCAACTGGCTCGCCCTCGGACTCTTGCTGGCGGCGTGGAATGCGTCCGACAACGACACGCCGGCGCAGCTGCGGCGCCGGCCGGAGGCGCTGCGCGGCTATTCGTCCGTTTCCGTGCGCGCGGCGCAACGCACGTTGTCGACGCATTTGACCTTGCCGGCGAAATCATAGGCGAGGTCCGATCTGCATCGACGAGCGCCGTCGACAATATCTTTGCAAAGGTCACAAAAGCGTAAACTAACTGTAAAGCTGCGTCCCTCTAATAGCGCGGCGCATGCTTGCCACCGAAACCAATAAACAGATACTGATCGTCGATCGGGATGTTGCTGCAGTCGAACCGCTCCGTCAGAGACTCGGCGAAGCCGGGTTCGTCGTACGCGCCATCACTGATGGATCGGCAGCCATCGTGGCCGTGGCAGAGCGGCCGCCCCATCTGGTCATCATCGATTGGAACATGCCGGGCCTCGCCGCGCTCGAGGTGATTCAGGGTGTGCGCAAGGCGCGCGCGCCGCAGGCGGTCAGGCTGATCATTCTGTCGGCGTTGTCGGGCGAGCAAGATGTGGTGACGGGCTTGAACCTGGGCGCCGACGACTACATCGCAAAGCCGTTCTCGGTCCGCGAAGTCGTCGCGCGCGTTTGCTCCGTCCTGCGCTCCCACCAATTCGAGGATCAGCGTTCGGCGCTCAGCTGCGACGATCTCGTGCTCGATGGGTCGACCAACCGCGTTACGGCGCAAGGCAAACTACTGAACCTGCGCGGGGTCGAATATCGGCTGCTCGAGTTTCTGATGTCGCATCCCGGCAGAACCTTCAATCGGACCCAGTTGCTGGCCCAGGTGTGGGGCGGCGACAGCGAAGTCGACGAGCGCACGGTCGACGTCAATGTGCAACGCTTGCGCAAGATCCTCACCGAACCCGGCTATGAGGCCTATATCCAAACCGTGCGCGGATTTGGCTACCGGTTCGCCTCTCCCGTCCCAGCAGCCCGTCTGGAGTGAGCCTTAGGTCACATTTGTGCTGTTCCACGCGATGTTCCACGCCTAAGTGCCTTTTTTGTAAACAAATCTTCTTTCCGGGGTAACGCTTCCGTAACACGAAGTCGCGATCGTGTCAGGTGTGGCGAACCCTCTGGAGAGAGTAATGCTGGAACGTAACGCCTTGCCGCCGCTGCGATTGCGAACGGTCTTCATCTCAGACATCCATCTGGGGTTCAAAGGCTGCAGCGCCGACCTGCTGCTCGATTTTCTGCATCACGTCGAAATGGATTGCCTGTTCTTGGTCGGCGACATAATCGATGTGTGGAGCATGCAAAAGAGCATGTATTGGCCGCAGTCGCATAACAACGTGCTGCGCACGATCCTGGGCAAGGCCAAGCGCGGCACCAAGGTGATTTTCGTCCCCGGCAATCACGACGAGGTATTCCGCGAATTCGACGGCGCCGTGTTCGGCAATCTCGAAATTCATCGTGAGTACATCCATCAAGGCGCCGACGGCCGGCGCATGCTGGTGCTGCACGGCGACGAATTCGACAGCGTGGTGAAGTGCAGTCCCTGGCTCGCGAAATTGGGCAGCAGCATCTATGACGTGCTGTTGGCGGCCAATCCCTATATCAACTGGGTGCGGCGCCTGTTCAATCAGCCGCACTGGTCGCTTTCCTCGTACTTGAAGAACACGGCCAAGAAAGCGGTTCAATACATCGGCAGTTTCGAGGACGCCGTCGCTCAGGCGGCGCGCAAGCGCGGCGTCGACACGGTGGTCTGCGGGCACATCCATCGCGCCGAGATGCGCCACATCGACGGGATTTTGTACTGCAATGACGGTGACTGGGTCGAGAGCTGCACGTCGCTGGTGGAAGACATGAACGGGCAATTGCGCCTGATCGATTGGCCCAAACTGCGCGAACAGGCGCCGGCGCCGGCCGTTGAACTGCCCGTCGGGCAAGCGGCATAAAGATGATGCAAACGCCATCCAATTTTCATACCGCTGTCAACTCCACGCGGTCTAATGGGTACTAATGGATATGAATGACAAATTGGAATCGTGGAGCCTCCCCTGGCACGCGTTGCAGAGAGATCTCGCCATGGGGTTGGCCGGGGAGGCGGTCGGGCGTTCCACCCCCACCCTCAGGGCGGTCAAGGTGCAGCGCGCGGTCGCGGTTTCCGCCAGTTCCTGGCTGAGCCGCGCCCGGCAGGCCGCAGCGCTGACTCAGGTACGGCAGTAGTATTGGTGCATCCGCGGCCCACAGCGTCTCTGGTTTTCGATCCCCGTGTTTCAAGGCCTCCTCGCGAGGCCTTTTCTTTGGCGGCATGCCGGAGTCAAGGAAATGCCGCATGTCTGTCTGCCAACCGTCATGTTCGCAAGGCAGGATCGAGTCACTTCCGGACAGGAGAGAAACCCGTGAGCAGTCTCGACTTCGACCTCGACCTCCACATGAATAATCTGGAAACAGAATGGCGCCAAGCCTACGAGTCCAGCGTCGTCGCGCGAGCCGATTATCAATGTCTCGCCGATAGCCCGAAGGCGAAGGCCGTCCTCCTCGACCGGGCGCGTGAGCGTCTGGAGCGCTGCGAAGCGCTCAAAGCGCGGATCATGGCGAAAATCGAGCGCCTCGAAGACAGCATACTGGGCCAGGACTAGCAACAGAGGACGGATATGATCAATCGCTACATGGACGGGGACGCGGCGGCGGATTTGCTCGAGCGCCGCTGGTTCGCGGCGTTCAAAGCCGCCTCCACAGTACGAGCCGAATGCGAGGCCCTGCTCGAGTCGATGGCGCTGACCGAAGCCGCCTGGCGCCACGCGCGCGTCCGGTTGTGCGAGCTCGAGTCGCTGCGCGATGCGCTGGAAGAAGAACTCGAGGCGCTCGACGAGCGAGAAGATCGGACGCCCGCCGAAGATGCCAGGGCGGTGATGTCAGCGGCTTAAGGTTCCCTCAACAGGCTCGATAAATTCCCCGCGCCGCCCGATAACCGCGGCCTCCGCGCCATCGCGCCGCTCCAGCGCGACCAATCACTGACGCGCGTTAGAACCCACCTCTCCTAAAAACCGGTATCACTCGCTCCGGGTCGACACCGCATGCATCGGCGCAGCGTGCAACCCGCAGCGGCACTTCGCCATACTTACCCATTGCCTTCGTCATCGATCGACGCGACGCATCGAGCGCAGTTTCGTCGCGGCGTGGCATCGCATTATGTTCAAATTGTCATAGAACTGCCATCCACACGAGATACTTTTCTCATACGATTCTCCTCGTCTCGTGTGACAGCCAAGAATAACCGAGGGGAATCTGTGCTCGACCATCGAAAACAGGCCGTGTCGATTCGGCTGGGAGAGAGCGACCTGCGCAACATCAAGCGAATGGCGCAAAGATTGGGGGTGCGCGATTCGGACATCATCCGATTCGCGATCAAATCGATGCTCAACCGAAACTCGCCGCTGTGCGACGAGGCCATTCGGGGCCGCAATTTGGTGCCGGTGCTGGTTGAGTCCGGGGACGAGCTGATTCGCTACTTCGAGTTCGATGCCTTTCGACTCGAAAGAATCATCAACGAGCGGGCGGAAGAGGATGCCCGCGTGCACCGCGATGACATCGCACTGCTCGCCATGAACGGTCTTCGCGAGCAATACCTGATGATGCGTCTGAAGGATGGCAATGGCTCGCCGGTCGAGGGGTCCGGCCAGGGGCATTCATTGCGTGGGTATCTGTACGACAAGTACGTGTATCGCCTTGACGAATCCAAACCGGACGAGGCGCGTTCGACGCCCGCGGGCGAAGTTCGAGTCAACGCGCAGCGTCCTGCAGCGTGACGGTCAGTTTTCAGCACCGCGAGGAAGCGACATGAAAGTCCGAAATATTTTTTCCGCTGGCATCATGCTCGTCGCGGCCATTGCCGGAATCGGGTCGGCCGGCGCCGCTCAAGTCCTTTACGACGGCAGCGGTTTCGTACAAGGACAGCAATCCTTCGTGCAATCCTTCAACATCTCAGGTCCGGGCACGTTGACGGTCACGCTGTCGAACGTGGCGTGGCCTGAGCAACTCGCGAGCCTCAATATGGTGCTCGGCACGACCAGCGGACTCTTGGGGCCCGAAATGGGCGCGGGCACGGAGACCTTCAAAGTGACCGGCGGGCGCGTTTTTGCGCAGTGGTTTGGCGTGGCGCAGGGACCGCTCGACCTCGGCGTCTATTCGATGAACATCGTATTCCAGTCCAGCGGCGTCACGCCGGTTCCACTGCCGGCCTCGATCGCACTGTTGGCCTCCGGTTTGCTGTTGCTCGGTTGGCAACGCCGCCACCGCAACGAGTTTCGGTTACCGTCCAACCTGCCTGCTTGATGCGACGACGCCGGGGAGAGGCGACTCTCCCCGGACGTTCACTCTGGCGTCCGTATGACATTTGTCATCTATGTCAGCGGCTGCAATGAAACTCTCACAAAGGCCCTCTAGACTTTCGGGTCCGCTCGGCCAAAATAACGAGTTCTGATGCAGTGCAATATGGGTGGGAATCAATGATGAGGCATGGTTGGCGTGTTCTCCTCATGGTTTTGGCCGGATGTTCCCTGCTCCGGGCGGAAGAAATCCTCATGCCGACCGGCTATCGACTGCAGCCCGGCGACGTGCTCCAGGTTGTCGTTTGGAAGGAAACGGATCTTCAGAGCGAGGTTCTGATCCGCCCGGATGGGGGCATCTCGTTTCCCTTGGCGGGCGACATCCAGGCGGCCGGCCGGACGACCGCTGAACTACGGACCGAACTAGAAACACGGGTTCGCAAGCTGATTCCGGACGCGGTCATCACGGTTTCCGTCAAAGCCCCCAACGGCAACCGCGTATTTGTGATCGGCAAGGTCAATCGCCCGGGCGATTTCCCGCTGCTGCGCCCCACCGATGTGATGCAGGCGTTGAGTCTGGCGGGCGGCGCGACGCCGTTCGCGAATACGGACAAAATTCGGGTACTGCACCGGGACGGATCGCATCAAACCTCGATTCGTTTCCGCTACAGCGATGTTGCGAGAGGCCGTAACCTCGACCAGAACATCCTATTACAAAGCGGGGATACGGTAATCGTGCCGTGAGGGCACGGTTACTCGTATTGATGATGATCACTGTGAGCAGCGTCTCCACCAACAGGCAGGCCTTCGCCGGACCCTTGAGTACGCAGCCGCTGATCGGCGTGGCGGCGGAATATGCATCGAATCCCGAACTTGCTGCATCCAACCCCCGATCCGAGACTCACGGGGCGTTGCTGGTCGATCTGCCGGTGAACTATGACGTGGATGACGTGCATATATCCTTGATACCGCGGGTGCGCTACGGCGGCGCCGCCGGTTACTCCGCAGTGACGTCGAATTACTATCATTTGGATGCCAGCGCGCAGTTCGCCAACGAATTGGGGTCGTTGAGCTTTACCGGCGCTCTGTATCGCGATTCCTCTCTGCTCTACGCCGGCGAACTCGCGAACGGCATCGGCGTGCGCCGCGATACGTCGGCGGAAGAGGTGAATTGGCAGCGATCGCTTACCGAGCGGGCTCAGGTTCAACTCGATGTAAGCACCGCGCGAACGCTGTATGCGCAGAACACCGGATCGACGAACTTGGTCGACTATCGCTACTCCAGCGTCTCGCCGTCATTCGCCTACTCGGTCAGTGAGCGAGACACCCTACGAGTTCTCGGAGGAGCCAGCCGCTACAATTCCCTCAATCACTTGACCTCGAGCGACAGCGTCAATGTACAGCTGGGATTCGACCGTCGCTTGAGCGAACCGTGGACCCTGACCACCGCCGCGGGCTACTCGAAGTCCACCGATCGCTACCGGTATTTTTTTGGGAATATTGACAGCACGCAAAAGGGCGTCCTTTATTCGGTGAATTTAGTTCGCCAAGCGGAATCCCTTACAGTCTCCGCCACGGCTTCGCGAGCGCTCGCGCCCACCGGTTTTGCCTTCGTGTCACGCCAGGATAATGTCAAGGCGCTCGCCAACTACAACTCTTCGGAACGCTGGACATTCGGCGCGGGCATTACCTGGTCGAACATAACCGATCCGCTGATCGCCGGGGGCAGCACTCAACGTCGCTTCTACAGCGGCGACCTCTCCGCCATCTGGCATTGGACCGAGCAATGGATGCTCACATTCCATGTGACGAAAATAGGACAGAAAATCCAGCAGCCTTCGATAAACGCCACGTCAAACGGCGTCAGTCTCGAAATATCGCGGCAGTTCCACCGGACCAATCAATAAATGAGCGCAACGGCCCAATCCCTCGCCGCCACGCCCGCAATGGATTTGCGGGAAAGACTCAAGGGTTATTGGCGGCTGCGGCTCACGTTCTTCATCGTGGGGGGGATTTGCGCGGCATTGACCATCATCATGGCGGTCACGTGGCCGGCGACCTATCGCACGGGCGCCACCATCCTGATCGAACAGCAAGAAATACCCCAGGAATTGGTGCGATCCGCCATCAGCTCGTTTGCGGACCAACGCGTGCAAGTCATCAGCCAACGCGTGATGACGACCCAGAACCTGATGACGCTGATCGAACGCTACAATCTGTATCCGGATATTCGCGAATCAAAGCCGCGCGAAGTATTGCTGCAGAAAATGCGCACTGACATTTCGCTGAAGATGATCAGTGCCGACGTGATCGACCCGCGCAGCGGCCGCCCCACGCAAGCCACGATCGCCTTCACGATCTCCTATCAAAATCGCTCCCCCGATTTGACGTTGAAGGTGGCGAACGAACTGACCACGCTCTTCTTGAATGAAAATCTCGCCTCCCGCACCCAGATGGCGGAACAGACCACGGCGTTTTTCTCGGAGGAGGCAGCGAAGCAGGAAGCGCGAATCGCCGAGCTCGACAAAAAACTCGCCGATTACAAGCTCAAGCACCAAAGCAGTCTCCCTGAACTCTCGCAACTGAACATGCAGGTCAGCGACCGGACCGAACTGGAACTGCACGATGCGGAAAATCATATCGCCGCGCTGGACTCGCAAATGGTCATGCTGCGCGCGCAACTGGCGCAATTGAATCCCACGTCGCAGGTGTTTTCGGACACCGGACAGCGGGTCATGGGCGTCGATGACCGGCTCAAAGCGCTGAAATCCGAACTTGCAGGCTACAAGGCGCGTTACGCGCCCGGTCATCCAGATATCGTCAATGCCGAACGCGAGATCGCTGGGCTCGAAAAGGAGGCGAAGGAGCATGACGATACCAGCGACATCGCGCGCCAATTGAGCGAGGCGAAAGCACAGCTATCGCGAACGCAAGAAAAATATTCGCCGGATCATCCGGACGTCGTTCGGCTCAGTCATCTCGTCGGGGAACTGGAGAAGGAACTGGCGGCGCAACCGACCGCAGGCGCCGCAAAGAAGGCGGAGGCGCATGCTGACAACCCGGCGTACATTCAGGTCAAGGGTCAGCTCGACGCCTTGAGCGTCGAACGTCAAAGCGCGGAGTCGAAACGGAACGAACTGCGAGCGAAACTCGATGACTACGAGCGCCGCTTGGCCCAAGCGCCGGCGGTGGAGCGGGATTATCGCGAATTGGCGCGCGACCTCGAGAACGCACAACTGAAATACCAGCAGATACGGGCGAAGCAAGGCGATGTGCAGGTGTCGGAAAACCTGGAGGCGGAGCGCAAAGGCGAGCGATTCACCATGATCGAGCCGCCGCTTCCGCCGGAGAAGCCGGTCACTCCCAATCGTTTTCTGATCATGGTAACAGGTCTCGTGTTGAGCCTTGGCTTGGGGTTGGGCGCGGCCGTCATCAAGGACCTGTTCGATCCGTCGGTACGCGGGTTCGGTGATGTCAGACAATTGCTGAGCGTTCCTCCGCTGGCCGCGATTCCGACCATCGTCACCGCCACTGAGCGGCGTAACCGCAAACTGCGGACTCGCTACTCCTGGGCCGGCAGCTTTGCGATTCTGATCGCCGGCGTATCGATCGTGCATCTGTTCGTGCGGCCACTCGATGTGTTGTGGATCACCTTGACGCGTCGTTTTGGGATGTGACGCGTGGATCGAATTCGCAAAGCACTCGACTTGGCGCGACAGGAACGTGAACGCGGTTTCGATCCGGAACCGCAAGCCGCCAAAATCGATCTAGAGACGAGGGTGCATCCGCCGTCCGACTCGCCTCGGTCAGCGCCTGGATTGCCGGCCCAGATCGTGTACACCCACACCCGGGTATTTATGCCCGATGCGAGCGCCCTCGAATCGAAACGCATCGTCAACCTGGACGGCAATCAGGCAGCGGTTGCGGCTTTTCGGATGCTGCGCACGCAAGTGATCCAGCGAATGGACGAGAACGGATGGCGGACGATGGCGGTCTTGAGCCCCAGTATGAACGATGGCAAGACGACGACCGCCATCAATCTGGCGATAAGTCTGGCCAACGATCGACGGCATACGGTGCTGCTCGTCGATTGCGATCTGAGGCATCCGTCGATCGGGGCTACGCTGGGGATTAACCCTGAACTCGGCGTCGATGACCTGTTGCGCGGCAACGCCCGCGTCGAACAATGTCTGTATCACCCGGAAGGCTTCGATCGATTGGTCATACTGCCCGCTCGCGCGGCACTTGCGAATTCTTCCGAAGCGCTGGCGGGCCCGCGGGGCCGTGAACTCGTGGCGGACTTGCGAGGCCGATATCCGGAGCGAATTATCGTATTCGATCTGCCGCCGGTGCTCAGCGCGGACGATGCCTTGGCCTTCCTGCCGTTGGTCGAGTGCGGCCTCGTGGTGATTGCGGAGCGTGCCACGCGGCGTGACGACTTGCTGCGCTGCATGGAGTTGTTGCGCAAGACACCGATTCTCGGCACCGTACTCAACAAGGCGACCGACGTCGGTTCCGGATACGGATAGTCGATCATGTACAAGAACTACTTTCATTTGACTGCAATGCCCTTCGCAATGAATCCGGACCCTGGATTTCTGTATCCGTCGAGCCAGCACGCCGCGGCACTGACGATGCTGGAGTACGCGATCGAGTCGCAAGCGCCGTTTTGTCTGCTGACGGGCGAGATCGGGTCGGGCAAAACAACATTGCTGCGCCACTTTTTGCGCAACCTCGACAAGAAAATCACGGTAGGGTTGATCAGTAATACGCACCGACAATTCAGCTCCATACACCCCTGGGCGCTGTCATCGTTCGGCATAGCGCCTCATGACGACTCGGATATTGCGCAATATGAGGCGCTGATCGACTATTTCGTACAGGAGTATGCCAAGGGAAGGCGCACCCTGATGGTTGTCGATGAGGCGCATAATCTCACGCCTACGATTCTGGAGGAGTTGCGGCTGCTGTCGAATGTCAATTCGGAAAGTGACCTGTCGCTGCAAGTGCTGCTCGTCGGCCAACCGGAACTGAGAACCAAGCTGGCGCAGCCCGAACTCGAGCAATTTGCGCAGAGGGTGTCGGTCGATTTCCACCTGGGGCCGTTGACGCTGGAGGATGCGCGCGACTATATCCGGCATCGGCTGACGGTCGCCGGAGGCGATCCGTCCCTGTTCCACCCGGAGTCGATCGCGTTCATTCATGCGCGCACGGCAGGCGTTCCCCGTCTGATCAATCAGTTATGTGACCTGGCGCTGGTGTATGCCTTCGCCGATCAGCAAGGAACAATCACCGTGCAACTCCTGCAGCACGTGCTTCTGGATCGCAAGCAGCGAGGCGCCATTCCTTTGTTCGGAGAACGCCCTGCGTTGCAGCGAGTCCCGGCGGCGGCCGCTAACTTGAACTCAGAGCGCGGCTGAGTTTCGTTGCTGCGAATGTTGACGATGATCGCGGTGGCGTCCATCGGCTGCGCGAATGCCGAGACCTTGAGCGCTGAAAGACTCGGCGTTTTGTACAATCTGGACGACGCCTCGAGTCAAGAAGTCGCGTTTTACTACGCCGCGCACCGCGCAATCCCAAAGTCGAATGTCGTGGGAGTGCACCTTGGCGGCGAGAATATCCTCGCGCCCGGTGTGTTTGCGCCGCTGCGACTCCGTGCATTGGATCAACTGCCGGCATCGGTGCAATCGCTGGCGCTTGTCTGGTCCCGGCCCTTCGCGGTGGGCTGCATGTCGATAACATCCGCTTTCGCCGCGGGCTATCGATCGGCGTTTTGCGAACCCGGATGCGGTCTTACCGCGCCGAATCCACTGTTCGACTCGGAGGGCTGGCTGCCGGCCGACACGGTTGGCTGGTGGCCCGCGATGTTGATTCCCAGCGACGATGCAGCGGCGGCGCGCGCCCTAATCGAGCTTGGAATTGCCGCCGAGGGGTCCAATCCGCGCGGAACTGTGTATCTGGTGCGCACGCGGGACGCGGCCCGCAATGTGCGATCCGAAACCTACAGTGAAACCGAATCGGAGCTCAAAAATCATCTACCGGTGGTCGAGATGGACGATCCGTCCGAGCGGGATGTGGCCGGCGCGATCGGTTATTTCACCGGCGCGGCCCGCGTCGATGAAATTTCGCATATTCACTTCCTTCCCGGCGCCATCGCCGATCACTTGACGTCGACGGGAGGCGTGCTCACCGGAGGGAAGCAAATGTCCGCCGCTGCGTGGCTGAAGCAAGGTGCCACTGCGTCCTATGGCAATGTCTCGGAGCCCTGCAACCATCTGGAGAAATTCCCGAACATCAGCGTGTTACTGCATCACTACTTGCGCGGTGAAACCGTCATCGAAGCCTATTGGAAGAGCGTCGCCATGCCGGGTCAGGGGCTTTTCATCGGCGAGCCGTTAGCGCGGCCCTACGCGACCCACCGTCAATGACGGGGACCGCAACTCGATGCTTACCGTGCCGCGAATGAGACGTCCGCCATGTCCAAGGTGATATTCGTCAATCGCTATTTCTTTCCTGACGAGTCGGCCACCAGCCAGATGTTGTCGGACTTGAGTTTCGGCCTCGCACAGGACGGTTTTTCAGTTCACGTGCTTTGCTCGCGCCAGCTGTACAACGACGCTCGAGCGGGCTTGACGCCGCTGGAAACTATCAATGGTGTAATCGCGCACCGGGTCTGGACGACGCGCTTTGGCCGAGACCGCCTGCTCGGCCGCGCGGTCGACTACCTATCCTTTTACCTATCGAGCGCGTGGACCCTGCTCAAAGTGCTGAGTCGCGGCGACACAGTGGTGGCAAAAACCGATCCCCCGCTCATTTCCATCATTGCAATGGCAGCGGCCAGGATGAAGGGCGCTCATCTCGTGAATTGGCTGCAGGATATTTTTCCGGAAGTGGCATCGCAACTGGGCAATAACCCGCTGCCGCAATGGATGGACGTAGTCGTGCGCAAGCTTCGTGATTCAACACTGCGCGCCGCGGATATGAACATTGTGCTGGGCGAGCGCATGCGTGAGTTCCTCGAGCGGCGCGGGATTCCCGCGGCAAGGATTTGCGTCATCGAAAACTGGGCGGATAGCGTTACCGGGCCCGCAAAAACGGCGGCGGAAAGCGTGCTTCGCGCTGCATTTGGGTTGGCGGGTAAATTTATCGTCGGTTACTCGGGAAATCTTGGCCGGGCGCACGAGTTCGACACTCTGCTCGACGCCGCCTCCCTGCTGAGCGACGACAGAGACATTGTATTTCTCATGATTGGGGGCGGCGCGGGCATGCTCGCTCTGCGGCAAGCCGTGAGTCGCCGCGGCTTGGATAATTTTCAATTCCTGCCCTACCAACCCCGCGCTTCGCTGCTCGACAGCTTGGCTGCGGCCGATGTGCATTGGGTGAGCCTGCTGCCGGCCCTGGAAGGCTTGATCGTGCCAAGCAAGGTGTATGGAATTTTGGCCTCCGCCCGGCCGGTCATTTTTGTCGGCGATCCAGATGGCGAAATCGCGCGGCTGATCGGTACTGCGCAAGCGGGTATCACGGTTGCCGTCGGAGATGCACCGGACCTGAAACGGCAGATTGTGGGGCTCAAAACCGACCACGGGCGCCGCGAATCGATGGGCCGGAACGGCTACCGGTTGTATCTCGACAATTTTACGTCCCAGAAAGCGCTTGCCCGGTGGACCCGCCTTTTGCGCTAGGGATCCTCAGGCTGCGGTCGCTTCGCCAACCTCGAAGACTTCGGCGCAGCGCCGGGTAAAGCCAGCAAAAGTGAATGGCCCATCCTCGACGACCAGGGAATGCCCGTTGGCGCGCACATGTTCGCGCAAGCCGAGGTCCGACTGCATGCGCTCGATCGCCTCCTTGATTGCGATCGTATCGCCGAAGCGAACCGAAAGTCCGGTTTCGCCATCTCGGACCACATCGAGCGCGCCCTTCTCTTCCGCCGCGATGACCGGCGCGCCGAAGAACATGGCTTCGAGAAACACGATGCCGAATCCTTCTTTGCCGCTCGGCAGCACGAACGCCGTGCATTTCTGATAAAGCACTATCAGTTCCGAGTCGCTTATTCCGTGCATGAAATGCACTCGATCCGTGACGCCGCAACGTTCGGCGACCAGCTGCAGGAACGGCAGATCGTTACCGTGACCGACGATGCAGTAATGCAAGGAGTCGTCCGCCAGCATGCTGAACGCCTCGATGACGGTGGCGATGCCCTTGTAGCGATCGCCCCGATCCAGCCGCGTGACCGATAGGATGAAGTGAGCAGGCAGTATGCGAGCAGACGGGACGGTTACGACACGGCCCCAAGTATTGGCGAGCGCGTTCGGAAAAATGACCAATCGGCCGGGTGCCAACGCGGGTGCCTGTTCGAGGATTCGCCGCCGTGTGTAATGACTGACACATAAGATGCGGTCGATCCTCGACAACGCGTACCGGCGGGTACTGCCGATGCCGCTCCAAACTTCGATGCCGTGCGCGACCAGCATCGTCGGCGCTCGACTGAATGGCCGCAGGGCCAGAATGGCGGTCGCCAGCAGCAACAAATTGACGTGACCGATCAACACCCGATCGTAGCGGCCTTGGAGCAGTTCGCCGGCCACGGCGAGCGCAAATCGGCGCCGGTTTCCTGAGAACCCCACGACCGAGAGAGTGTGATGCTCGGGATGGCTCGCGGCCGACGCCGGCGAATCGTTCAAGGAGAGGACCCGACAGTGGATGCCCAGACTGGTGGAGGCATCGAGGATGGTTTGGTTGAATCTCTGGATGCCGCCGTTGGCAAACACTTCCGTGAACAGGAACAGCACGCGCGGCGCACTTGGTGGAGACTCCGTCATGCCACTTCGCGATACGCCATGACGGGCATTGCGCGCCGTTCGGCGTGATTTTGCACGAAGCACAGCAGCATCAGCACGCTCCAAAGGAGCGGATGCGATTCGCGGTCGCCTTCCAATTGTTGCCGCAGCAAGTCGCGAACTCGTGCCTTGTCCAAGGGAAGCCGGGACATCAGTGCGTCGTCGTGAATCAATTCCTCCGCCCATGCCCGCAGCGGACCGCGCAGCCACTGTGCAAGCGGCACGGCAAATCCCATCTTGGGTCGATACACACAATCGGCGGGCAGGTACTTGCTCAATACTTTCTTCAACAAGTACTTGGTTTCGCCGTGGCGTACCTTGTACTGAATCGGCAAGCGCATCGACCATTCGACGAGGCGATAGTCCGTCATCGGGCATCGCGCTTCGAGCGAATATGCCATCGTCGCGATGTCGACTTTTTGCAAAAACAAATCCGGCAAGGTCAGGCCGGCATCGAGCCGCATGGCGTTTTCGGACGCCGACAGATCCACTGCGAGCCCGGTGGCGAATTGTGCGAACCAGCTCTCCGAATTGGCGGTCGTCTGCAAGACGTCTGGGTTCACGAGCGGCGCGTAGTCCTTACCCACGCTGCGCAGGAAATGAAATAGTCCCACCACGTCGCTGCACTGCAGAGCACTCGCAAGAAGCTTGGTGCGATGCCAGGGTAGCGAGTTGAACAGGCGGCCCGCCGAGCGCCGGGTGCCGGCGCGCCACCCGAGCATAGGCGCCAGGCGATCGATCAGAGGATAATAGTGGTAGCCTCCAAACAACTCGTCCGCGCCGTCGCCGCTCAGAGCAACGGTGACGTGTCGGCGTGCGAGCCGTGCCACGGCCATGGTGGGAAAAGCGGAACTGTCGGCAAAGGGCTCGTCATATTCTTGGATATAGGTTGGCAACAGCTCCAGCAGACTATTGACGTCCAAGGTCTCATGAATGTGGTCAACCCCTAAGTACCGGGCTGCCTTTGCGGCGGCCGGCCCTTCGTTGTAGGCCTCTTCGGTGAAGCCGATAGTGAACGTCTTCGGGTGTCCGACGCCCGCACCCTTCATCGCGGCGACGACCAGCGCGCTGTCGACCCCGCCGGACAGGAATGCCCCCAGCGGCACATCCGCCATCAGGCGGATCTTCACAGCGCTTTGAATCAGGGCGTCCAATTCCTCAACGAGTTCGCCTTCCGGGCGGGAATTCATGGACAGGTCGGGTTTGATTGAACGGTAATCCCAGTAGCGAACTCGCCGAATGCCGCGCGCGTTCACGAGCAGGTAGTGACCGGCGGGGAGTTTGTGGATGTCCTGGTGAAAGGATAGCGGCGCCGGGATGTACCCCAATTCCAAAAAGACGCGGAGTGCCTCCGGATCGATTTCCAAGGCGCCGTCACCGACCAACATGCTCAAGGCGCCCGGCCGCGAGCCGAACCCAAAACTGCCGTTCCGATCAGAGTAGTACAGCGGTTTTACGCCCATCCGATCGCGCGCGACGAACAGCGTGCGCTCGGTCCGGTCCCAAATCGCGAACGCGAACATGCCGTTGATGTGCTTCAGACACTCGACGCCCCAAGTGCGATAGGCCTCGATCAAGGTCTCGGTATCCGATGTGCCACGCCAGCCGCCGCGTGGATTCAAGCGCGGACGAAGTTCGCGATGATTGTATATTTCTCCATTAAACACAATGACATAGCGTCTGTCAGAGGACTCCATGGGCTGGTGGCCCGTGGGCGACAAATCGACGATCGCGAGCCGGCGATGCCCGAGCAGAACGCATTCATCCCGCCAGGTACCGGAATCGTCCGGACCCCGCAGTTTCAGCCGTTCCAGGGCGGCAGCGAAGGTTTCGGGGGGCGGTTGGACGCCCGTCAAGGTGAACAGGCCGAGAATTCCACACATAGTCGATGATTGTGTCCGCTGTGTGTGACGTCTCTGTGATAGCTGCGCGCCAGACCCTGTCATGCAATGCCCACAAAACGGTGTTGAAATGACTGCTATCGATGGCTCGATGGAAACAGCGCAACTGATGTTGAAATCACCAATAACTTGCGCGGAGGTGGCGCGGTCTGCCGCCCCACTGCGCGTCTTGCATGTCGTACCCTCCTACTACCCGGCGGTTCGCTATGGAGGCCCGATTCGGTCGGTCCAGGCCTTATGCGCGTCGCTGGTCAGTCGCGGGCATCAAGTCAGCGTGTACACGACCAATATGGACGGCGACAAAGACTCAGACGT
>Ga0210408_10002869_pt1 | contig 16335 bp, 14 predicted proteins | sample IncBWH4MmetaG_FD_155471 | JGI IMG/M metagenome (GOLD analysis project Ga0210408, IMG submission 155471) | Forest soil microbial communities from Barre Woods Harvard Forest LTER site, Petersham, Massachusetts, United States - Inc-BW-H-4-M | ecosystem: Environmental > Terrestrial > Soil >...
CGAGCAGTTCGAGGCCGGCCGCGCCGATGAGACCGAGACATCAGCCGCGATCCGTGCCGCCTGGCGCGAGGCCGGCGATCTCGTCGACCCGCACACGGCGGTGGCGCTCGCGGTCGCCGATCGCGATGTCACCGATTCCACGGTTCCCAACATCGTGCTGTCGACCGCGCATCCCGCCAAGTTCCCCGATGCGGTGCAGGCGGCCTGCGGAGTGAGGCCGCAATTGCCTGCTTGGCTCGATGGCCTGATGTCGAAGGGTGAACAGTTCAAGATCATGAGGAACGACCAGGCCGAGGTCGAGCGTTTCGTGCTCTCGGTCAGTCGCGCCGCAAAAACCAAAGAAGGAGTTGCCGGATGAGTGTCGAGTTGACCAGGCTGCCATCAGGCCTCACGGTGGTCACCGACACCATGGCGCATGTCGAGACCGCGGCGCTCGGCGTGTGGGCCGGCGTCGGCGGCCGCGACGAACGCTCGGACGAGCACGGCATCTCGCATCTGCTCGAGCATATGGCCTTCAAGGGCACCGCGCGGCGCAGCGCGCGCGAGATCGTCGAGACGATCGAGGCGGTTGGCGGCGATCTCAACGCCGGCACCTCGACCGAGACGACGGCCTACTACGCGCGGGTCATGAAGGCCGACGTGCCGCTGGCGCTCGACGTGCTCGCCGACATCCTGACCGATCCCTCCTTCGTGCCCGACGAGCTCGAGCGCGAGAAGAACGTGATCGTGCAGGAGATCGGCGCGGCGCAGGACACGCCCGATGACGTCGTGTTCGAGCATCTCAATGAATTGTGCTATCCGGACCAGCCGATGGGGCGTTCGCTGCTCGGCACCGCAAAAACGCTGCAGCGTTTCGATCGCGACATGTTGAAGAGCTACCTTTCGACCCATTACCGCGGCCCCGACATGGTGGTGGCCGCGGCCGGCGCCGTGGACCACGCGCGCGTGGTTGCCGATGTGGCCGAGCGCTTCCACCGCTTCGGCAAAGAGCCGGCGCCCAAGCCCCAGGCCGCGATGTTCGGCCGGGGCGGCTCGCGGGTGGTGCATCGCGATCTCGAACAGGCGCACCTGACGCTCGCGCTCGAAGGCGTGCCGCAGTCGGACGTCTCGCTGTTTTCGCTGCAGGTGTTCGCCAATCTGCTCGGCGGCGGCATGTCGTCGCGGCTGTTCCAGGAGGTGCGCGAGAAGCGCGGCCTGTGCTACTCGATCTACACCTTCCACGCGCCCTATACCGATACCGGTTTTTTCGGCCTCTACACCGGAACCGATCCGACCGATGCGCCGGAAATGATGGAGGTGGTCGTCGACGTCATCAATGAGGCGGTCGAGACCTTGACCGACGCCGAGATCGCGCGCGCCAAGGCGCAGATGAAGGCGGGGCTCTTGATGGCGCTGGAAAGCTGCTCCTCGCGTGCCGAGCAGCTCGCGCGGCATGTGCTGGCTTACGGGCGGCCGCAGACCGTGGACGAACTGGTGGCGCGGATCGATGCCGTCAGCATCGACTCGACCCGCAACGCCGCGCGCGCGCTGCTGTCGCGGAGCCGCCCGGCGGTGGTGGCGCTCGGCAGCGGCAGGGGTCTGGACACGGCGGTGTCTTTTGCGGAAGGATTGATGGCCTCGAAGGCGAGGGCGCGGCTGCATTGAGCGGCGCGATGCGGTAGAAGGTAGGACGGGGAGCACAAATGGCTCTGTTTCGCTTGCCGTCGAGCGGACCGACGGCGCTGGCGCCGCGCGGAAATGGCCTGTTGCTGCGCGCGCCGCAAATGGCCGATTTCCCACAATGGGCTTACTTGCGCGAATCGAGCCGCGAATATCTGTCGCCATGGGAGCCGATCTGGCCGTCCGACGATCTCACCCGCTCCGGGTTCCGGCGGCGGCTGCGCCGCTATGCCGAGGACATCGCGGCCGACCGTTCCTATCCGTTCATCATTTTTCGCGAAACCGATGGCGCCATGATCGGCGGCATCACGCTTGCCAATGTGCGTCGCGGCATCGTGCAGGCCGGGACCATCGGATACTGGGTCGGCCAGCCGCACGCGCATCGCGGCTTCATGACGTCAGCGCTCAAGGTGCTGTTGCCGACGCTGTTCGGCGAGCTCAATCTGCACCGGGTCGAGGCGGCCTGCATCCCCTCGAACGCACCGTCGATCCGGGTGCTGGAGAAATGCGGTTTTTCCCGCGAAGGAATGGCGCGGCGCTATCTGTGCATCAACGGCGTCTGGCAGGACCACCTGCTCTACGGCCTGCTGCACGAGGATTTCCGCGGTTGAGAGGCTTGCTTGAAGAGGTCAGCAATCTCGCGCGACAACCGGGCGAGAGCCTGATTTTTGGATGATAACTGCGCCTTCGGTTCGCCGCGATCCCGCTGTTACGTCGCCGCGGGGGCGGACCGGGGCATTAATTCCAGGAACTCCGGATGAGTGAACGCATCATCAGAATTGCGCCGATCGCGGCGGCCGTGCTGGCGATAGGCTATGGGGCGGCCATGGCGCCGGCGTCATCGCAATCGCTGACCGATCGGTTCAAGAGCCTGTTCGGCGGCAAGTCGGATGCGCCGCCGCCGACCATCGTCGAACCCGGCGGGCCCGCGCCGGAAATCGATTGTCCCCCGGTCGCGATCCGCGCCGGCGCCTCGACCTTTGCCGTCGCCGCCCCCGGCAAGCAGGCGGTCGGCAACGACGTCCGCTTCCAGGCGACCATCACCAAGACCGCGCGCGAGTGCGTCCAGTCGGGCGCGGAAATCACCGCCCATATCGGCATTCAGGGGCGCATCATCGCGGGGCCCGCGGGGGCGCCGGGATCGATCGAGATTCCGATGCGGGTCGCCGTGGTGCAGGGCGGCGTCGGCGAGAAGGTGATCGCCACCAAGGCCTACCGCACGACCGTGACCATGACCAGCGAAGAAGGCAGCGAGCCCTTCACGCTGGTCGCCGACGACCTGGTCTACCCGCTGCCATCGGCCAATGTCGCCGACAGCTACATCTTCTACATCGGCTTCGATCCGCAGGCGCTGGCGCCCGAACCCAAGCCGGCGCGGAAGAAGAAATAGGCGGCCGGCGACGACCGAGACAACAAGCAAAGGCCGGCGCGCGAGCGGCGCACCGGCCTTTTTGTCTTGGGAAATGAAGGACGCTTCAGTTCAGCTTTTGCCGGACTTCAGCGATGCCCTTGCTCAGCAGATTATCGGCGATATCGCCCTTGACCGTCCCCGACAGGATCCTGGTCGCGGCGTTGACCGCGGCTTCGGCGGCCGCCGCGCGGACGTCCGCCACGGCCTGGGCTTCCGCGAGCGCGATCTTGCTCTCGGCCGCCTTGGTACGCCGCGCGACGAAATCCTCCATCTTGGCCTTGGCGTCGGCCGCGATGCGCTCGGCTTCAGCCCTGGCGCCGGCAACGATCGCCGCCGCCTCGCGCTCGGCGCTGGCGCGGCGGGCCTTGTAGTCGCCGAGCACCTTGGCCGCCTCGTCCTTCAGGCGGCGCGCGTCGTCGAGCTCGGCCTTGATGCGCGCGGTCCGATTGTCGAGCGCCGTCAGGACCGTGCGATGGATGCCGAGATAGCCAAACCCCGCCATCAGGATGACGAAGGCGATTGCCACCCAGGTTTCCGGATCTTCGAACATCGCTCTCACCCCTTCAAGGCCGCTTTGACGGCGGTGTCGACCGATTTGCCGTCCGGAGCGACGCCGGTCAGCTGCTGCACGATCGCGGTCGCCGCATCGGTTGCGATGCTCTTCACATTGCTCATCGCCGCCGTGCGGGTCGATGCGATGGTCTTCTCCGCCTCGGCGAGCTTCGCCGATAGCCGCTCTTCCAGCGTCTTGCGCTCGGCCTCGGCCGCCGCACTCAGCTTGTCGCGGGTCTCGGCGCCGATCGCCTGCGCCCGCGAACGCGCCGCGGCGAGCTCGGCCTCATAGGCCGCCAGCGCGGCGGCGGACTCGTCCTTCAGCTTCTGCGCCTCAGCCAGATCGCCGTCGAGCGCGGCCTGCCGGGCATCGATCACGCCGCCGACACGCGGCAAGGCAATGCGCGACACGATCAGATAAAGCGCGACGAAGGCGATGACGAGCGACACCAGCTGCGAGGCAAAGGTGTTCGGATCGAACGGAGGAAATGCTCCGCTGCCGCCCTCGGCTTCGGTGTGGGCCCCGGTACCTTCGGCACCGCCGCCATGACTCTCAGCCACGGAGTTTCTCCTATAGCCGTCATGCCGCCCGAGGGCGGCACAACAGGGGTGTCGATCAGAGCTTCACGAACAGCAGGAGCAGCGCGATCAGCAGCGAAAAGATGCCGAGCGCCTCGGTCACGGCGAAGCCGAAGATCAGGTTGCCGAACTGGCCCTGCGCGGCCGACGGATTGCGCACGGCGGCGGCGAGATAGTTGCCGAAAATCACGCCCACGCCTACGCCTGCGCCGCCCATGCCGATGCACGCGATGCCCGCGCCGATGAGTTTTGCTGCTGCCGGATCCATAGTTTGCTCCTTGAGAAGAAAGATTGAGTGAGGGTGGAAATTCCCCGGACCGCTCAGTGTCCCGGATGAATGGCGTCGTTGAGGTAGATGACGGTCAGGATCGCGAACACATAGGCCTGCAGGAACGCGACCAGGATCTCCAGGGCGTAAATCGCGATCGTCAGCGCCAGCGGCGCAATGCCGCCGATCCAGCCGACGGCGCCCAGCGAGACCCCGAGCAGCGCGACGAAGCCGGCAAAGACCTTGAGCGCGATGTGGCCGGCCAGCATGTTGGCGAACAGACGCACGCTGTGGGAGACCGGCCGCAGAAAGAAGGAGAAGACCTCGATGAAGACCACGAGCGGCAGGATGTAGATCGGAATGCCCGACGGCACGAAGATCTTGAAGAATTTCAAGCCGTTCTTGTAGAAGCCGTAGATCATGACCGTGAAGAAGACGAGCAGCGCCAGCGTCGCGGTGATGATGATGTGGCTCGACAGCGTGAAGGCGTAGGGAATGACCCCGACGAGGTTCGACACGCAGATGAACATGAAGATCGAGAAGATCAGCGGGAAGAATTTCATGCCTTCCGCGCCGGCGTTGCTGCGGATCGTGGAGGCGACGAATTCGTAGGTGATCTCGGCCATCGACTGGAAGCGGCCCGGCACCAGCTGCTTGCCGGCCGCGCCGCCGATCATCAACAGCGAGATCAGCGCCACCGTCAGCAACATGTAGGCCGAGGAGTTGGTGAAGTAGATCGGCTGATCGCCGATCTGGCCGATCTTGAAGAGAGGCTCGATGTTGAACTGGTGGATCGGTTCGATGTTCATCCGCGCGGGCTCTTGGGTCCACCGGCTGATGCCGGCAAGCGAAATTCAAATGTCGTGACTTCCGTTAGGCTACCGGCGATTGCGAGAAGCAACGCCGGCGGATCTCACCACATTGACCACTCCGGCGACGAAGCCGAGCAGAAAAAACACGATGAAACCGAAGGGCGATGTCGACAGCAAGCGGTCGATGCCCCAGCCAATCGCCGCTCCGACGACAACGCCCGCGATCAACTCGGAAGAAAGCCGAAAACCGAGCGCCATCCCACGAGATCTGGCGGCCTGGTCCTCACTGCTGTCACCGGGTTGGTCAGTCCCGGTCTTACGGTGCCCACGAATTTTGGACAACCGCTGATCGAGACTTTCAAGCCTTGCGGAAAGCGCAGCTTCGTTGGGCGATGTATCGCGATTTCCGTTTCTGCCCTCGTCCGTGCCTTCAGCCATGCTGTGGAGACCCGACACGATGCCGTGGAAAAGGAAATTGCGCCCCGCCGCCCTTAAAAAGCCGCGCGGACCATACTGACCGCGTTTACGCAAGTCAAGATAACGTGCGCTTCTGCTAGTGTATTGATTTGTCTCGACTTCTCCGCAACCTCGTGAATCTTGTGCGGGCTGACACCGCACTGCAAAAGCCGGCAGCGACGGGATTGGAGATGCCGTCGGTCGCCGGGTTGGTGAATTGAAATCCGGCAGCCGGTCATATACCTCTCATGCGGAGGGGGCCACTGACGGTTGCAAGATGGAGCAAGCCCATGATGCCGGCGACAAGGCCCTCGATATTCGCCATCGTTGCGGTTGCCACCGCCGTCGGACTTGCCGCGGTCATGGCTTTTGCAGGGGAAACCCTGCCGGAGACCGAGAACGGCCGCTATGCCTTGTCGCAGACCGCGGGCGGCGTGATGCGGCTCGACACCCGCACCGGCCAAGTCTCCAACTGCAGCAAGGACAATGATGGCTGGGCCTGTCTCGTCGTGCCGGACGAGCGTGCGGCGATGGATGCCGAAATCGGCCGGCTGCAGGCCGAGAACGGCAGGCTGAAGGCGCAGCTTGCCGCGCGCGACCCGGCTGCGCCGGGGAAGACAGATGAGGCGTTGCCGAAATCGGATTCGTTGAAGAAGCCCGAGCCGAAGGTGGCCGAGGGCGAGCGCAACAAGATCGAGATTCCCCTCCCGAGCGACCAGGACATGGATCGCGTGATGTCGTTCGTGGAGCGCGCCTGGCGCCGCCTGGTCGACATGGCCAACCGGCTTCAGAAGGACGCCGAGGACAGGATCTGAGCACCGCCTCCGCGGGGGGGACGATCAGTCGAGAAGATCAGTCGTGACGTCGCACAAGACGATATCCCGCACCGCGCCGTCCACCGTTGTCGCGAACAGCATCGCGACCTCGCAGCTCACGGTGTCGACACACGGCATCGGCTTCGTCGACATCACCGCCGAGGTCGCGGCCTTTCTCGCCGAGGCCGGCGCGCGTGAGGGCGCGGTGACGGTCTTCATCCGCCACACCTCCGCGTCGCTGACGATCCAGGAGAATGCCGATCCCGCGGTGCTCGATGATCTCGTAACCGCGCTCAGGCGCGCCGCACCCGAGAATGCCGGATGGACCCACGTCACCGAGGGGCCCGACGACATGCCGGCGCACGTCAAGACCATGCTGACCTCGACGTCCCTGCAGGTCCCGGTGCAGCATGGCCGGCTGTTGCTCGGCATCTGGCAGGCGATCTATCTGATCGAGCACCGCAGCAAGCCACACCGGCGCGAGGTCGTGCTGCAGTTTATCGGCGCGGCATAGAACAAAACGCAACGACCGCGGATTGCTCCGCGGCCGTTTGGCGATTGTGCTGCGGGGCGCCGGCGCCCCGTGGATAGCTCAGGTCTTGGTGATGTCGACGTCCTTGGTCTCGGGCAGGAACAGGAAGCCGATCACGAGGCTCATGAGCGCGATGGCGACTGGATACCAGAGGCCGGAATAGATGTTTCCGGTCCATGCGACGATCGCGAATACCGTCGCCGGCAGGAAGCCTCCGAACCAGCCGTTGCCGATATGATAGGGCAACGACATGCCGCTGTAGCGGATACGGCTCGGGAACAGTTCGACCAGCCAGGCCGCGATCGGAGCGTAGACCAGGGTCACATAGACAACGAGCAGCCAGAGCAGGACCGTGGTCATGACGTAGTTGATGTCATTCGTATCGGCGCTGGCCGGGTAGCCGTGCGCCTTGATCGCCGCGGGCAGCGCCTTGGCGAAGTCAGCTGACGTCGCGGTCAGCGTGGTGTCACCGATCTTGACCTGAGCCGGTGTTCCCGCCGGTGCACTCTCGGTGGTGTAGTTCACCGACAGGTTGACCAGCCCCGACGTCGCGATGTCGCAGCCGGTGGTGAACTTCTCGGTTCCGGTCGCCTTGAACTGGAACGAGCATTCACCGGGATCCGCGATCACGGTCACCGGCGACGAGACGAGCGCGGCCTCGAGCTTCGGGTTGGCGTAGTGCGTGATCCCCTTGAAGATCGGGAAGTAGGTCAGCGCCGCCAGCAGGAAGCCCGCCAGAATGATCGGCTTGCGGCCGATCTTGTCGGACAGCAGCCCGAAGATGACGAAGAAGGGCGTGCCGAGGGCGAGCGCAATCACGATCAGGATCTGCGCGGTGGCGCCGGGCACCTTCAGGGTCTGGGTCAGGAAGAACAGCGCATAGAACTGTCCGCCATACCACACCACGGCCTCGCCGGCGGTGGCCCCGAACAGGGCCAGGATCGCGATCTTGGCATGCTGCCATTCGCCGAAGGCTTCGGTCAGCGGCCGCTTCGAGGTCTTGCCCTCCTCCTTCATGCGCTGGAACACCGGCGATTCGTTCAGGCTCAGCCGGATCCAGATCGAGATCAGGAGCAGGATGCCGGAGAGCAGGAACGGAATGCGCCAGCCCCAATCGCCGAACACCTCTTCGCCCTGCCAGTTTCGAATGCCGAGGATCAGCAGCAGCGCCAGAAACAGACCGAGCGTCGCCGTGGTCTGAATCCATGAGGTGTAATAGCCGCGCCTGTTCTTCGGCGCATGTTCCGCGACATAGGTCGCCGCACCGCCATATTCGCCGCCGAGCGCAAGGCCCTGCACCAGGCGCAGCGCGATCAGCACGATCGGTGCCGCGAGGCCCCAGCTCGCATAGCCGGGCAACAGGCCGATGAAGAAGGTGCCGACGCCCATCAGCGTCATCGTGATCAGGAAGGTGTATTTGCGCCCGATCAGGTCGCCCAGCCGGCCGAAGATCAGCGCGCCGAACGGGCGGACCGCAAAGCCCGCGGCGAAGGCAAGCAGCGTGAAGATGAACGCGACGTTCGGTGGAACGTTGGAGAAGAAGTATTTGGCGAGGAACGGCCCGAGCGTTCCGTAGATGTAGAAGTCGTACCACTCGAACACGGTGCCGAGCGACGATGCGAAAATGACCTTTCGCTCCTCGGCTGTCATTCCGCCGGTGCGGATACTACCGCCGCCCGCTGTTGCAGCTATCGTCATTGTTTACTCCCAGAAAATTGTTGATGCAGGCCTGTCCCCCGACGCGCCGCACGGGGCCTTACTCCTGGGGCCTCGCGGGAAGGTAACATTGCGGTGAAAGGTGGCACATAAGACTTTCGGCTTTTGCACTGGGCCCGCGCCCACCAAGTCTGTTCCATTTCGAACCGCGCGGAGTTGATCTATTGCAATGCACAACGCGTCAATTCATTGCGCTTTAACAAAGGCTATTGCACGGTTGCATGCGTTATACCAACAAGGGACAATCAGCTGATGTCCCTTGCTACCGTTCAGGTGGCAGGAGCCCTGTTATCGATGACGACTGCACTCACTCACCTTGTTATCGCCGACGACCATCCGCTGTTTCGCGATGCGTTGCGGCAGACGGTTGCCAGCGTTGCCCCGGCGGCGAAGATCGCGGAGGCCGGTTCGTTCGACGATCTCACGGCGCTGCTGGAGCAGGATGGCGACGTCGACCTGATCCTGCTGGATCTGACCATGCCGGGAACCTCGGGCTTTTCCGGGTTGATCTATCTGCGCGCGCAATATCCGGCGGTCCCTGTCATCGTCGTCTCCGCCAGCGACGATGGCGCCACGATCCGCCGCTCGCTGGATTTCGGCGCCTCCGGATTCATCCCCAAACGATTCGGCGTCGACACCCTGCGTGATGCAATCCTGAAGGTGATGGACGGCAATGTCTGGGTGCCGCCGGACACTGATCTGTCGGCCGCCGTCGATCCGGAAATGACGCGCCTGCGCGACCGCCTGGTGACGCTGACCCCGCAACAGGTCCGGGTGCTGATGATGCTGTCCGAAGGGCTGCTCAACAAGCAGATCGCCTACGAGCTCGGCGTCTCCGAGGCCACCATCAAGGCGCATGTCTCGGCGATCCTGCAGAAGCTCGGCGTCGAAAGCCGCACCCAGGCGGTGATCGCGGCGGCCAAGATCGCCGGCTCCCAGTGGCGGCAGGCGACGCCGTCGGAGCCGTAGAGCTGTCATTGCGAGAGAAGCGAAGCAATCCAGAAATCTCTCCCGCGGGAAGGCTGGATTGCTTCGTCGCTGTCGCGCCTCGGCAATGACGAAATCTACTCCGCGGCGACCATCTGCTGCATGCGCCACTGCCCGAGCAAAGCGCGCAGCGACGCCGGCTTCACCGGCTTGTTGAGCACGGCGACGTTTTCCTCACGCGCGGCGGCGCGGACATGCGGGCTGCGGTCGGCGGTGATCAGGATTGCCGGTATGGCCTCGCCGAAGCGGCGGCGGACGTCGCGGATCGCGGCGATGCCGTTGCCGCGGTCGAGATGATAGTCGACCAGGAGGCCAGTGACCGGGCGGTTGGCCGCTTCGATCGCCGCCACCGCCCCTTCCGGATCGGCGACCGCGACGACCTCGGCATCCCAGGCCTTGAGCAGCGTCCTCATGCCGTCGAGGATCGCCGGATCGTTTTCGATGCAGACGATCAGCGCGCCGCTCATCGGCGTCTTCGACAGCGGCGTGGCGCTGGTGACCGCGGTGGTGTGGTTGATCTCGTCGGCGACCGGCACGGTGACGGAAAACACCGAGCCGCCGCTCGCATTGGCGTCGAGCGCGATGCCATGGCTGAGCACGCGCGCCAGCCGCTCGACGATCGATAGCCCCAGCCCGAGCCCGCGCGCGATCCGCGCGCCCTGCTCGAGGCGATGGAACTCCTTGAAAATCTCGCCGCGCTTCAGCACGGGGATGCCGACGCCGGTGTCGTAGACCGCGATCCGCAGCGACTGGCCGCGGCGACGGCAGCCGACCAGCACGCGCCCGCGCGGGGTGTACTTGACCGCGTTGGAGATGAAATTCTGCAAGAGCCGCCGCAGCAGCAGGCGGTCCGACTGCACCGGCAGCGAACAGGGCACGAAGGTCAGCTGCAGTCCTTTGGCGCGCGCGACGGGGGCGAACTCGATCTCCAGCGACCGCATCAGGTCGGCCATCTTGAAGCACGACATCTGTGGCGTCAGCACGCCGGCATCGAGCCGCGAGATGTCCAGCAGCGCGCCGAGGATCTCCTCGATCGACTCCAGCGAATCGTCGATATTCTCGACCAGCCGCGCGACCTCGCCGCCGCTCTGGCGCTCGACCAGGCTCGTCACGTAGAGCCGCGCCGCGTTCAGCGGCTGCAGGATGTCGTGGCTTGCCGCCGCTAGAAACCGCGTCTTGGAGATGTTGGCGTCCTCGGCCGTGCTTTTCGCAACCGCAAGCTCGGTGTTGAGCCGGGTCAGCTCCTCGGTGCGGTCGCGCACGCGCTTTTCCAGCGTCGCGTTGGCGCGCTCCAGCGCTTCCGCCGCCTCGATCGACGGCGTGACGTCCGTGAAGGTGATGACGAGGCCGCCGTCCGGCATCCGGTTGGAGCGCACCTCGATCACGACATGCCGGTCCGGCAGCCGTTCGAGATGCGGTTCGCCTTCGGTCGTGTAGGCGGCGAGCCGCCGTACCAGCAGGGCTTCATTATTGCCCAGATCGGGCGGGCTGGTGGCGCGGATCTGGTCGAGAATGTCCCGCAGCGGGACGCCGATCTGCACCAGATGCGCCGGCAGGCCGAGCAGCTCGCCGAACTGCCGGTTCGAGCAGATCAGGTGCAGGTCGATGTCGAACACCGCGATGCCCTGCCGCACGTGATTGAGCGCGGTCTGCAGGATCTCGCGGTTGAAATGCAGCGCGGCGTGGGCGTCGTCGAGCAGTTTCAGCGCGGCCTTGGCGGAGACGGTGCGCTTGCGCAGCAACAGCGACATCACGAGGCGCGACGAGGCCGCCCCGATCGAGGAGGCGATCAGGTGCTCGGCATGCTGCAACAGCTCGAAATCGGCCGGCGCCGACGCATCGAGCCGCGCATTGCGCGCGGCCGCGAACGCCTCGAACGACTGGCAGGTCCGCTCCGGGCCGAGATATTGCGCGACCGTGCTCTGGATGTCCTGCACCGTGATCGTGGTGCGCCAGCGCCGGAAGGTCGGCGTGATCGGCGCAATCGTCGCGGGCACGAACAGGTTGGCCTGCAGCGCCTCGATCGCCGACGGCCTGCGGCTGAGCGAGAGCACGACATAGGCCAGGATGTTGAGCGACAGGCTCCAGAGCACGCCGTGCAGCAGCGGCGACAGGTCGGCGCCGAACAGCGCCTGCGGGCGCAGCGCCTCGATCCCGAACGGGCCATGCTGCAGCAGCAGGATGCCGGCGCTATTGCCGTCGAGGAAGCTCGGAATGAACAGCGTGTAGCTCCACGCCAGGAAGCCGACCAGCATGCCGCCGATCGCGCCGCGCGCGGTCGCCCGCCGCCACAACAGGCCGCCGAAGAAGGCCGGCGCAAGCTGGGCGATTGCCGCGAAGGACAACAGGCCGATCGCCGCGAGCTGGGCGTTGCCGAGCGCGCGGTAGTAGAAATAGGCCATCACCATGATGGCGATGATCGCGATGCGGCGCGATGCCAGCAGGAAATTGCCGAAATGCTTGGCGCGGGATTGGCGGCCGCGCTGCAGCGCCAGCGGCACGATGAAGTCGTTCGACACCATGACCGAGAGCGCGACGCATTCCACGATCACCATCGCGGTGGCGGCCGACAGGCCGCCGACGAACACGCCGATCGAGAGCAGCGGCGCCTCGCCCGCGATCGGCAGCGCCAGCACATACATGTCGGAATCGACGGCGCCGAACGGGAAGGTAATGAGGCCCGCGAGCGCGATCGGGATCACGAACAGGTTGATGGCGACGAGGTAGAGCGGGAACAGCCAGCGCGCCCGGCCGACCTCGGCGTCATCGGCGTTCTCGACCACGCTGACATGGAATTGGCGCGGCAACAGCATGCAGGCGCAGAACGACAGCAGCGTCATGGTCAAGAAATTGCCGACCGAGGGGACGTAGTCGATCGCCCGCACCGCTTCGGGTGTCTTCATCGCCTCCTCGATCAGCTCGCGAGGGCTAAACATCCAGAACGTGACGAAGGCGCCGGCGGCGAGAAAGGCGACCAGCTTGACGATGGATTCGGTCGCGACCGCGAGCATCAGTCCGTGCTGATGCTCGGTCGCATCGGCCTGCCGGGTGCCGAACAGCACCGCGAAGGCGGCCATCGCCAAGGTGACCATCAGCGGCATGTCGCCGATGATCGGGATGTGGGAGATCGCCGCATCCTCGCTCAAAATGGTTTGCAGCGAGGAGGCGACCGCCTTGAGCTGCAGCGCGATATAAGGCACCGAGCCGATGATCGCGATCAGCGCCACGGTGGCGGCGACCGCCTGGCTCTTGCCGTAGCGGGCGCCGATGAAGTCGGCGATCGAGGTGATGTTCTGGGACTTGGCAAGGGCGATCACGCGCCGCAGCACAGGCGTGCACAGCCCGATCATCAGGATCGGTCCGATGTAGATCGCGAGAAAGTCGATGCTGGTGCGGGTAGCGAAGCCGACCGAGCCGAAGAAGGTCCAGGAGGTGCAGTAGATCGCCAGCGACAGCGGGTAGATCAGCGCGCTGGCGCGGCTGCGCTTGCCGGTCGAGAGGCGGTTGCCATAGCTCGCGACCAGGAACAGGAACCCGATATAGCCGAAGGCGGCTGCGATCACGGCCCAGTCGTGCAGCATCGGTTCGCTCAACTCCTTGTCCGCCCGCGCTCCCACGTCGTTGCCTGAGACTCTAACGCGCCACACCTGCCGAATCGACAGGGAAATGGCGGCCCGCCGGGCCGCCCATTGAATGATCGATTTTGGTTAACCGCTCTATCGGCGAGTCGGCTCTACTCCCTCCCCCGCTTGCGGGGGGAGGGGCGGGGTGGGGGTCCCCAAGAGTTGATTTCGCGGCTTACCCCCTCCCCGCTTGCGGGGAGGGAGCGCACCGCAGTTGCTGCGCCATTTGAGGATCGTCATCAGGCCCGGCAAGGGCGCTTGGGCCTTACTCCGCGGCCAGCGATTTCTGCTTGAGCGGCAGGCCGAGCCGCTCCCAGACCTGCGAGAGCGCGTCGGCAAGGCGGTCGATCAGCCCGTCATCGTGATAGGGCGAGGGCGTGATGCGCAGCCGCTCGGTGCCCTTGGCCACCGTCGGATAGTTGATCGGCTGGATGTAGATGCCGTGCTCCTCGAGCAGCAGATCGGAGGCGTGCTTGCATTTCTCCGGATCGCCGACGAACAGCGGCACGATATGGGTGTCGCTCGACATCACCGGCAGGCCGGCGGCGGACAGGATCGCCTTGACGCGGGCGGCGCGGTCCTGGTGACGCTCGCGCTCCCAGCCCGACTGCTTGAGGTGCCGGATCGCCGCCGTCGCCGCCGAGCAGATCGCGGGCGGCAGCGCGGTGGTGAAGATGAAGCCGGGCGCATAGGAGCGCACGGCATCGATGATCTCGCCCTTGGCCGCGATATAGCCGCCGAGGCAACCGAACGCCTTCGCCAGCGTGCCTTCGAGAATGTCGATGCGGTGCATGACGCCGTCACGCTCGGCGATGCCGCCGCCGCGCGGGCCGTACATGCCGACCGCGTGCACCTCGTCGACATAGGTCATCGCCTTGTAGCGGTCGGCGAGGTCGCAGACTTGTTTCAGCGGCGCGACATCGCCGTCCATCGAATAGAGGCTCTCGCAGGCGATCAGCTTTGGCCGCTTCTCGCCGGCCGCCTGCAGCAGCTCCTCCAAATGGGCGAGGTTGCTGTGGCGGAACACCACCCGCTCGCAGCCGGACTGCCGGATGCCCTCGATCATCGAATTGTGGTTCAGCGCGTCCGACAGGATCAGGCAGTTCGGGATCAGTTTGCCGATCGTGGCGATGCCGGTCTGGTTCGAGACATAGCCCGAGGTGAACACCAGCGCGGCGTCCTTGCCATGCAGGTCGGCGAGCTCCGCCTCGAGCTCGACCAGGGGATGGTTGGTGCCGGCGATGTTGCGCGTGCCGCCGGCGCCGGTGCCGACGCGGGTCGCGGTCTCGACCATGGCGCCGACCACTTTCGGGTGCTGGCCCATGCCGAGATAGTCGTTGGAGCACCAGATCACGACGTTGCGCGGGCCCTTCGGCGAGTGCCACACCGCATGCGGGAACCGGCCGGCGATCCGTTCGAGATCGGCAAACACCCGGTAGCGGTGCTCGTCCTGGACCCGTCCGACGGCGGTGTGGAAGAACTGGCTGTAATCCATGGAAAGACCCGGAATGGAGCTGGAACCGCTGGGATTTGGGGGTCTTTTAGAGCCTTTCCAGCTTGGCTGTCGAGGCTGGAATTGCTCTGTCTTGGCCGGAATTGCTCCGTTCAGCAGAGCGTGATCGGGCCTCCGGGGCGCCCCTGACGGAGCCGCGACGAACATCCCTCCGCCCGCTTCGCGCGGGGAGGGAGACCAGGCAATCTCGCTGGTCTCACGTCGTGCGGAAGCGCAGCACGCCGTCGGTCTCCTCCGACCGCAGCCGCCCCTCGACCAGCATGTAATTGACATGGGCGATCAGCTCGCCGGCGGCAAAGCCCATCTGGTGGGGATCGAGCGCGTGCTTGTGGAACACCACCGGCACCAGGTGAGCGGAGGTCTGCGCGGTGTCACGGCAGGCCTCCGATATCAGGCGGCAGCGGTCCTCGTGATGGTCGGCGAGCTGCTTGATGCGCGTCTTCAAGCCGTAGAACGGCACGCCATGGCCGGGCAGCACCAGCACGTCATAGGGCAGCGTGGTGGTGAGGCTTGCCAGCGACGCCAGATATTCGCCGAGCGAGTTCTGCTCCGGCTCGACCGCCCAGACGCTGACGTTCGGCGAGATCTTGCTCAACACCTGGTCGGCCGACAAAAACAGCTTGTCGGCGGCGCAATACAGCATCACCTGGTCGAGGGCATGACCGCCGCCGGTGATGATCTTGAAGCGACGCGCCCCGATGGTGATCTCGTCGCCATGGGCGATGCGGCGATAGGAGGCCGGCAGGATCGACACCCGCTTGAGATAGTCCTGGCCGCGGCCGAGCAGCTTGTCGGTGAGGTTCTCGTCCATGCCGTGGCGGCGGAAGAACAAGGCTTGCGCGTTGCGCCGCTCCTCAGTGCCGCGGTTCTGGTGATAGACCGACTGCAGATATTCCACCTGCGACATATGAAGCGGGCAGCCGAAGCGTTCGACGATCCAGCCCGCCAGCCCGACATGGTCGGGATGCGAATGCGTCACGATCAGGCGCGTGATGCTGACGCCCTTGAGCGGCCCGTCGAGCAGCGCGCTCCAGGCGGCAATCGATTCCTCGTTGCCGAAGCCGGCATCGACCGCCGTCCAGCCCGCGCCATCGGCGAGCAGATAGATGTTCACGTGATTGAGCCGGAACGGCAGGCTCAAGCGTAGCCACAGCACGCCCGGCATCACCTCGACGACCTGGTCCGGGCCGGGGTGTGTCTCCCATGGGTATCGCAGTGCCTCGGCCGAGGACTGCACCGTTTCGGTCTTCGTGTGCATGTGATCGGCTTACCCGCACCGCGGGCGTGACGCCAGCCGAAAAAGACATGACGGTCATTCCGCTGGACGGTCAATCCCCTCGTCCGTCACCGCGGCGCGCGAGTGAAACGAGCGAAATCCGGAGCCTGGAATAAGGATCGAGATTCAAGGGCTC
>Ga0210408_10002871_pt1 | contig 16333 bp, 19 predicted proteins | sample IncBWH4MmetaG_FD_155471 | JGI IMG/M metagenome (GOLD analysis project Ga0210408, IMG submission 155471) | Forest soil microbial communities from Barre Woods Harvard Forest LTER site, Petersham, Massachusetts, United States - Inc-BW-H-4-M | ecosystem: Environmental > Terrestrial > Soil >...
CAAGAAGCGCGTTCCGTGGCGATACACTGCGTTGATCGCATGGACCGGAATGCGCGGCGCCGATTCGCTCGCCGGCGCGTTGGCGATTCCGTTTGTATTGCCAAGTGGCGAGCCGTTTCCCGGACGCGATCTCATTCTGTTGCTAACCTTCTGCGTTATTTTCGGAACACTAGTTCTGCAGGGACTCACACTCTCGCCGCTCGCCCGTTGGCTCGGAGTTGTGGACGATCACGTCACCGAAAAAGAAGAGAGACTTGCGCGCTTGAAAGCCAACGAAGCAGCACTCGCTCGCCTTGAGGCGATGGAATCGCTGAAGCAAGCCCAGCCCAAGACGCTCGAACGTCTTCGTGCGGAGTACGTTGACCGCATCCAACAATTGCGCAGCGAAGGCGCCGAGGAAAAGCGCGTCCGCCGATTATTCTCGCCTGACTTTGAAGAATTGGCCCGTGAAGCATTGGAAACCGAACGCGAGACAGTAATCACACTGCGCAACGAAGAAACCATCAGCGACCAGGCCTTTCGCCGAATCCAACGCGATATCGATCTGGCCGAAGCCCGACTTCAGCGGCCATCTTAATATGATCGCCTGCTTCTTCCCGCGCGCCGCGCCACCCGCATCGATCCAGTACAGGCGTTGCGGGTTTGAATCGAAAGCAGGATCGGAGTTGTAGCTTATTTGTTGAGCGGTAGAATCGTCTTGCTCAACAATGCACCGACAGGCAGCACGAACGCTTCGTAAAACTCGAGATGGCTTAGCGGGCGGCACAAAATCGCTGCCTCAAAAGTATTTCGTTTCGCCGGAAGTTTTTGCCGACGAACGGAAAAAGATTTTTTTAAACGAGTGGCTGCTGGTCGGCCATCAGAGCCAGGTGGCGAGTCCTGGCGATTACATCGTCCAGGACGTGAATCGTGAATCGATAATCGTGATCCGTGATAAGGACGAAGAGACTCGAGCTTTCTACAACGTTTGTCGTCATCGCGGGACGCGTTTGAAGGAAGACGCGTGCGGACACGCTTCCGCGATTCAATGTCCGTATCACGCGTGGACTTACGGACTCGACGGTCGATTGATCGGCGCGCCGCACATGGACGACGTTCCGGGTTTCGATAAGGCCGATTATCCGCTGCACTTGGTAAACCTTGAACTTTGGGAAGGATTCATCTTCGTGAACCTCGCAAATAATCCGATGCCGCTGGAGAACTGGTTCGCGCCGTTAGCTGGCAAATTTTCGCACTGGAATATCGCGACATTACGACCGGCGAAACGGGTTGAGTACGACGTGCGCGCGAACTGGAAGTTGATGTTCGAGAATTATTCGGAGTGCTATCACTGCCCGGGCGTGCATCCGCAGTTGCAAAAAGTTTCACCCTACGACTCGGCCGAGAACGATTTGCGCGAGGGTCCATTTTTGGGCGGATTCATGAAGATCAATCCGGGCAAGAGCCTGACCATGAGCGGAAACGCGTGCGCGGCGTTCGTCGGTCAGATCGAAAATCTTCAGCAGGTGTTTTATTATTCGATCTTTCCGAACATGCTGCTCAGTTTGCACCCGGAATACGTAATGGTGCATCAAATCTGGCCGCAATCGCCGGAGCGGACATTAATCCTGTGCGATTGGCTTTTTCACCCGGATGCGTTCGCGCGTAAAGATTTCAATCCCCAAGACGCGATCGAGTTCTGGGACATGACCAACAAGCAAGACTGGCACGTCTGCGAGCTGAGCCAGCAAGGGATCGCGTCCCGCGCGTATAAACCGGGGCCGTATTCTTCGCGCGAATGGATTCCGGCCGCATGGGACGAATATTATCGGTCGGCGATGAGCCGGCTTGGTTAACGGCTCAAGTCGGCGCGCGCCGCCGTTCGCGCCTGGACAAAAGCTCGGACGGAACGTTCAATCTCTTTCGATGTGGTGGCCCAATCGCAAACGCTGATTCGGATGACAGCTTTTCCATGCCAAGTAGAACCGCCGCACCAGCATTCTCCGGATCTTTGAATGTTTTCTAATGTCGCATTGGTGAGGCCATCGTCCCCGCAGGAGACGAGCACCTGATTGAAGATGACCTCGTTGTGGATTTGAAAGCCCTCGGTTGATAGCAGCCGCGCGAATTCTCTCGCGTGTTCGCAAAGCTGTTCGACCAGTCGCTGAACTCCTTCTCGTCCGAGTGTCTTGAGAACGGCCCACAGTTCGATCACGCGGGCACGGCTGGACATTGACGGTCTGAAATTCATTCCGTCACGATGGTCACTCCATTGGAAGTAGGACGCGGACGCCTTGAAGGCGCTCATCAACGCTTCGCGATGCCGGCAAAGAATCATGCCACTGTCGTAGGGGACGTTGAGTGTCTTGTGCGCATCGACCGACCATGAATCCGCTTTCTCGATTCCGTCACAAAGTTCTTGCATGGCGGGCAGCACCCGCGCCCAAAGGCCGAATGCGCCATCGACATGAACCCAGGAACCGGCTGCGTGCGCGCGTTCGCAAATGGCGCCGACCGGATCGATGGCTCCGGAGTTAACGTTGCCAACCTGTGCAATAACCAGTGCGCCTTCGACGAGATTCGGCATTTGATCCGGCCGCATGCGACCCTGGTCGTCCGAGGGAACGATCTCGACGTTATCGGAGCCGAGCCCAAGCATGGAAATGGATTTGTAAACAGCCGCGTGCGCATCTGCTCCGACAATAACGCGAATCCGAGGCGCGCCATAGAGACCGTTCCGGGCAACGTCCCACCCGCATCGTCGGAGCAATTCATTTCGACCCGCGCAAAGTCCGGCAAAATTTGCGATTGTTGTTCCGGAAACGAAGCCGGCCGCGGTCTGAGCGGGAAGACCAAGTAGCGAGACGATCCAGCGTTCGCAGATTTCCTCAAGACGCGAGGCGATCGGGGACATCACGTAGTGCGCGGTATTTTGGTCCCAGACATCGCCTAGCCATTTGGCGGCAAGGCCGATCGGAAGCATTCCACCGTTCACGAAACCGAAGTATCGGCCTGCAGTCTGAGTGACCACCGCGTGCGATCCGATTTCGTGAAGCTGCTTGAGAACTGCAGCAGGATCGTCGGAAGTTTCGGGTAGCGGTCCGTCCAATTTGTTCATCGCTTGCAGCGATGCTTCCGCGGGGAAGACCGGCCGTTGTTCCAAACTGTCGATGTATTCGCCGGCAAATTGACGCGCTTGGTCGAGCAGCGATAAAAAACTCGCAGGATCAGCCCACGGGGCCACGGATGTCGGATTTTTTGCCATCATAATTTAAAGGATTGTAGTGATTTTTCTAAAGCGTTATCTCTCAACACAGAAAACACTCAACATCCCAACCCTCAACCTCTCAACTTCCCTCATATGGCTGAAACATACGTTCCAATGATTAGTTCCGGCACCGCCGGGCCACTCGGAGTTCTGCATTTGCCACGGATGTGGCAGAAAGTTTCGCTCGAAGCGAAAGGCAAACTTGCGGCCGGTTATCCCGGCATCGGCAAAGGCTTCGACGCGATGACCTGCGCCGCACTCGGGCTGGATGAACAGGCGGTGAAAGATTACATCAAACAAAACAAGCCGACCTATCCGCAATTCGAAGCCTGGGTGAAAAAGAATTCAAAATCGTTAGATCGACAATCGGTCGAGAAACACAACGCCGCGGTGCGCGGTTATAATCATGACGATGAGACGCGCAACGGTATTCTCGGAGCATGCCGCATCGCCGACGACACGAACGCGTGCAAAGACGCGGTAAACCTGAATAACCTCGACGACTGGTACGAGTTTCACCAGGCAGTTCTAAAATAGGAACGCGAGGGAAACGCAGAACGCGAGACCTAGGGATTTTACTTTTGAACTGGGGTTTGCTGGTAGAACACGTTGAGCCAGCGATCGCCGCGCTTCATGTAAAGCGAGCTGACCCAGCATGGGGACGGTACCCGATTGCGGCACACTGTATCCTGTTCCTCCCAATACGTGAGCAATGCGGTATTCGGGGCCAGTCGCTTCATCTCAAACTGATCGAGTCTGTAACTATTAACTGTGCAGGCCGGGCTACCGACAAACGGAACGATCTCGGCCTTATTGGACACCCCACCAAAACCTACTTCGACATGATCATCTGACAGAAAATCCTGGAAGAATTTGCCGTCCCGATTCTTCCATGCTTCCCAGGATTTCTTTTCCAATCCTATCAGCTGTTCCTTGAGCGCAGCGTCATCGGTTGATTCCGCTATTGCGATCAGATTTCCGAAGAAAGCACAAACCATTACAAGAATACTCAGCGAGACGATTGGCTTCATGAAAGCAGCGTAGCCAGAAACGCATCGCCAGACCAGGGTCTAATGTCAGCCGAGTTCGCACGACTGGTCCCTATTTCCAGATTTCCTGGTTTGATTCGTTCGCTCCCGCTCACTCACCGCCTGCCCTCGGCGGTCGATAACCATCTATCCAGCGGCAGCCCCGCTCGCTGTATTCCTGATTCGTATCCGCCTTCGTAAATCAATTTCCTGATTTCCTGGTTTCCTGATTCGGTTCCTCTTGTAATCTTTGCCCATGCCGCCGCTGACTTACGCGAGTTACCTCGATCTGGAAAAACTGCTGACACTCCAGAGACCGCGCTCAACGCCGCCGGAGCACGATGAAATGTTATTCATCATCATTCATCAAACTTACGAGCTCTGGTTCAAACAGCTGCTCCACGAATTCGAGAAGATAAACAAGGATTTTTCGGCGGGCGATTTGTTCGGCGCGATTCATTCCTTCAAACGCGTTCGCACCATCATGAAAGTGTTGGTGGCGCAGATCGACATCCTCGAAACAATGACGCCCTCCTCGTTCTCGAGTTTTCGCGATCGGCTGGAAACGGCCTCGGGGTTTCAATCGATCCAGTTCCGCGAAGTCGAATTTGTTCTCGGTTACAAGCGGGAATCGACCATGAAATATGTGAAACCGGATTTCCCAGGCGCGGATCGATTACAGAAACGAGTCGGCGAGCGCACCGTGATCGATCATTTCTACGATTTTCTGGAGAAGCGCGGCGCGAAGATTCCGGCGGAGTTAAAAAATCGCGACGTCACGAAGGCCAATGAGCCGAACGAGCAGGTTCAACGGGAAATCCTGAAGCTCTACAAATCTTCACCAGAAGTTTCGATCCTGTTCGAGTTAATGACCGATTTCGATGAAGGCTTGCAGGAATGGCGATATCGCCACATCAAACTCGTCGAACGCACCATCGGCGCAAAAAAAGGCACGGGCGGCTCGCCGGGCGTTCCATTCCTCAAGGAATCATTGTTCAAGCCAATCTTCCACGATCTCTGGGCAATCCGCCACGAGATGTGACGGAGACGGTCGGCCGATTGTCGATCTTGCTAGGGAGATTTTTGAAAGATCGATTGCTCGGCCGCGTATCGCAGACATGAAGGTCACGCTCGCATTACTTGTTCTATTCACGCCGCTCGCTTTGGCGGAAAGTCCAAAGGTTGTTCTTACTCCGCTTCGCGGACACATCTACGTTGCCGAAGATTATTTCTATTTGAAAGAAAACTCTGTGGTTTATGTCGGCGAAAGTTCCGTCACAGTAGTCGGCGCGACATGGACACCGGAAACGGCAAGACTCCTGGCCGCTGAGATTAACAAGATCACTGCGAAGCCCATCTGCGAAGTGATCGACACGAATTATCATCCCGATCGCGCTGGCGGGAATGCTTACTTCAATAGCATTGGCGCGAAAATTATTTCAACGAAGATGACGGACGATTTGTTGAAGGCGCATTGGGACGAAATGGTGCGCTACATCCAAAAAGGATTCCCGGCATATCCTGCGTTGCCACTCATCGCGCCAGACAAGACATTTGCCGGCGATTTTGAATTACAAAGCGGCGGCGTGAAGGCCGTTTATCTCGGCCCGTCTCACACACCAGACGGCATCTTTGTGTTTTTTCCAAAGGCGAAAGTTCTCTACGGTAATTGCATTCTGAAAGAGCAACTCGGCAATCTCGACTTCGCCAACCTCACGGATTATCCGAAAACTCTCGAAAGGTTGAAGCGGCTCAATCTCGGCTTCACCACGATCGTGGCCGGCCATTGGTCGCCGATTCACGGACCGGAATTGATCGATCAATACCTGCAATTGCTCACGGCGAACCGGACTGCAAACTAGAGTCCCAGAAATTCGCGGGCGGTTTCGGAGAGAAGCTGACTTTTGTCTTTGGCCGAAAGTTTTATCGATTCGATCAGTTTCCCCGGTTCTGCTTCGCCGAGCGGAAATGGATAATCCGAGCCGAGAGCCACACGTTCCGTGCCGAAAAGCTTAACGATCAATTCCAGCGCGTCGGCATCGTGCACCAGCGAATCGACATAGAAACGAGCGGGCTGTTTGCCGTGAGCGAGATATTTTCGCGGCTCGGTTTTGTTGTCGATCGCGACCAGATCCGGTCGCACATGAAATCCGTGCTCGATGCGGCCGATGGTTCCCGGAAAGGCGCCGCCGCCGTGCGAGAATGCGACTCGTAGTTTCGGGAAACGTTCGAACACGCCGCCAAAAATCATTGAGCAAATCGCTAGCGACGTTTCGGCTGGCATGCCGACAAGCCAGGGCAGCCAATACTTCGGCATTCGTTCCTTGCCCATCATGTCCCAGGGGTGAACAAAAATTGCAGCGCCCAAATCCTGCGCTGTTTTCCAAAGAACATCGAGCGACGGATGATCGAGATTACGGCAATCTGGACCATGACAATGGTCGTTCGGATCGACGTGGGTGCCGATCTCAACACCGCGGAGTCCGAGCTCGCGAACGCAACGCGTAAGTTCCTGCGCGGCAAGATCGACATCTTGTAACGGAACCGTCCCAAGGCCGGCAAATCGCTTCGGATGCGCCCGCACGACTTCGGCGATGTGATCGTTTAGTATTCGCGAAAGTTCGAACGTGTCGCGCGGTTTCGCCCAATAACTGAACATTACCGGCACAGTTGAGAGCGCCTGCATCGCCACCTTCGAGCGGTCCATTTCCTCGATTCGGCGTTCCGGATTCCAAACGTTGTCTTCAACTTCGCGAAATACGCGATCCCCAAGCATCATTCGGGCACTGCATTTGTCGCAATGCTCGAGCCGGACGAACCCGGGATAGCCGAACTTTTTGTCCAGATTCGGCCACTCGCGCGGCAGAATGTGAGTGTGGATGTCGATCTTCATGACCGAGCCGGTCCGGCAGTTATCAGATTGTTTTTTAAAACGGCTTTACCGGTTCGGGTTTCGGCACCTTATGTCCGCAATTCTTGCAGCTGCGCCGCGCGTCGTCCGTCCAAAAATCCTGCATGGCCTGACTGAAATGCTGGACGATATCGGCACAGTCGAAGTCGATGTCTTCGACCACCGCCCCGCAGTTGTCGCAGTAGAAGATGACGTGTTCGTGTTCGCCAGGCGGACGCCGCCGCTCGACGACAACGCCAACCGTGTCTGGCGGACGAACCGGCGCATGTGGGACATTCGGCGGAATGAAAAATGTTTCCCCTTCCCTCACGAGATGATCGACAATCTTGTCGCCTTCGCGGATCCGGACTTTGATGTCGCCCTTGAGCTGATAAAAATACTCCTCCGAGTCCACTTTGTGAAAATCGTTCCGCGCGTTCGGGCCTTTAATCACCATCACGAAAAAATCGCGGCCGTCGTAGAGATAGCGATTGCTGACCGGCGGTTTGAATTTATCGCGGTTCGCTTCGATCCAACTTTCCAGATTAATTGGCGGCTGAACGGATGACCCGATGCGTTCTTTGACGGATGGCGGCGCATTGTTTTTAAGAGTGGCCATGAGACGAGCGTATTTCTCTACATGCATACCGTCAACAAGGTCCGGGCGGCACTGCCCTTGCTTGATCAGTATTCGAAGTTTTGCCATTGCGTCGCCTAACCAGCTGCGCATTAATATCCGCCGCTCTATGAATCGACACTCGCTAGCCCAACTTATTCTGACCGGAGCGATTGCCGTCTTATTTTGCAGCTGCGAAGACATGCAGCAGATGCAGCAACAGGCCCAGCAGGCTCTTTCTGCGGTCCTACCGACGCCAACGCCCGGTGGCTGGTGGCATGACGAAGGTGCAAGCGGCGAACCGCGAATTGTTGTCCATATATCAGAGCAAAAAGCTTACTTCTTCAAGGGCAAGCATCTGGTCGGCGAATCGACCGTCTCTACAGGCAAAAAAGGATTTGGCACTCCGCCGGGCCATTACGCGGTCGTTTCAAAGGATAAAAACCATTTCTCGAGCGAATTTGGCGATTACGTCGACAGGGACGGCAACGTTGTCGTGCAAAACATCGACGTCCGAAAAGATCGGTGCCCGAAGGGCGCCCATTTTGACCCGGCGCGAATGCCGTACTGCATGCATTTCAACGGCGGCTACGCGATGCACCAAGGCTACGTCCCGCCGTTCGCGGCCTCGCATGGGTGCATTCGATTGCCCGTAGGCATGGCCGAAAAATTCTATGACCACGCGCCCGTTGGCACGCCAGTGGTCGTCAAAGCAGAATGACCGACAGCGCCGGCTCCGACAGGAAACGGTCAATCCGGTTTCGATACAAGATTACCGCCTACGCCGCGGCCTGGATCATCGCGTTGCTATTAACTGCGCCCGGAATGTGGCCTCTCGCATACATGTTCCCTCTCGGGCTTGTAGCAGTCTTCGATCGCCACCTAGCGAACGACGGCGGCTGGGGTGTTTTCATTGGCTGCTAGGTCGTTTATCTCGTTCACGGATTTTTTTATTTCCGCTCCAAGACGACGGCGCGAACAGCAGTTCTTTACGCCGTTCTCGTAAACTTGCTCATCGGCAACGTCGCCGGTTGCCGCGAGATGATTCATTCGCGCTGAGCTGATCACGCGATCAGCTCGGAGAATTTCGCGAGATCGATATTGCCGCCGGAAACCACCGCGACAATCGGCCCGTCGCCGGCTTTGCCGGTCAGCGCCGCTGCGACTGACAGGGCGCCGGCGCCTTCGGCAATCACGCGCGCTTTCTCGGCGAGCAATCGCATTGCCTTCTTCGTTTCCTCCAAAGTGACAACGATGTAACCGTCCACCACCGGTTTCATTCGTTCCCACATTCGCGGAAACATACTTTGACCGCCGGCTCCATCGACGAAGGACGCTTTCCAATTCTCAAACACTTGCGGCGAACCTTTTTCAAATGACAACGCCGCTGGCGCCGCCGTTTCCGGTTCGGCGCCGAAAATCCTAACATCTGGTTTGATCGCCTTGATCGCGCTCCCGACGCCAGTGATTAATCCGCCGCCGCCAATCGCAGTGATGACTGCCTTCGTGTCGGGCGCGTCTTCCAGAATCTCCAGCCCCATCGTTCCGTGACCGGCGATGAAATTATCGTCGTCGAACGGGTGGACGAATGTTCCTTCAATGCCGGGAAATGCGCGAGCGTCACAGGTTTTCCAGGCGACGTCGTACGACACAGGAACTAATTTTGCGCCGAGAGCCCGCATTCGTTCGAGCTTTGATTTCGGTGCGGTCTCAATCGCTACAACAGTGCACGGAACGCCGGCTTGTCGCGCTGCGTAAGCGACTCCCTGCCCTGCGTTCCCGGCACTGACGGTCCAAACGCCGCGTTTGCGATCGGCGTCCGGCAACATTGCGACAGCATTGGCAGCGCCGCGCAATTTGTAAGCGTTTATTGGTTGCAGATTTTCCAACTTCAAGCGCACATCGGGAAGATTCGGACCGAGCTCCAGACGCACTAGCGGTGTTCGGACAATCGTCTTCGCAACTCGCTGCCGCGCGTTTTTAATCTCATCCAGCATGATCGGCCGGACTGGTGCGAGCGTTGCGGACATGCTCGACGTCGATCTAACCGGGGGGCCAGGCCAAAGCGCGTTTGCCTAACAAATGCACGTGGAGATGCGGCACACTTTCGCCCGCATCCGGCCCGCTATTGATCACTACGCGGTAGCCGCTCTTCTCAACCCCGAGCTCCTTGGCCAATTTTCCGGCTACCAACAATAATTTTGCAAGAACGGCGGAATCGGCCGCACCGGCAACAGAAAGCCGCGGGATCACTTTTTTGGGAACGATCAACACGTGGACTGGCGCTTGCGGATTCACATCGTGAAACGCAATCGCGTCGTCGTCTTCCCAGATGATTTTTGCCGGAAGCTCGCGCGCGATAATTTTTTCGAAAATCGTCATGACTAGCTCTCGAACTAACGCTTAGGTGAGCGAGCACTTCAACCGCTCGTTCGTCGTCGTCGTCAACCGCTCACGAATGAAGCAGACAATTTCTTCGCGTAAAGCGTCGCAGGCCCGACTCCAGACCCGGGTGCAGCGCAAATTTTTCACGCAGGCCTGAAGCGAACACAATCTTAGATTGTCCACGCCGGTTTCGATGAGCGCGTTTAGCCGTTTCTCGAGAAGATCGAAGAACGCCAGCTCATAGCCAGTGCCCGCTTCATGCGCAATGTCTAACAGCGAAATCGAGATTGGCGGCGGGGCCGGCGTGAAATAGGGAATGATTTCTTTGTAACCGATCGCCTTTAAAACGTATTGCACCGTTTCCTGAAGCTGAGCGAACGCGACCACGTTCTCGTCGTTTCGCAGATGAAGATAAAACGCGATGCTTTCGGTCACGTGGTCGGTCAACCACCAGCTCGGATAGCCGGCTTTGTCCGCGGCGCGATTGATGGCGGCGTAAAGCCAATCGCGGTCGAACTCGAAGAGCTGACCCGAGTCGCAGCGCAGATACGGGAATTCTTCTTTAAACGCGACCATGATCTTCTACAACCTGATCTGGCGGGAATAGCTCACGCTGCTTTGAATCCGGCTTTGGCCGTCGTCCGAGAGCGTGAATCGCATCCACGAATTGATCGACATCGTCGAAGCGCCGATGCACGGAGGCGTAACGCAAATAGGCGACTTCATCGATTCCGCGCAGCTTCTCCAGAATCTTGGCACCGATTGCGGCCGATTGGACCTCGCGGCCGCTGGTCTCCAGATCATGCACGATGTCATCGACCAACTGCTCAAGCGTCAACAAACTGGTGGAGCGCTTCTCGAAAGCTTTGGCGATGCTGCCCGCGAGTTTGCGCCGATCGAACGGTTCGTGCGTGCGATCTCGTTTCACCACTCGCAGATCCGAGCGCTCGATCTCTTCGTAGGTAGTAAAACGATACCCGCATTTGAGACATTGGCGGCGCCGGCGAATGCTCGAGCTATCGCGAGACTGTCGGGAATCAATAACCTTGTCATCACGCGAGCCGCACTTGGGGCAACGCATATAGTGTTAAACGCTAAATAACACACCACGAATTGTGGCGTCAACGATCTTTAGCGCTTGGAATTGATGTCGCGCTCAAGCCGCGACCGCTTTGCGCGGCGCCGATTTCTTCGGCTTTCGCTCCGCGAACTCGAATCCAACCTTTCCGTTTTCCAATTTCAAATGCGCCGAGAATGGCCGCCCTTTTTTGGAAACGAACTTGGGCAAGAGATCGGTTTTGCCGGTTGTGATCAGTTTTTGGACCTGCTCTTTGGGAATTTCGCGCTGTAGAATCGTCTTGCTCACGCGGAAGGTGCATGTTTTTTCCTTCGAGACAGCATTTTCACACGCATAGGCGCGATCGAGCACATAAACCTGACCTTTTTGGCAGACGGGGCAAGGTCCGAGCAATTCGTGCTTCGCGGTGTCGATCTCCACCGGTTGATCGTGTCCGTTCTCGCCAAAATCGAATGCCGGTTTGAACTCGTCGCCCAGTTTCACGATCGCGTTAAACTTACGACCGACTTTGCTGCGAAATCCTTCGAGCGGCCCGACCCGGCCTTCTGTCAGAAGTTTTTCCAACTCCGACCGCTCGAACGCGCGACCAGCCATCGTTTTCCACAAGATCAATCCACAGGATCGACATTTGAAGGTGCGGTAACTCTCGTCGAATGGACCGCCGCCGCATTTTGGACATTTCACGTCCAGCGGTTCGAAATTCCCGCTCACGCTGTCGCCCTCGAAATTCTTCGCCTTCTCAACGATCTCGCGCGTGAACTGCCGGATGTGGGCCATGAAATCGTTGCGTTTCCAATCGCCCTTGGCCATACGCTTGAGTTTGTACTCCCATTCGCCCGTCATTTCCGGAGAGGTGAGTTCGGTTGCCCCAATGCCGCGCAACAGTGTGACGAGCGCGAGTCCTTTTGCAGTTGCGATGAGCTCGCGGCCCTGTCGATGCACGTAGCCGTCGTGAATCAAACCTTCGATAATCGCCGAACGCGTAGCGGGAGTCCCGAGCCCCTTCTCGCGCATTGCTTCGCGCAGTTCTTCGTCTTCAACGAGCTTGCCCGCACCTTCCATCGCCGAGAGGAGCGTGGCTTCGCTAAACCGCGCCGGCGGTTTCGTTTCGTTTTGTATGACTTCAATGTCGAGAACTTTGGCTGCTTCGTTCGGCGTAATCGCAACCAGCGATTCTTCGCCTTGCTCCGAAGCCGCTTCGCGTCCGTAAACGGCGAGCCAGCCTGGATCTTTAATTATCTTTCCGTCGGTTCTAAACGCGTCTTTATCCACGCGAGTGATCCGGGTGGTCACTTCAAATTGGGCGGCAGGAAAAAAGACGCTGATGAAGCGCCGCACGATCATGTCGTAAATTTTCTGCTGAACCTCGTCCAGCCCGTGCGGTGCGGTGCCGGTTGGAATGATCGCGAAGTGATCTGAAATTTTCGCGTTGTTGAAAATTCGCTTGGACTGTTTGACCCAATGATTATCGAGAGCGATGCGCGCATGGGGGTTGTCGATCTTGCTCAACGTCGCCTTGACCGTCGGGATGTAATCTTCGGGCAAATAACGTGAATCGGTTCGAGGATAGGTGACGACTTTGAAGCGCTCGTAAAGTTGCTGCGCGATTTGCAATGTCCGCTTTGCGCTGAACCCACGCGCGTTCGCGTCGCGCTGCAAACTTGTCAGATCGTAAAGTAATGGCGGAGCCTGGGAAGTCGGCTTTTTCTCTTCGGTCGCGACGCCGGTTTTCCCGAGACAATGATTCTTGATCTCGTCGGCCTGAGCCTTATCCCAAATTCGTTCCGCACGCGCGTCTTCATCGCCATCTTTGGCGAAATCTTCCTTGAACCAGCGACCCCGATAAGCGCCGGCTTTAACTTCGAAATCGCCGAACACCTCATAATAAGAACGCGCCTTGAATTGATGAATCTTGTCTTCGCGCTCGGCCAAGATCGCCAGGGTGGGCGTTTGCACACGACCGACCGGTGTCAGTTGAAAACCGCCGGCCTTGTTATTGAACGCGGTCATCGCGCGGGTCCCGTTGATTCCAACCAGCCAGTCGCTCTCCGAACGACAAACCGCCGCCTTAGAAAGGGGGACCATTTCTTCTTCGGGACGCAGATGGTTGAACGCGTCGCGAATCGAATCGGCGGTCATCGACTGAAGCCAGAGTCGACGGACCGGTTTCTTTACGCCGGCGAGCTTGATCAGATATCGGAAAATCAGTTCGCCCTCGCGTCCGGCGTCGCAGGCGTTGATCAAAAGATCCACATCTTCGCGTTTCATGAGCTTTTTCAACATGTTGAAGCGCGCTTTGGTTTTCTCGATGGGCCTGAGGTGAAATTCTTCGGGTATGATCGGCAGATTGGCGAAACTCCACTTCCCGCGCTTCACATCGAGCTCGGTCGGCAAAGCCAATTCCACCAAATGCCCGATCGCGGACGAGATGATGTATTTGTCGCTTTCGAAGTGATCGCCTTCTTTGTGGAAACCGCCGAGGGCGCGCGCGAGATCGTTCGCCACGCTTGGCTTTTCCGCGATTATCAGTGACTTAGGCATTGAAATTCAACAGCTTGCAACAACGGGGGTGAGCAGATCGCGGACGAGGTCAGGCGAGTTTCACGAAATATTTTCCGGGCAACTGCTTGACCAGTCGCTTCAACTCAAGGGCGAGGAGAGTAGAAGAGACTGTCGCGCTTGGCAAATTGCATTTCATCGCGATCTCATCTATCGGCGTCTCACTAGCCTCAATCGCATCGTACACGCGACGCTCGTCTTCCGAGAGCGGAGGCAACGGCCGGGCCGCGGCTTGCGGCGACGGTTTTGTTTCAGGAAGCAGAATTTGCAGATCATCGAGGATGTCGTTCGCGTCCATCACCAACTTCGCACCTTGTTGAATGAGACGATTCGATCCGATGGCGCTCGGCGCGTTGATGTGACCCGGCACCGCGTAAACCGCGCGGCCCTGCTCGAGCGCCTGCGACGCGGTGATCAGGGCGCCGCTGTTCGCGCCGGCTTCGACCACTAGAATCCCGTGACTCCATCCGGAGATGATCCGGTTGCGCATCGGAAATGTTTGCCGGTCAGGTTCTATTTCCATTGAAAACTCTGATACGATGGCGCCCTTGCCGTTGCGAATTTTCTCCGCCAGGGCGCTGTTCTCTGGCGGATACAACTTCGACAATCCCGAGCCAATCACTGCAATCGTGCGACCCTTCGCCGCAAGCGCCCCCTGGTGTGCGGCGGTATCGATTCCGCGCGCGAGGCCGCTGATTACAGTCAATCCGGCGTAAGCTAGTTGATAAGAGAGTTTCTTCGCGGACTCACTACCATAATGCGTCGTCCTGCGCGCACCAATAATGCCAATCGCGTGATGATCGCGCTCCTGAATTTCGCCCCAAACGTAAAGCACGATTGGCGGCGCATGAATCTCGCGCAGCGGCTTCGGATAATTGGGCGACACCTGAGTGATGACGGTCGCGCCGAAGTCTTTGATCCGCTTCAGCTCAGCCGGAAGATCGACAACCGATTCCCAATTGGAAATCTGATCGACGACTTCCTTGCCGATCCCTTCGACCTTTCGGAGCTGATCGCGCTTGGCGGTGAGAATCTGTTCCGGCTGCTTAAAAACCTGGAGCAATCTGCGCAGGCGGACAGGTCCCACGGTGGGGAGCATGTTGAGCGCGATGCAGGCTTCGGTCGCGTTCATGTTAACGCCAAACCGCCGATCAGAACGTGATCAGAACGGAATTTCGTCGTCGTCCGGTTCGGCACCGGCGGCAGGCTTTGGCGGCGGAGTTGCCTTGGCTGGACGCGATTCAACGCCTTCGCCTCCACCGGCAGCAGTACCTGGCGGGCGACCGCCAAGGAGTTGCATAGTCTCACCGATCACCCGCAGTTTGCTTCGCTTCTGTCCGCTTTGTTTGTCGTCCCAGGTGTCGAGTTGCAAGCGGCCTTCGATGAAAATCGGTCGGCCTTTTTTGAGATATTCACCGGCGATTTCCGCAAGCCGCGACCATAGGACAACATCAACATAGGTGACCTCTTCGCGTTTTTCGCCGCTGTCGAGCGTGTACGAACGATTAATGGCAATGCCGAGGTCGCACACGGCGCTGCCTTTGGGTGTGTAACGCACTTCGGGATCGCGCGTCAGATTTCCGAGGAGAATGACTTTATTGAAACTGGCCATGCGCCAGGTCTATCCGATTTACTTGGAGCGCGCCAACTTTTTCGCCGGCTCTTCCTTGCGCTCTTTCTTCTCGGTCTTCGCCTGCAGCCGCTGGTAATGTTGGCGATAAACTTCAGGGTCGAGTTTGAATTTCGACTTCAGTTTGTCGACCAAGTCCGGCTCGGCGTGAAAGACAAAGTTCACGTAAAAGCCGGCGTCGAGCGGCCCTGCAGCGTAGGAAAATGGCCGCCGATCCATCTTTTGCACCTGCTCGATCTGAGCGCCTTCCTTCTTGAATTCAGACTCCAGCCGATCGACAATGTCGTGAACGCTGTCTTCTTTTCCCTGGGCGTTGAGGATCAACAACGCTTCGTAACGGTTCTTCATGGTTTTTCTTCTTCGTTTTTGTTGAAAGTGTTCATCGCGGAAACGACGCCTTTGTCAACGGCGCATTTCACCGCTTCCGCCGCCCGCTCGATGGTCGATCTTACCAGCGCTTTTTCCTCCTCGAAAAAATTGCTGAGCACATACTCGGTCGTGCCTTCGGCCGGTGCTGGTCCAATGCCGACACGCAGCCGTGGAATTTCCTCAGTCCCGAATTGAACGATGATCGATTCGAGACCGTTATGGCCACCCGGTCCCCCGCTCTGCCGAATTCGCAACCGGCCCAGCGGCAAAGAAAAATCGTCCAGCGCGATCAGAATCTCTTCGGGGTTGATTTTGAAGAATTGCGCAATCGCGAATACCGGATGGCCGCTGCGATTCATGTAGCTCGCGGGTTTAACCAACAAAGCGTTGCCAAGTCTTCCCGTTGCCGCGTCCCACTTGTCTGATTTCTCCCAGACAAGGTCAGCGTGGTGCGCTAGAAGATCGACAACCATGAATCCGATATTGTGGCGCGTGTGCGCGTACTCCGCGCCCGGATTTCCAAGACCTGCG
>Ga0210408_10002872_pt1 | contig 16331 bp, 16 predicted proteins | sample IncBWH4MmetaG_FD_155471 | JGI IMG/M metagenome (GOLD analysis project Ga0210408, IMG submission 155471) | Forest soil microbial communities from Barre Woods Harvard Forest LTER site, Petersham, Massachusetts, United States - Inc-BW-H-4-M | ecosystem: Environmental > Terrestrial > Soil >...
AGTCCTCCTGCTTGATTGTCGGAGGTGCCCCCATCAGAAACCCGCCCACATTGCCTCCGAAATCAAGAATCTTTTTACCGATCCAATTCGGACGGCCCAGATGCGCATTGAAATGATCGTACTGCAAGGTCCTGCCGCTAAAAAACTTAAACTCGGACTTGCCTTCTTCACCTGCAGGAATGAGCTCTAAATTCGACCGTTGGTCGGCAGCCATGTCCCAAAGTTCAAGCATTAACGGCTCCCGCCTGTCAAGCGTAAGCGAAGACTCCAGCCTTTGCCTGAAAACACTTGATACCGCTCCGCGTGCAAAGAGGTCGAGGACGAGAACGACGACGAGGACGAGGACGATTGGGGAAGCGGAGGACGAGAACTAAGACCCAACATTGCGGCTATCGTCTGTATCAAAGCGATCTATCAATCGGGTAGGCATTGCTACAACGCGCCGTAATCGAACTGTAAGCGAGGGCCCCAGCCTTTGCCTGCGTGGCACAACATGGATGCAAAGGCTGGAGCCTTCGCTTACGCTTCGATAACAAACGATGGATACGTCCGTGTTGACGCAGCTAGCCTGCATCGGTCACAAATCCTTAGAGATTTGTGACCGATGCAGGCTGTTGCAGCGGAACTCACCGGCTACGCCGGAAAATTCCGCTGCTTTTTGGAGACGAGAGTTTAGAAACAGTTTGTATCGATTCCTTTATTTTAAACGGACCCAGCACCATATCCCCTTTGCAGCCTGGCAGTGCACAAGATCGAAGTCCGCCAGGATATGGTGCTGGGCTTTCTAGCCCGCAATGAGCTCGTCGCTTCGGTTTTTGCGTGATTTTTGCGGGCTAGTGCGAACTGCAAGGTTTATTGTTCCTCCTAACATTCGGCGCACATTTTGGATGTGGCGAGAGAGCCGGCTTATGCCACACCGCCCTGACCGCAAGTTATTGGTCGGGTGGATTCTGCCGGAACTGTCTCAGCCCGGTACAACGATACTTTGGGTTGGCTGTCAGCCCTACACTCGGCGATATCTTGACGCGATCGAACGCCCGGGCGCCAAATGCTGGACGCTAGAGATCGAACCTTCGGCCCGGCGGTGGGGTCACCCGCGACGTCACACCGTGGGTGACCTGCAAATGGTTGGAACACTCTATTTGCCGTGCCAATTCGATGTAGCCTTGGTCAATGGGGTGTTCGGGTACGGCCTTAATACTGAGTCCGGACAAAACAAAGCGATTGAGGGACTCGCCCGCGTACTCAAGCCGGGGGGCCTGCTGATGTTGGGCTGGAATACGCACCGCACTTCCGATCCGCTGGGACTTAGCGCAATCGAACGGTTCTACATCCGGTCGCAGCGTCCAGGCTTCGAACAGCGAATTACTTTCCCGGAGAGCACTCACGTTTACGACTTTTTCGCCCTTCGCAATCAAACGTAAGCGAAGCGTCCCTGGCAAGAAGTCAGGAGTTCAGGAGTTGCAGGAGTTCAGGTATTGGGAAGATCGAATTTTATCAAGCACAATGTACAACGTTGTATTGACTTGTTATGATAATGGTTCAATTTCCGCGGCATGGCAAAAGCAGCAAAGACATTCAAGGACCTGGTCGTATGGCAAAAGGCACATCGTTTCGTACTGGCGACCTATTCGCTGGCGGCAATCTTTCCCAGAAGTGAGATCTATTGCCTTACGAGCCAAATGCGGCGCGCGGCGATTTCCATTCCTGCGAACATCGCAGAAGGTTTTAAGAAGCGCGGGCCAAGTGACAAAACACGGTTTCTCAACTTCGCACAGAGTTCACTCGAGGAGTGTCGATACTATCTGATTCTGATTCAGGATTTGGGATACGCTGCCACAACAGATATGGAGGCCCTTCTGGAAGAGGTCTCCAAGTTGCTTGTTGCTTACGCGAGCGCAATCGAGTCCAACCGGTGAACCACTCCAACTCCTGAACTCCTGAACTCCTGCAACTTACAAATCTCTAAGGATTTGTGAGCGGTTGAGGCTGGTGTACCGTCTTCCTTACGCGTGGCAGAACTTCACTCCCGAACAAGATCATTTCATCAAGTTTCGGCCATCCGGAAAGAATGAATTGGGTCACGCCAACCCGTGCGTACTCGATCAAGGCCTGAGCGACCTCCTCATAGCTGCCAACGAGAGCCACTGCGGGCGCCCCGTGAGTGCGGACCGCACCGGTCCAAAGCCACGGACTCAGCCACTCTTTTTCAGCAAGCGCGTACGTTTCGCAAATGGAAACTGAGTCGCTCCTGAGCATAAAACGCTTTTCCTTGTCCCCATCCCGCAATGAAGGATCGAGCCCCGCCAACAGTCCGTAGGCGGCATGAAGAGCTTCCTCGCGACTCCCACGGGCGATGATCGACATCCGCAAGCCCACCTCTTTCTCGGCAGCGAGAACCGGAGCAACGCTAACTTTTAAATTCTCCGGAGTATCGGCCAATCGCATCCACAAAGTGCCTTGAGATATTGCCAGATTGCGGGCATCATCGGAACCTCCCGCAATAAATAATTCAGGATATGAGCGATGCGGTGAGATGAACGGCGTGTTCAGCTTCCCTCCCTCGATGCGATAATAGTTGCCGCTGAAATCTACCGGCCCATCATTCTTCCAGAAAGCGCGACAGATCGCTAGAAACTCTTCTGTGCGGGCATAGCGCTCGCGATGGGCGAGGTAATCTCCATAATAGCGCTGCTCAAGCGGGGAGTGGCCGGCAACGATGTTGAGGCTCACCCGTCCGTTCACCAGCGCGGAAAGGGTATTTAACTGCTGCACAAAAGTCGTTGGCAACGTAAGACCGGATCGGTAAGCGACAATGAACTCTACTCGTTCCGTAGCTAGTCCAAGACCGGCAGCCAGAAGTATCGGATCCGGCTTGGCAGCGCCGATGTCGGTCAGCAGGCCACTAATCCCACTTTTCTCGGCTTGGCGACAGAACTCAATTTGGTGTTCGAGATCCGGCAAACCGGTTGCGCGTTGACTCGCTCCGGTTGCGCGGGTTGTGACACCACGGATCTCTCCGCCTTGCAGGAGTCGCCAATGGAACCTAAGGCCCCGATTGAGTTCTGCCTCTTCGTTCAAATACGCCCCCTCAGCGAGATATCAAGGTCGGCCCCATATTGAGCAAGGACGCGAGGGCGGACCTCTTCATTGAACGCAGTCATTTCCGGCACATCCGGCCACCCCAGGAAGAGGAATTGCGTGACTCCGGCCCTGGTAAATTCAAGGATACCGTCCGAAACTTCGTCGTAAGATCCGACCAACGCGATCGCTGGAGCACCGAGGTAAGGGACGGCACCAGTCCAAAGCCAATCGGTCAACCAACCGGATGAATTCTCCTCAGCCAACGCCAGCGTGCTGGTAAATGCCACGGAATCGGAAACTCGAGAAAAGTCCTGGTGAGTTTTCCTCGCGCGGTCGCCGACTTCGGCCAATAACGATTGAGCCGCTGATAACGCTTCCTTCCGGCTCGGACGCGCTATCATAGACGCTAGAATCCCAACCTCTGTCCCGCTCTCCAATAGAGCCTTTATCCGCGGCGCCATCTCTTCGGGTCGCCTTGGAAGCGTCCAGAGGCAATGCGCGTGCCGCGCGGCCAATCCGAAGGCCTGCGGCGATGAACCGCCTAGGAAAATCTCCGGACCGCTACGGTCGGGCGCAACAAATGGAGTATTCAGTCTCCCATTTTCGATGTGGTAGTAATTCCCTTTGAAATTAACGGGACCATCCCCTTCCCAGAAAGCCCGGCAAACCGTTAAAAACTCGTCAGTTCGGGCATAGCGGTCATCGTGAGATAAAAAATCGCCGTAGCCCTTTTGTTCGTTGGGCGTGTGGCCGCCGACCACGTTCAGGCAAATCCGGCCGTTCGTAAGAGCAGACAGCGTGTTAACCTGCTGGACTAATACAGTCGGAGAGCAAACACCCGAGCGAACCGCAACCATGAACTTAATTTTCGTCGTCAGCATTCCTAAGGCGCTCGCCAGCACGATCGGGTCTGCACGGTGAAAACCGAACGCAGTTAAGACGGAGTCGATGCCGCACGCTTCCGCGCGCCGACAAAAATCGACGTGAGCGTCTAGATCGGGTATTCCGCTCTGAGCGGCTCTTGACTTCGCCCCCCTCCACTTTTCTCCTACGGAGGACATGCTCCAGTGGAAACGAAGCGGTCTTTTCTGTATCAGGCTCACGGTGGACGACTCAGCCCTAATGGCGCGGGTAAAATGGCATTTTGGGATGGTTCTTCGCCCCGAAGGGGCTGCAGGATTCAGCCCGGGGTTTCAACCCCGGGTAGCATCCAATGAAACGGTTCGCCCTGAAAGGGCGCAAGACGTATAGGTCCGATTCGACTTCGGCTGACTGCGGAAACGGCATTCGCCTTTCGGTGGAGAAAACGAGATTCAACAAGTAGGTTCCCGGGGTTGAAACCCCGGGCTGAACCCTTCGGCCCCTTCGGGGCAACAAACCATTCCTAGGCCTCCTTGTCTTTACGCAATCCATCGCTCAGCTTTGCTTCGATCTATTTACATCCAATTTCCTCCCGAGCCGCTTTCTAAGCAGCTCTACAGCGCTAAAATCTCACAAGCGTTCTCGCTCGTGAGATTTGCGGGCTATCCCGACTTGAAAAAAAACTCCCGATTGAAATAGTCCGGCCGGCCGCTCTCATCCTTGAAACGCGTGTACTGCGAAACTACTATTAATCCTTTCGTGTAATATGCTGCGAGCGACATTTCGAGGAATCCAAAATCATAACGGGCTGTGAATCCATCCGCCTGCCTCGAATCGACATTTGGAGCGAATGGAACTACCTCAGCCACTCCCAGTTCTCCAGCTCCGTTCGAGACATAGGGGGTGATCGTGTAGCCCTCACTCGCCTGAGCCAAAACAAACCGGGTGATGCTGCGGGTATCTCTGAAAGTGTTAATCCAGGTGCCCAGAAAGTGCGAAAGCTCTACCCTCGCACCCGTATTCGAGGATTTCGGGCTCCCCTCAGCGACCTGATCATCTCCCTTTATCGATTGCATTTTCGACCCGCTCACTGGTGAAAGAACTCCTTGCAGATGTAGTTGGTTCGAAGGTCGTCGTCTTTGAATTTGTGATACGTGTGAATGACAAGAACACCGCGATTATGAATGGCGGTCACAAGTGCTTGTTGGTCTTCGAATTCGTATGTGAGCTCGAAACCCGCAACAATCACGCCGGTAACTTCGTAAGCATAGGCAGCAGCCGGTCTTACTCCCCAATCGAAGAGATCCGGAGAATTTGCGCCGAGCACCCGAATTTCGAGCGCATCTTTGACTTGGCCAACATAGATTTCGGCGATCCCACCAGTGGCAGGATTGGTATTCTTCCATTTTCCGATCAGCGAAGAGAGCTCAAGTTTGTCGACGCGCCGATATCCCGGTCTTACCCGGCTGTTGTCGTTTAGGCAGACTGTATTTTGAGTATTAGTCATTCTATGGACCGTCCCTTTTTTGATAGTTAGTTAGTTGGAATGATCGCTTTCAATAGGTGCACTATTCACTCTGGGCGTAAAAAACGATCCATCGTGATCTTTGCCAAGCACTTGGTTGCCGATTGTGGCCAGGATGTGGTCGATATTGTCGTGTCGCACGTAAATCGAGAGGTCGCGATAGATCCGCTCAACCGGACTCGGCTTGACCAGTGATCTGGCGCCGCATGCTCTTACGCAATGATCCAAAATCTCAGTCGCAAGATTCTCCACGACGTAGCGTGCGCGAATGCCCGCCCTCTTGGCTTCCTCGATCCGATCGGTGTCCCACAGCTCAGCGACATGCTTCAACCAGAGGTTAGCCGTCTCTACGTTGAGGGACATCCGGGCAATTCTGTGCGCGACATACGGATCATCCTCCCGTTGCTGCTTCGCTATAGATTCAAGCGCATATTCGTAAGCTGCCTCGGCGCCCCCCAAAAAAGTCGTGGCATAATGGGGCGAGAACCGGGTCTGCCACGCTTCGTTCAGATATTGGCCCGGCCGTCCGATCAAATTCTCGGCAGCGATAAAGACTTCGTTAAAGCGTACCAGATAGCTGACGGTGGCGCGCATTCCGATGGGATTCCACCAGGCATCGTCGAAGGTCACGCCGGAGTCACCAAGCTCGCAGGCTAACAGAAGCAATTGATCCGGCGAACTCGTCGCGTGCCGCGCTCCTCCCGGGCCGGCCGCATTGACCAGCAAAATAGCATTACGCGCATGTCCCGCGCTGGTCGCATATGCCTTCGTGCCGCTCAAAACATAACCTCCGTCCACCTTACGCAAATGGGTGCCGAATCTTGATTTCTGACCCGGCACGGAGGACTGCGGTTCGCCGCTCCAGGCTACCCAGAGATCACCTCTTTCCACAATTCCCTCAAACCAGCGTTCCTTCTGCTCTTCATTTCCGAGAGCTGAAATTAACACCTGCGAATTTACATGGCCCTCCCAGCAGCGCGCCAAGGACATATCGGCTCGCGCCAACTCTTTAGTCATCATCCAGAGGACAAATGTATCGCTTCCGGGCCCAAGTCCCAGCCCGCCGTATTCCTTCGGTACGCAGGGAGCGTGCATCCGAGCCAGAAATAAGTCTTCGAAATCTTCCGCGGGAAATACCGCCGCGCGATCGTAGCCCTCCGCGCGCGGAGCGAATTTCTCCTGTGCGAGTCTGGCAATTCGCGCAACGTATTCGCTCTTCGTCACGTCGGCATTATCTACATCGCCCGTCTTTTGCATAGCTCTGCCTTCTACCCGAATTTGGTTGGTCAAAATCAAGAGGCGCGCTCGCGTTGTTCCCGTTTGTTCGGAGCCAGAGCAGACCGCGAACAAGGCTCTCTGGCATTGTATCGCCAGTCATCAGGCCGTACTGACGCATGGTTTGCGCCAGCAAAACCTTGCGTCCTTCGATGACGGTGTGTCCCAGAGCGTGCGCGGCCGCCACCAGTGGCGTAGTCCCTGAATGGGTATAGACCAGGTCGACGACTAGTGATCCGGGATTCAAATTTGCGAGTTCGATCGGAAGTTCTTCTCCACGGCGACCGACAGGAGTCGCATTTACGATTGCCGAGTAGCCGCGCGGCGAAAACTCCTTCAACGGGACAAACGGTAAGCCAAGCAATCGGTTCGCCCATCTGCCACGATCCGAACCGCGGTTTACCAAAGTCACTTGGGCTCCGGCACGGGCAAGAGCAGCCGCAGCTACACGACCGGATCCTCCGCATCCTATCACGGCCACTGTCGAAAGATTTACATTCGCTCGCGTCGTATAGCGAAAAATCCCGTAGGGCTCCGTCGTACACGCCCTCCAAGTCTCGTTTTGGCGCACGAGCAGATTGCTTGCGCAGCACTTCCGGCAAAGCAGCGCAGCGCGGCCGCTAAACCCCAACGCCGTTTGCTTGTTTGGCGACGCCACCGTCAGCCCCTTCAGCGTCAACCCCATGGATTCAAAGACCTGGCTTGAGACGAGCCCTGCCCATAGGCTCTCAAATGCACTGGTCGGGAAGCTCAAGAACACCCGACCAGCACCCGCATGGAGATGAGCGGTGTTATGCAACCGGGGCGACAACGACCCGGATATTGGTTCTCCGACGATAGCAAATAGCTCGTTCACAGCGCGAAACTCAGGGAAACCGTAATCTTGAACAAGCTCGGACACGGTCGGGCTTCCCGCTCCATCTTCTGAGTCTTCCCCCAAACTTCCGAAGACAAACGGGGCTCCGAACCGAGGTGCCAAGACCCGAGTCCAGACTCCAACCGGGCCCGGGGCGTAGGCAATAACGTCGGGCCGCTTCGCGCGGTTCAAAAACTGTAATGCGATAATCGCTTCCTCAACGCGGGAGCAGGCTATTTCAAATCGATACAATAGAGCCTCGGTCCGACTGAACTTCTGGAGGAGTTGATGGAGTGTTTGTTCATCCCGCACCTCTCCGTACCAGGAAATGACACGACGTTCAGGGGAAATGCGAGCCAGCGTTTCTGGTACAAGGTCCCGGTCGCCTTCAAAATCGACCAGATCGTAAACAAGGGCGGCGCCCCGAAGACGCCGTTGGCGTGTTCTTATTGGAGAATCGTCCCGCCCTCCTGCTCGGCGGCTTCGCAAAGAGTACAACAACCGTCTATCGAAACTTGGTCTGACTGCAATCGGGTCCGGTTCAGGCATCAAGTCCGCACGAATCTCGAGCCAATCAGCTAACTTCCAATCCAGGCCGTTCGTCGCTTCGCTGGTGCAAGGGAAGGACCTGATCGTGGCCACTAGCGTCGCTCGAGACATAATCTACTTTTCTGGTTTAACCTTGTCGCTCGTCTCCGATAGAAAGGCTCTGCTTGCAGCGCCTGGGAGTCGCAAGCGACTCCCCTCCAACCTTTGGGAGTCGCACGTGTCCGCCATAGGCTTGGCGGCAGCGAAAGCGACTCCCTCCAATGGTGGTGCTCATGACCCAACGCACTACTTGCGGACCTGCGCCAAACCCTCCGCGTAAAAGAGCAGCTCGTCGATGAAGCGATCGAGCTGGGTCGGCCATTTTCCATCTTTTGGTTGACCATTTTCGTCGAAAAAATCCTCAACCCTCGAAACCGGCAACGCCTCCGGAATCGGGACACCTCCCAGAGCCAGAATCGTCAAGCGAAGTTGCGTCAGGCAATTCAACCCGCCGAAACCGCCCGCAGAAACCGTGCAGATGGCTATCGGTTTCCGACGAAGAATTCCCGGCTTCAAATAATCCAAAGCGTTTTTCAGGACTCCAGGGATCCCCCCTTTGTATTCCGGAGAGACGATCAGGAGACCATCCGCTCGCTCCAGTTTGTCGGAAAATTCCTGCAAACCAGGCGGCGCGACCTTCATCTCGGAAAGGCGTTGCTCCATCATTGGAAAACTGTACTCTCCGAGATCGAGTAAATCCGCCTTTACACGAGGATCCGCCGCCATTCTGGAATGGATAAACAGGGCGATCGAGCGGCTTTTGCGGCCGATACGAATGCTTCCCAGCACGATTGGAATATCTAGAGAGCGCATTTGGCCTGCACATTAAAAAATCCGACTGGCTTCCACGCAATTTATTTAGGGATACGCCCTGACGAAACCCGGGCTAAATGAAACATTTCATCTGAGAGACGCGATCCGCGCCAGTAGCCGTCCACGACCGGTGGTCCGGCGCATCGACTGTCCTGCGTCTTTCTGCAACTCAAGATGAGCCGCTAAAATGCCTGCCTGTTCAAGCAAATGCGAATGTCTGAAATCTGAGGGCGTGATTCCGAAACGCATCTTAAATTCACGGCAAAACTGCGGGATTTGATGGTAGGCCAGTGCGTATGCCACATACTTAACGCTCGGTGCTCCACACAACATGATCAGCGCATTGTTCAAACGCTGCATTTTTAGCCACTCCCGAGGAGTGCATCCAAATTCGATTTTGCATTCGCGTTCCAAATGTCGAAGGCTGATCCGGCAAATGCGTGCCATTTTCAGGGGTTGGTAGTCCGATAGATTCGCTAACCTCATCATAGTCACGTGGCTTGGCGGCGACTGCGTTCTTGAGGGATCGGATAGAATGTCGCGGTCCGCAAACTGGTCCATAAAACAACCTTTGCAGATCTCCTGGGGTTTTTGCGGGTTAGTGCGCAGAATCTATGAGCGCTGCCTTTTTGTCGAGGGAATTCGGGCAATACAATATTAGGCATCACAACATTGCTGCACAAAATAACCGCTAGCATTCCGTCGATGTCAAAAGGGCCTGGAATTTCGGCCGCATTTGCGTTCTATCAAAACTTCAGCGACGCTCCGAAAGGCGAGAAGTCTCGCTTCTTAAACACCCTTCGGATCCAGGATCTGAAGGGGCCATGAAAACTAATACGCGTGGAACCCAAATGAGCCAAAATCTCAATCTGCTCCGGCAGAACTATTGCCGGCCTGCCACGCTCACTGGCAGGAAAACCCATTACCTCTTTCCCTTAGAGAAAGAGTGCGAGCAGGGGAAAACCCTCCTTGCGAAAGCCCCAAAATCACTGCTTCACCTCCAAGAGTTGGATCCCTACGGTCTCCAACAGACCTATCGAGATGAAGCTACTGGCGCACAACTACCGGTCTTCGCCGTCTTCGACCTTGAAGGCGATCACCAATACACTTTCGAAATCACTACGGATTCGGTCCCCTCAACAGCCCAGCCTAATAGTCTTCCCTCGTATATTCCATTTCAGAAGACCCAAGCATTCGTGAGGAAGATCAACGAACGTAGAATGAAGGCCGAACGGGCAGTAGCCCCACTCGCCGTAATCCTGGGGATCTTCACCGGGTCGGTTTGTCTCTTCTCCCAAACCACCTTAAAAGCCGGCGCCGCAATACCTTACGTTCTCGCGGGAGGCTGGATCCTTGGCGCGTTCCTCACATACGTCCTAAGCTTGTTCGTGCTCAATAGGCTTTGCCCGTGGAGGAAACTGGTCATCGGCGCAGAATTTAATGGCATTCTTCCTAAAGAAGTTAGGGAAAAGGCCCGCGAGGCCAAAGACCAATTCGACAACCTCTACCTAATAGTAGACCAGCAGCACCGTTGGAAGAGCGCGCTTCTCCCAGATCCAAGACCGCGGGCTTTGGACCCGCTTCTGATCGGCGAGGTTAAACAAGGACGCCGTCGCAAATTTTTCGTGATCCACCAATTTGATCTCACTGAAGCAGAGCAATACCTCGCTGACGAATTTGCCACAAGTGCAGCAGTGCCGTGACTGATACTGGAGCGTTGGGAGCCTCGAACCGCTTTGCATGCACAAGGACTGGAAGACGCAGAATATAGTTGTAACCGGAGCCGCATCGGGCCTCGGTCGCGCTATTTGCTCACGTTTTGCACTCCTGGACGCACGCGTCAGAGGAGTCGATGTCAACAAGGCCCAATTGCAGGAGATGAAAGCCGTTCTGGGGGAGAACTTTATCCCTGTGGTTTGCGACGTGGGAAATTGGGAAGAAGTAGTCCAGGTGTTCGATCAGTTCCGATCGATCGACGTCTTGGTGAATTGCGCCGGTATAACGGGACAAACCAATCTTAAAAGCGACGAAACGGATCCTGCAGAGGTGGAACGGGTGTTTCGGATCAATTTTTTTGGTTCTTACCACACTTCCAAGGCGGTCCTCCCACAGATGGTAAAGCGCGGATACGGTCGGTTGCTCCACATCGCCTCAATTGCCGGCAAAGAAGGCAACGCTGGAATGATCGCTTATTCTGCGTCGAAGGCTGCTGTCATCGGAATGACCAAAGTTCAAGGCAAAGAAGTAGCCGGCACAGGTGTAACGGTCAACGCACTTGCGCCGGCGGTCATCCAGACTCCGATGGTACATGCGCTACCTGAGCAGCAGGTAAAATACATGACCGACAAGATCCCGATGGGTCGTTGCGGAACGTTGGATGAACTCGTAGCAATGGTCGAATTCATCGTCTCTCCGAGTTGCAGTTTTACTACCGGTTTCACGTTTGACCTCTCCGGCGGGCGAGCTACCTACTGAACGGGTGGTTGCCCTCTTTTAATCGTCCTCGTCCTCGAACTCGTCCTCGTCCTCGACTTCCTTTGGGCTGGCGGGACGGAGCCGGTTGGTTCCATCGATTGCGGTTTTTAGATTGCAGACGCCCCTTAGCTGCGACGGTCAAAGATCGATTACGAGGACGAGTTCGAGACGAGGACGATCAGAGGACCCGAACAAAGGAAGCGTCGAGACATGCCACGCCGGATCGCGCGGGAGCGCGTCCCTACCGGCGCAAGTGCGGATCACGTCCAGGCCTCTCGACCGTATCACACTCCGGACCCGAGAGATAATCGTGTAATGAACTTGAAATGAGGCACCCTCGCCGATATGTAAAGCTGCAGCAGTCCCCCCCGTTCGAGAGTTCGAGCGTGCAGGCCAGCCCATATGTCTTACGCGAACGCGTCACTAAAACAACGCTCATTTGGTGAGACCATGCGCCGGGGTGCGTGGTGGGCGCAGCCGCTATTCGTATTTCTGGGACTTTCAACTTTCCTGGTGTACTCCACTTGGGCCGCATTTCAGGGAACTCACTATTGGCTTGATCAAAATGGCGCAAATTATCTTTCGCCGTTTTATTCGCCGGAACTATTCGGCAGCTCGCCGCATGCAATTTTTGGACCGAAGCCCGGATGGTGGCCATCGTGGCTGTTATTCTCACCCGCGCTTTTGGTTTTGTGGGCGCCGGCGGGATTTCGGCTCACCTGTTACTATTACCGCGGCGCTTACTATAAAGCGTTTTGGGCCGACCCACCCGCCTGTGCTGTTGGCGAGCCGCGAAAGGGATATCCGGGCGAAAACTCGTTTCCGCTCATCATGCAAAACATTCACCGCTATTTCCTTTACCTCGCGCTGCTGTTCATTCTCGTTCTCGCGCACGACGCTTGGAAAGCGATGTGGTTCACGGATGTGTCCGGTTCCGAGCATTTAGGCATCGGCGTTGGAACGATTGTGCTCACGCTGAACGTCATTTTGCTCGGCAGCTACACGTTCGGCTGTCACTCGTTGCGCCATTTGATCGGTGGTTTCCTTGATGAGATTTCCAAAGCGCCGGTTTGCGCCAAAGGTTACTCATGCGTGAGTTGTCTGAACCGTCGCCACATGCTGTGGGCGTGGATGAGTTTGTTCTGGGTCGGTTTCACAGACCTTTATGTGCGTCTATGCTCAATGGGCATCTGGCACGATTTGAAGATACTATAAACGCTAAATCGTTTCATCGTGACTCGGCTTTACCTCTTCAGCTCTCCAATACTTTAAGCCTCCAACGTTTCCGCAAACCAAGTGGCCAATTACGAAACTCTCGAACACGATGTGGTCGTCATCGGCGCAGGCGGTGCGGGGCTGCGCGCGGCCATTGAAGCTTCGGCCGCCGGTGCGAAGGTCGGCTTGATTTGCAAATCCCTCCTCGGTAAAGCGCATACGGTGATGGCCGAAGGCGGTATGGCTGCAGCGCTGGCCAACGCGGATGACCGCGACAACTGGAAAGTCCATTTCGCTGACACGATGCGCGGCGGTCAATATGTCAACAACTGGCGCATGGCCGAATTGCACGCGAAGGAAGCGCCCGACCGTGTTCGCGAACTCGAAGGCTGGGGTGCGGTGTTCGACCGCACTATCGATGGGAGAATTCTCCAGCGCAATTTCGGCGGTCACCGCTACCCGCGACTCGCCCACGTCGGCGACCGCACCGGCTTGGAATTGATTCGCACGCTCCAGGACCACGGCATCCACCAGGGTATCGAGGTCCACATGGAACATACGATCGTCACATTGCTCAAAGAGGGCGACCGCGTCGTTGGGGCGTTCGGCTACGACCGGGAGCGCGGACGATTCAAGGTCTTCAGGGCGAAAGCCATAGTGCTTGCCACTGGCGGCATCGGTCGCGCTTATAGAATCACCAGTAACTCCTGGGAATACACCGGCGACGGACATTCGCTCGCGTATCATGCCGGCGCGGAATTGATTGACATGGAGTTTGTCCAATTTCACCCGACTGGTATGATTTGGCCGCCGAGTGTCATGGGCCTTCTGGTCACCGAAGGCGTGCGCGGCGAAGGCGGCGTCTTGCGCAACAAGGAAGGCAAGCGGTTCATGTTCGCAGATATCCCGGACGCCTATAAGTCCCAAACCGCCGACAACCCGGAAGAAGGGTGGCGTTATACCCAGGGCGACAAAAATGCCCGGCGTCCGCCCGAACTTCTCACCCGCGATCACGTCTCGCGCTGCATTGTCGACGAAGTCAAGGCCGGGCGCGGCAGTCCCCACGGCGGCGTGTTTCTCGACATCTCGTGGATCAAGGAAAAAATCCCGAATGCGGCAGAACACATTAAGAAGAAGTTGCCGAGCATGTATCACCAATTTATGCAGCTGGCCAACCTTGACATCACGAAGGAGCCGATGGAAGTCGGGCCGACGACGCATTACATAATGGGTGGTGTACATGTGAACGCCGAAACCCAGATGACTAACGTGCCCGGACTGTTCGCCGCCGGCGAAGTGGCCGCCGGGTTGCACGGATCGAACCGGCTTGGCGGAAATTCATTGTCCGACCTGCTCGTATTCGGCAAACGGGCGGGCGAATTCGCAGCAAAGTTTGCCAGGGAATCCGACGCCGGTCAAATTCACGATGCCCAACTTGAAGAAGTCGCACGCGAGGCACTGGAGCCATTCGATCGCGCCGCCAAACCGACGGGCAGCACCGAAAGCCCTTACCAGGTGCAAAATGATTTGCAGGAAATGATGCAAAGACTCGTCGGTATCGTGCGACGTGAAGAGGAAATGGTACGCGCGCTTGGCGAACTAGCCAAACTTTGGGAACGCTCCCGAACCGTCGCTGTTTATGGCCACCGCGAATACAATCCCGGTTGGCATACGGCAATTGATTTGAAACATTTGCTAACGGTCTCAGAAGCCATCACACGGGCAGCCATTGAGCGCAAGGAGAGCCGCGGCGGGCATTTCCGTGACGATTTTCCCAACAGGGATGCAGCGGAGGGCAAAGTGAATATCATTCTCCACAAGGATGCGGACGGCTCGATGCGAACGCGGCGCGAACCTATACCCGAAATGCCGGAGCACTTGAAGCAAGTGATTGAGGAGATGAAATGAAAACGGCGGTTTTCAAAATCTGGCGCGGCGATGCGAACGGCGGAAACTTTGCGGATTACCCGACGGGAATTTCCGAGGGCATGGTCGTGCTCGACGCCATTCTCGACATTCAAGCCGCGCAGGCCAACGATCTCGCCTGCCGATGGAACTGCAAGGCCGGGAAATGCGGTTCCTGTTCGGCCGAAATCAATGGCATGCCGAAGCTCATGTGCATGACCCGACTCGATGAGTTGCCGCTCGACAAACCCGTAACCGTCGAGCCAATGAGGGCGTTTCCGCGCATTCGCGATTTAGCGACGGACGTCTCGTGGAATTATCGGGTAAAGAAAAAAATCAAGAAATTCAAGCCGCGCCCGCCCGACGCGCCGGACGGCACCTGGCGCATGGCACAGAGAGACATTGACCGCGTCCAGGAATTTCGCAAATGCATCGAATGCTTCCTGTGCCAGGACGTCTGTCATGTGTTGCGCGACCATCACAAGCACGAGGAATTCATCGGCCCGCGGTTTTTGGTTTTTGCCGCGGCGCTGGAAATGCATCCGCTCGACACGGAAGACCGACTATCGGAGCTTAAGCAGGCTGGCGGCATTGGCTACTGCAACATCACCAAATGCTGCACAACAGTCTGTCCCGAAAACATTACCATCACTGACAACGCGATTATTCCTCTAAAGGAGCGCGTGGTCGATGAGTTTTACGATCCGTTGGCTCCGTTGTTGAAAATGTTTCGTCGAAAAACCTGACAGGAGAGATCATGTTTGAACTCAAGCGACTTTCTGAAGACGCCATCCCGGCGGCACTGGAAAAAGCCTTGCGCTACCGCCTGCTCAACGAACCGGCTGAGGCCGAGAGTATTTGTCACGATGTGCTACACATCGATCCGGAGAACCAACAGGCGCTGGTCCTTCTGCTGCTGGCCCTGACAGACCGGTTCGGCAAAGGCTACGCAGTGGGCGTCTTGCAGGCCCAGGAAGTACTGTCCCGTCTCCGCGATGCGTATGAGCGGGCCTATTACGCCGGCATTATCTGCGAGCGCCGAGCCAAGGCGCGACTACACCAGGGCCATCCCGGTTCCGGCCATGACGCCTATGAATTGCTGCATGAAGCGATGAGCTGGTACGAACGAGCCGAAGCGCTTCGTCCACCCAGAAACGACGATGCGTTACTGCACTGGAACACCTGCGCCCGTCTCATCATGGGCAATCAGCTTACGGCCCGAAGTGACGAAAAAGTCGAGTTGCCGTTGGAATAGCAACACGGACTGGCGCGCCGTGATTCTTTGGAAGACTATTTATGATGACCAGAATGACGCTAGATGGCCTGTCCGTTGAAACAAAGGCGGACGAACGTCTCATTGATCTCCTTCTGCGAACTGGCTCCAAAGTTCCCCACGTTTGTTATCATACCCAGCTCGGCCCGATTCAAACGTGTGACACCTGCATGGTCGAGGTCAACGGGCAGCTTGTCAGAGCATGCGCAACCACTGTTTCCGGAGGCATGGAGGTTGCCACCAAGTCCCCAAGGGCCGACGCCGCACAGCGTGAGGCGTTCGACCGGATCCTCGGCAACCACATGCTCTACTGCACGGTCTGCGACAATAACAACGGGAATTGCATGGTCCACAACACGACAAAAATGCTCGCGGTGGAGCATCAGAAAATTCCCTTCAAGACCAAGCCGTACGAAGCGGATTTCACGAACCCTTTCTACCGATACAATCCGGATCAGTGC
>Ga0210408_10002873_pt1 | contig 16331 bp, 18 predicted proteins | sample IncBWH4MmetaG_FD_155471 | JGI IMG/M metagenome (GOLD analysis project Ga0210408, IMG submission 155471) | Forest soil microbial communities from Barre Woods Harvard Forest LTER site, Petersham, Massachusetts, United States - Inc-BW-H-4-M | ecosystem: Environmental > Terrestrial > Soil >...
GCACAAGCGCCGCTCGGATCGGATGCCAAAACAGTATCCGACTAGTAGCATCCGGATCATCAATTCGGGAGCGACCGAGGGACGCCCGATCGTGCTGTAAAAAGCAGATAACTCCCGCCTCAGCTCGCCGAGTTCCACAAACCTGTCGATCGACCGCAACAGATGATTGGTTGGAACGTGCCGTTCAAGCGAGAACTCATAGAAAAAAGCAGCCTGCTCAACCTGCTGATGCCCCATCATGATTCAGTCCCCTCTCGACGACTGAATCAGCGAATTTCACCCAGCGCAACCGAAAACTTTTTCAACACAATCGGTCAAAAGGCGACATTCCCGCACCTTTAACGCATCTCCGCTTTACCCCCGAAAGCAGACATCGGCTGTTAACAAGTACACGCCCTAATCAGTCGCGGCGAGGAGAGCACCGCTCGACCGTCAAACCTTAATACTTTCTTAACGGCGCTTTTTGGCCCCGGGATATTTCTCAACTCAGTCTTCGCGCGCGCGAGGCGGGGGGCCTGTCCATGGTACCCCGGGGATAGAATTGCGCCCAATCATCGCTCACCTGAGAGCCTTGCCCTACGCGGCTATGGCAAGCGGCCCACCGCGGTCGCGTCAGCCATAACAGCGAGGGCGAGTATGAAACGTGATCTCTATGCAGAAGTATCAGCGCGCATTGTTGCAGAGCTAGAAGCCGGTGCCACCCCATGGGTCAAGCCGTGGTCAGCAACCCCCGGCGCGAATACGCCGTGCAATGCCGTGAGCAACCGGCCCTACTCGGGCTGCAACGTCGTTCTGTTGTGGATGGCGCAAGCGGCTGGTTATCGCACGCCGCGCTTCCTGACCTTCAAGCAGGCCTTGGAATTGGGTGGCAACGTCCGCAAGGACGAGCGCGGCACCAAGGTCTATTTCGTGAAGCAATTGCAAGTCCGCGACCAAGACGCGGACGATAGCTCGTCAACGCGCCTGATCCCGATAATGCGCGAGTACACGGTTTTCAATGTCGACCAGTGCGAGAACCTTCCCGCCAGCATCAATACCGGGAAGCCGATCCGCGTTCGCAATCCCGACACGCGCGACGAACTAGCCGACGCATTCCTGCACTCAACCGGCGCGGACATCCGCGAGGGCTACGGTGAAGCCTATTATGTGCCCAGTCGGGATTTTATCTCGATGCCTGCATTCGCTGGGTTCAAGGGTGCCGATCACTTCTACAACGTGGCGTTCCACGAATTGACGCATTGGTCGGGCCATAAGTCGTGCCTTGATCGGGATTTGAAGAACCGGTTCGGTTCACGCAACTACGCAGCCGAAGAATTAATTGCGGAGTTGGGTGCGGCGTTCTTGTGTGCGGAATTTGGCTTTGACGGGGACGTGCGCAGCGCGGGCTATATCGCCTCATGGGTTGAGCTTCTGAAGGCCGACAAGCGGGCGTTCTTTACAGCCTGTAGCCAAGCGTCCAAGGCTGCTGACTACCTGCGTGGCTTGGCGCTTGCGGAGCCGACGGGGGTGGCAGCGTGAAGGCCTCCAGGATCGAGCATTTTTTCGACATCCACCCGGTGACGGGTGCGTGCATCGAGGTATTCAACGCGGACAATAGGCTGGTAACATTCGGCAGGGGCGGCTCGGGCTGGTTTTGGTGGCCGCGCCGACGCGGCTGTTCACCAGATGGCTCGCCTACTGGGCCGTTTGCTACGAGCTATGCGGCGTCTGCAAAGAGTTGGCTCGAGCGTGCCGGGGTCTAATAAGTGCGCTTTCCGCGATGGTAGACAACCAGGGGCGCCTGACGCGGAAAATAGCGTCGGAGGTATCAATGCGGTATCAACACCGCAAAATGCAACATCATGCTGGGGAGCATATTTAAGAGATTTTCTGAGTGAAATCAGGTGGTAGCGGGGGAGGGACTCGAACCCCCGACCCCAGGATTATGATTCTCCTGCCCTCCCCTAACAGGCCATAACCTTCCCTAACAATTTTCCTTCTTTATCTTATTGACCTGGCTCTAGAAACTGCCTGGAGTTAGGTTAAGTTATAACCTATTATTATCTGGGCTTAACAACCTAATCTGTGTACCCTTTGTGTACCCTAGGAGCATCCAAGAGGCTCAATCCCAATGACCAGAGCCAAGTCCTCCTCCGCAGTTCTGCTCACCGATGCCGCGGTCTCCAAGCTGAGGCCCGACAAGAAGCGGCGGCGCGTCAGGGACCTCGGCTCCCAGGCCCTATTCCTGATTATCGCGCCATCCGGGCGCAAGAGCTGGCAGATGAGGTTCAGGCGTCCGGGCGGCAAGATCGGAAAGGTGACGTTGGGGCCGGTTAGCACCGCAGGCGAGATCGCAGGCGAGCCAACGATCGGCATGCCCTTGACCCTGCGCGGCGCGCGCCAGCTTGCCGCGGAGGTCCACCGCCAGCGGAGCCTATCGCGCGACGTGATCGCCGACCAGAGGGCCGAGCGCCACCGCAGGCGGGCCGAGATAGAAGTGCACCAGAGGGAGAGCTTCGCGGCCAGCGCCAGAAGGTACGTCGAGGAGCACGCCAGAAAGAGACTGCGCAGTTGGCGCGACCGCGCAAAGCGCCTCGGGCTCTCCTACCCGCCAGAGGGTGGTGAGCCGGAGAAGATCAAGGGTGGCTTGGCCGAGCGATGGCAAGACCGACCCCTGAGAGAAATCGACGACCACGACATCTGGAGCGTGGTGGAGGAGGCCAAGCGGATCGGAAGCCCCGGCTTTGGTGTGAGGAATGAGGGCCACTCCGAAAATCGGGCGCGTCACCTGCGCAGCGCCTTATCCGCGCTGTTCTCGTGGGCCCATCGCCAGCGGCTCGTCGAGGACAACCCGTGCCGAAAGGTCGCGGCGCCCACCCTGCCCTCGAGCCGGGACCGCGTTTTGACCAACGACGAGGTTCGCTTCTTCTGGCAGGCGTGCCAAGGCATCGGGGCGTTCGAGGCTTCCTTGAAGATCATGCTGCTCACCGGCCAGCGCCGCAGCGAGGTGGCCGGCATGCGGTGGGACGAACTCAACGAGCAAGGCGAGTGGCACCTGCCCAAGGAGCGGACCAAGAACAAGCTACCTCACATCGTGCCGCTGTCGAGGACCGCGCTAGAGCTGATCGAACGCCAGCCAAGGATCGGACCTCACGTGTTCACGACCACAGGCACTACGCCGATCTCCGGCTGGTCGAAGGCCAAGCGGAAGCTGGACGCCCGGATGGAAAAACTCGCTCTCAAGGAGCAAGGCAAAGACTTCAAGCTCAAGCCCTGGGGCCTGCACGACCTGCGACGGACCGCGGTCACCCGTATGAATGAGTTGCGCATCAGGCCCGACGTGATCGAGCAGGTAGTCAATCACGTCAGCGGAAGCCGCAGCGGCGTGGCCGGCATCTACAATAGGTCCACGCTCCTGCCGGAGCGCAGGGATGCGCTTAAGCGGTGGGAGGCCCACGTCCTTGGCGTCGTGGTCGTGCAAGCGCGGCCTGCCAACATCGTCACCTTGAAAGACACGGGAGGCAGGCGTGACCGGAGGTAGATGCATGCGCCGACCACCACGTTCGATGCCGAATAGCCGGGAGGGCTGACCGATGCCTGCCCTTAAGTCGCGTCGGCCAGATTGGCAACCGACCGACGAAGACATCAATCAAGTCATCGAGATGCTGCACCCACTGCGGCGAGAGGGCGACGAGAGTCGGGCTGAGGCCGAGACGGCCTGCCGCAACGCCATCGCCGCGGCCCTCCGAAAGATCGCCGAACCTCCGCCGCTGCCAAACCACGAGGTAAAGGAGCAGTTGAACGATCTCGTCAAAGAACTGCGGGCTCCGCTTATCAGGTGGAACAAACTGATCGCGGAGCCTGGAGCGGACACGCTCCGCATGCTTCTAGGCCTAGAAGACGAATTAAAGAGGATGGACCAGGTAGGCAGAGCCGTCGGGCAGTTGTCTGACTCGATCGCGACGGGGGGCGGCGGCGGCAAGTCCCGCGACAACCGCGTTCGAGTGGCATCTGTTATAGCCGATGAGCTGACAAAATATTCGACGGCGGAATGGTACGTCCGCCCAAATCACGAGGGTCTCGGCATCGGAATACACCTAGTATCGCAGCCCCCGACACCTCGCGGAAAATTCCTGGAGCTCGTCGGGTTGCTGTATGAGAAGGCGATGGGCGAATGGATCGATCCGGAGGAGGAGGTGGCCGAGGTGGCCACTCAGGTCGTGCTCGAGCTATATTCGTGGCCGCCGGTCGGCGTGTCCAGCCGGCGGGCGTGGCAGAGCGCGGTCGCCAGGTGGAGCATAGCGCAGCCCGAGTTGGGGTGGCGCTACTCTGACGAAACGTAACTATCGTTTTTTTGGGGATAGTAACGCGGCTGAAGTTTGCCGTCGCATCGCGTAGACGTCGGCCATGCTCAAGCATAATGCCGATATCAGCCCGCCTGCCGAGCTTAACGAGCTAGCCCGGAAAGTTCGTGAGCAACACGTCCTCGTTGGGACAAGCGCCTCCAAGACGCTAACCCACGCGTTTGCGGCAGGCGAGGCGCTGCTCGCAGCCAAGGACCTGATTGACCACGGCGGATGGGCGCGATGGCGCTGGGATAACTGCGGCCTCAGCGAGCGATCCGCTCGCCGATATATGCAGCTTGCGAAGGCGAGAGCGGAAATCGAGAATCGGCCACGCGTGGCCGGAAATTTGACCCTGAATGCGGCCCTCCGCCTGATCGCCAAGCCGAGAGCCTCGAAGCCGAAGCAAGCGGCTTCCCGGAGCGAGCTCGCTAACACGATCACGAAGGCGCTCCGTCTGGGTCTTTCGCAAGTGAGGTGCGAGCAAGCCATTGCCGCAAGCAATGCCCTCATCGCGATCAACGCCAAGCTAGAAAGTGCCGGGCTCGACCTTCACGACGTCGAAGTGACTATCCGCCCCAAGAGTAGGGAGAAGGCCGCCGCCTGAGGCTCGGCACCGAGGATGCACACGCGTGGCGGCGTACCGCTGGCCGCAAACGCAAACGCAAAGCGAAAATTAGCAAGTTCCAGAAAAAGGAGTCGTCAACAAAATGAGTATCGAATTGAGTGGAATGTTTTCCGACCCACGCTTCACCCGTCACTGGCCGCGTAAGTACTCTGCCGAGATCGACGGTACGCGGATCGGCATCGTGCTGGCGACGATAAATCCCAGCTTCAATAACCCCGCGCTGAACAAGATCGAGTTCGACCGCCTGCTCGCGGCCAAGCGCGACGGCAAAATCGACGAGGCGGTCGTGGTGTTCGCAAGAACCAACGGCAACGCGACGCCAACTTACTGCGGCGATATGGATGCGGAGGATCTGGAAGCTCTGCTCCGAGGCTTCACTCCTAGGAGCGGACGCTTCGGCGAGTTCTACGTGTTGCCAGATCATGTCTTGCCCACCCTCATCGACGCCCCCTTCTGAGCCGCCCGTGAGACTGAATAGGTAACAGTCCGACTTTTTGGACTGTTACCCAGTTTCCTTACCCACAACCAGAGGTTAGTACCTAGGTTATCATGGAGTAACCTTTAAAGGAGCTTCCAACTTGACCAGTAGCCGAAGGCACCACCACCGCCGAGTGGCAGAGGAGACGCGCTGGCTCCGCAACGTCGATCTCGCCGAGTACCTCGGCGTCAGCATCATGTGCATCTGGAGATGGCAGCACGACCCAGAGCTGGGCTTCCCGCGGCCCGCTCGAGTCAACGGAATCTCTTACACCGACCGAAACGGCGTGGATGCTTGGATGCGAGGCCGCGTCGCCGATCTGGCCAATGAAAGGACGAAGCGGGCCAGCAAATGAATCGTCACCAGCGAAGAGCGGCCAAGGCTCGCAAAACTAAATCACCCAGAGACATGAGTAATCGTGAAATGGTCGATAGGGCTGGCGAAATGTTCGAGGACGGGTTGGGCGAGCTGCGAGTAGATATTTGTCATCTGACGAGGAACGATGCCGCGCGTTCAGCACTTGCCGATTTTCTCCGAGAATTCTGCGAACTCGGCATGAGATGTGCATCCTGCAATCAGGTACTCGATACCGACAGTGTTGGAGCGCTCGCGATGATCAGCCCCGGTGGGGACTATGTCATGGACTTCGACGAGCGAGGCGTAGCGACGAAACCGGTGATCTCGCAAGCGCTCTGCCAATCTTGCTGCTGGAAGCCTGAATTAGAGAGATTGGTCGCTGAGAATTTTGTGCGGGAGTTGGGTTACCGCGAATACGGAGCACCTTCTTGAAGTCACGCCGCCGACCACGTCGCATCGACTCCCTCCCCTACGGTATCCGGGTTCAGAATGACGGCACGAATGTCATGTTCGACCGCAAATATCGGCCCATTTTGGAAGCGCAATCCACGCGAAGGTTATCAGTACCGAGCGGGTGCGACACGAGGGCCAGGACCACACCACCTGTACGTGACCGGCGTCCGACCCGTCGATGGCTGGATACGCACGACGTTGCTGGGGCCGAAAAAGATTTCATCGTCGGGTGGCGAGGTTCGCTACCCGTTATTTGCGACCGGAGATGCCCGTTGCCAGATCGCGGTTATAGGGGTCATCGACAGAGGAAAGAGCGAATGACTATGCGCTGGACCATTCAAGTGAGGTGAGTAAGCTAAATGAAGAAGCCGCTAACCTCTCAGAGTTAGCGGCCTCTTCAAAAACCGGGTCCTAGCAGGTTTGGCGACCAAATGGGGACCGGCAAGCATGAAAGTTATACCTTTCATCTTCTGCCAGCTCCAGCCCTAAATCGCCAGCCTCTCGGGACCCAGCGTGGGGAAGGAGAGAGCCCCATTCAAATCAACCCGTCCCAAGGAAAAAAGGGGTGGTTGGAAAAGGGGGCTCTCTAATGCACGACAAGACCAAACACGAATCCGCCTCGCCCGTACTAGAGGCGGCACTCGCTTACGCCAAGGATGGCTTCGCCATTAGAGGCCTTGGCGAGAAGCGGCGCTTGTTCATCTTCGCGGCCGATGTGCCGAACAAGAAGGGCTTCAAGTCCGCGGAGTTTTCCAACGGTGCCAAGTGGGGGCAGACCAACAGCGAGAATCAGATCAGGATCGACTTTCGGCAATTCCCCGACGCGGGAATAGGCATCCCGACCGGCGAAGTGAATGGCTTCTTCGTCGTCGAGGTCGATACCAAGGCAGGTCACGGTGTCGACGGGATCGCTAGCCTGGGAATGCTACAGGAGAAGCACGGAGAGCTTCCGCCGACGCGCAGGGCGAAATCCCCGACGGGAAGTCTGCATTTTTATTTCAAGTGGCCCGATGACCGTGTGATCAAGAACTCCACATCCAAGCTCGCACCCGGGATCGACGTTCGCGGACAGGGTGGCATGGTGATCGCACCCCCAAGCGAGAGGGGTGATGGCAAGTACGAATGGGTCAGCGAGGAGCAGATAGCCGACGCTCCGCAGTGGCTGCTTGATGCAGTCTGCAAAACGGATCAAGGGCCAGAACCGAAGATAGATATAAAGGTGGTCAATGGACTGGGAGACCACGGCGGCCCGTCAATTGACGATCTGAGAAATACCTTGTGGCTCATCCCAAACGACGATGCCGATCCTGACTGGGAATACTGGAACAGGGTCGGAATGGCCATCTATGCCGCGAGCGGCGGAAGCCAAGAAGGCCTTCAATTGTTCAAGGAGTGGAGCGCAAAACACAGGGAGAAATACAGGGAGGCCAATACTGAGCAAAAATGGAAGGACCTCCATAGCTGCCCACCGGAGCGCATCACTGCGGGCACGCTATTTTTTCTGGCCGCTCAGGCAACACCGCGATGGAGGAAGCAAGGCAAGCAAATAGCGAGGTCCATGCACAACGCCCGCCTTGCGATTGAGGCTCTCGGCATCGAGTGCAGCCATAACATCTTCCATGAGAAGATACTGATCGGCCTGCGTGGAAACCAATTCCGCCACGAGCTTAAGTCATTCGTCGGTGAACTTTCCGACGATGTGATCATTCGTCTTCGACAGTTGACCTCGGACCTCTTCCAATGGGACCCAGAGGACAAGGCAACACGAGATGCCGTTCTCTCTATGGCTCAGGAGCATCGCTTCAACCCAGTTGCCGACATGCTCGATAAGGCACAGGCAGAGTGGGATGAGGTCAAGAGGCTGGACCGGGCAGCGGTAGATTACTTCTGCACCGAGGATACGAAGTTCAATCGTGCCGCCATTCGCAAGACCTTGATTGCTGCGGTGAGGCGGGTACGACGACCTGGATGCAAGTTCGACACGATACCTGTGTTGGAGAGCCCCGAAGGCTGGAATAAGTCAACCGCATGGCGAGAGCTTGCTGGTGATGAAAACTTTTCCGATGCCCAAATCATCGGCAGGGATGCGCGCGAGGTACAAGAACAGCTCGCAACGGTGTGGATACACGAAAATTCTGAACTGGCTGGGATGCGAAAGGCTGAGGTAGAGGCGGTCAAGCGCTTCGCCAGCAGTCAGTTCGATATTGCCAGACCAGCCTATGCTCGCTTTTCAAAGAGGCAGGCGCGCCACAGCATTGAGGTTGGAACGACCAACGCCAACTCCTACCTGCAATCCCAAACAGGCAACCGACGTTGGTGGCCAATGAAGGTGATGAGGCCAATTGATATCGACCTGATAAGGCGAGACCGCATGAAGCTGTGGGGTGAGGCTGCCTACTATGAGAGTCAGGGCGAGAGCCTTGTGCTCGATAAGTCGCTGTGGGAGGCAGCAAGCATCGAACAGGAAAAGCGGCGCATCGCTGATCCTTGGGAGGAAATCTTAAGCAAGATGCCTGCGAAGCTCGATATCATCGGGGACGACATCATCTTCGAAGAGGCAGATGCAAACGGTCAAACAATTCAGAAGGTCGCCAGCATCGACGTGCTTACACACGTGCTTCGGATGGAGCCAGGAAGGCTGGAGAGACGACACTTCATGCAGCTTGCTGATGTGATGCGCCACATCGGCTGGCAGCGTTCCGACAACGGGTATGTGAACATCAAGGATCGCGGCAGAGTCATGGGCTACTATCGGCCGAAACCGAAGAAGGAACCAAACTAAAGCTGGATGAGGGACCAGCCGCCGATGATGAGAGACCTATGTGAGGGGGACCTCAACCAGAGCTTGAGGGACCCCTAGCAGAGGTCCCTCAGCAAATAATGAGTCGATTGAATTATATATTGGCAAATGAGGGACCTGAGGGATGTGGAGGACCGATCTCCTATAGTACCTGAGTGTCCCTCTCTCCTAGCAGATGCTCCTCTACTGTTTCTCTATATTAGGTCCCTCAGGTCCCCCAGGCCCCTCAAAAGCCTATTTTAAAAGGCTAAAACGCTGAGGGACCTGGGGGACCTGAGGGACCTTGAAAGAGCTAGAATTTTCAGTGGTTTTTAGCCTGCTGGACCAGCAACGCTTCATGAGGACTGTCCCTAGGCCTGATCTTGAAATCCTAACCACAAGCGTCCTGAAGCGATCTGGCAGCCCTTCCAAGTGCGAACTAACCTGTCTGTCAGATCGGCAACTCTGCCATTCAATCTTTGATTGTAGTACCCTTTAGGTGCGGCACGTGCCTTCGTGGGGTTTGGCCGGCCCAACCGGTGAGGGGTCTTGGCCGAGGGTGGACAACGAGAGAGATTTTCAACGATGTTGAATTCGGTTCTAAGCCATGCCCCAACTCTCCGAACGTCCTCAGGCCGGATGAGGAGGGATTTCTGGCAACCGAACTCACTCTCAATTGGGGTCCCTAAAAGGGGTGGCTGTGGGTAGCCGAATCGAGATGGCGAAGGGTGATGTAATCAAGGAAAAGAAGCGAACAGGCAAGGCTACGCTGTTCAAGCCGGAGTACACGAAGCAGGTCGAGGAGCTCTGTCGCCACGGCTCCACCGACAGGGACCTGGCCTTGTTCTTCAAGGTCTCGGTCAACACCATCGACAATTGGAAGAAGCGGTACCCGGACTTCTTCCTCGCCCTCCTCAAGGGCAAGCAGGAGGCCGACGCGAATGTCGCCGAGGCGTTGTACAGGAACGCGATCGGGTCCGAGTACTACGAGAACCAGCCCGTCAAGCTGAAGCGAAAAATATTTGACGACACGGGCAAGGTCATCAGGACCGAAGAGCATTTACAGGTCGTCCCTCTGAAGAAGTACTCCAAGCCAGACACTACGGCCCAGATCTTCCACCTCAAGAACCGCAGGCCGGACTTTTGGCGCGATGTTAAGAAGGCTGAGCACGAGGCCGATGCCGATACGCCGACAACATTCAGAGGAATGGCTGCGCTCGAATTTTTGAAGCGGGAAGGCTTTGTTCTGTTGGAGGGCGAGTATACGATCGTCGAGGACACATTTCCCGAAACGATCGATGACGAGCGATAAATTTTCGTTCGGCGATTCGTGCTACCGATAAAGAATTGCACAACCCCCTGCGATCAGCCCCCCAATCTCCCTGCCGGGACGCTGGCGTTGGTTGCTTGCCGGCCAGTCCATTAGCGCCGCCTGTCGGATGGGATTAGAGGGCTTTGTGTCGAAGCGCCGCGACCGTCCCTATCAGGCTGGGCGGTCAAAGCTTTGGGTGAAGATCAAGAACCGCCAGCATTGGCGATGGATGGACTTACTCACATTGAGCTAGATACCCGCACCCGCCAATGTGACCAAACCGATATCCATTTTTGGAAAATAGCCAATCCTCTGGCGACAGAAAGCAAATCTTTGGCAACGAGAAGCAAATCTTTTGGCGTGAAGAATCTTCAATCCTCCTTTAGGGCGGAGGATGGGCAATTTTCTTTTCACCTGTCCCTCCACAAACTTAAACGTTCAGCATTGGCGGGACGAAGACGACGAGGACGCGCCCGATAACGAGTACGAAGTCCTCATGTGTAAGGCCTGCACGCGGGTGCATTTGATCAACCGAAAGACCGGAAAAGTTCTAGGACAAGAAGACGGTGCCGCGGCTTAGGTGAAGAACCGGCAGCATCCGGCGATGAGCCATGAGCCGTTCGGGTAAGTCGTGGAAAAGAGACTTGGTGGCCTCCCACTTGAGGCATTCCCTTTGCCCATTGATACCGCTCAAATGTTTTCTTTGCCCGTCCGGGGTTCGAAGGCCAGGCATGTTAATCTCGAAACCAACTCGGGCATACAGGTATCTATGCCGTTGAGCCTTGAGTATCGTCCGAGGGCACATCAGGTCAGCACAATAACCAATATGGTCAGGATCGCGGCGGCGAGAGCGAAGGCGGCAATGATCTTCCATGTCGTCTTTGTCAGAAGCAGATGCTCCTCAAAATCGTCAGACAAACAAAATGCTCCCCCACCTTATCAGTAGGGGAGCAGGAAAAGTGCCATGTTTGCTCCGACACCGCTGAGCTCGGTGCCGGCGCAATAGGCAATCTACGGCGATAGCGGTCGGTCGTATTTGATCTCTGTCAAATCGTAGGCCGAGACCATTTTTTGCCCCGTGTGATGCGTATCAATGCAGCCATCCGACTTTTTGTTTATGCGCTGTGGCTAGCGGCTGTCGATTTAAGTCAGCTCGACTGAACCCCTTCATTTTGATTGTCCACGGAGCGTTTTTTGCGCCATCATTTTCCAATGTTCAAATTGATCATAACCGAATGCAGAAGTAATCCGCACGAGTGGGAATGGTGCGTCTGCGACACCAGCGATCGGCCGTTGAGGGTAGGTTGGAAAAGAACGCGCGAGGAGGCCAGGCACGAGGGCGAGAGCGCGTTATTCAATCTGCTCGCTTCCGGCGGAAATATCCCTCACAAGAAAAATATCCCGCCCCGCGGATATTAAAGTATCTAATGCACCGGGACCGGCCTGATGACATCGGCGCAGGTGTTAGCGGCGAGCAAGCCTTATGGGGTGGCCCTCTCGTTTGCCCTCGGTGAGTGGCCGTGTGATGGGCTCATGAATTCCAGCATCGCTATTTTGAAACGCTCTTCGGCCAAGCGCTTCTCGACGAAGTGCATCTCGACTTCGGTCAAGCGGGTTTTAAGTATGTTTTGGTAGTGACTAATATTTTGCTCATGGCTGCGCAAACGGGCATCTCTCTCGTCCAGCACAAGCGCCTCCCCAACAAAAATATGAGGGAACCTTAGATTAAATATTTGCGATAAGCAAAATTGCCTGTGGATAACTTGGCATCAGGGCTTGCTTATCCTCGAATCCAATGCTCTTGCGCCGCAGCATCGATAGGCACCTTGCACATCATGTGCAACATTTGCCCCCGCAGGATCATCATAAATCTTTCAGCCCATCACTTCCGCGCCGTGTTGGCGATGGCCTCGGCCAGCATCGCCCACAATTCGATCTTGCTGTAGCGGCGACGTTGCTGGATCCCTCGATAGGGATAAGGGGGTGTCGAGGATCGACAGCGTTGATCGCGTCCTGCTGATACTGAAGTGATGGATCGAATTTGAGCTTCATTCCCTTACCTCTTTAAGGAGGAAGCCTTGAAGCAAGAAGGCTTAGTGGAGCTCGAGGGCGAGTACACGATCGTCCATGACGCAGATCCTGAAACGATCGCTGACGAGCGATAATTTTTCGCTCGACGATCAGTGCTACCGATAAAGAGCCTCGGTTGGTTCAACCGAAGGCCTTGATCCCCGGTCAGAGGTATTTTCGGCTGATTTTCTCCAATCCTCCGACCCACTATTCCAAAAATAGTAGCTCCGAGGCAGGAAACTGCCGCTTTTAGGCTTAGACTGGGGGTACTTAGGCCTCACCTGACCAAGCACCACAACTCCTTAGCCTGGCGCAAAAGTAACAGGCGGGTAACGGGACACAACTTTTAGCTGCAAAACGAGAGCCGTAGCTGCCGCTCTGGAGCGCGGGTTTGGGATCGATCCTTCGCCGAAGCTGGTCGCGGCCGTCAAGGACGCGATGAGGGACCCAGAAATACTGCGGCTCACTCACGCTGGTCGCCGCAGAGAGCATCGCGAGAAGATCAGCAAGAGCAAGAAGGGCGGCAATCCGGGTCCAAGGGCCGCCGCCACCCGTCGATGTCGCAGAAGCCCACGATGATGGCGCTGCGGTCGCGGTGCCGATCAACAGCTGAGGGAAACTCGACTGTTCACCTTGGAGGATCGTGACCGAGCGGGTTCAGGCGATTATCGACGAGGAGGTCGGCGGCGAGGTGACCATTCAGCCAGAGAACCTGTTTTCCGAAGACCTGATCGTGCAGCATCTATCCGGTCAACCGCGTTCGTCGCGGCGTCGGGTCGAGTTGGTCAACGAAGAACCAGGTTTTATTTTTTCTTTCGCTTTCGCCATCTTCGCCAGAAGAGAAGAAGCTTTCTGCTTTTCATCTTACTTGCCGGAATATTGGTGTTCGTGGCGGTCGCAGGCGCTCTATATGTGGCTTTGCAACCTGTGACCCTACACATTGCGGTAGGCCCACCAGGAAGTGACGATCAGAGACTAATTCAGGCATTGGCGCAGACATTCGCGCGCGAGAGAAGTGCCGTCCGGTTGTCTCCGATCTCAACGGATGGAGCGGCCGAAAGCATTTCGCTGCTAGCTACGGCTAAAGCCGATCTAGCTGTGGCGCGCGGTGATCTTGAGATGCCGGCCGACGCCGAATCGGTTGCAATCTTACGCAAAAACGTCGTCGTTCTCTGGGCTCCCTCGGGTTTGCCGGTGAAAGGCTCAAAGAAACCCCCAACTGCGAGAATCAAAGGTCTGGAAGATCTGCCTGGACACCGCATTGGCGTGATCGGACGAACGCAAGCCAACGTGACGTTACTCCGCGTCATTCTCACGGAATCCGGAATCGCCCCTGAAAAGGTCGAAGTCGTTCAATACGGCACAAATCAAATCGGCGAGATGGCGAAAAATTTGACGCTCGCAGCTTTCATGACGGTTGGACCTCTGGACAGCAAAATCACGGCCGAGGCGATAGCCGCGACGGCTCGCGATCGAGGCGAACCCAAGTTTCTTGCGATCGATGTGTCCGAAGCAATCGCTCAGAAGCACCCACTTTACGAATCCGAGGAAATTCCAGGTAGTACGTTTAGTTCGTCACCTGCGAGGCCTGACGATAAAATTGAAACGGTTAGCGTCAATCATCTCATCGTGGCGCGACGATCGCTGTCTGAAACGACCGTGGGTACGTTCACCCGCCAGTTGTTTGCCGTCCGTCCGTCACTCGCGAAGGAAATGCCGGGTGCTGCCCATATCGAGACGCCGGACACCGACAAGGATGCTGCCCTACCGGCTCATCGTGGAGCCGCAGCTTATATCGATGGGACCGAGCGGACATTCCTTGAGAAATACAGCGACTATATGTGGGGATCAATCCTGCTGCTGTCCGGGCTCGGATCTGCAGGAGCGTGGTTTCGCAGTTATCTGAAGAGGGACGAAAAATCTCAGAGCACTGGGTTGCGGGATCGAGTGTTGGCTCTCGTCGCTCAAGTGCGCCAAGGGAACTCTGAGAATGAATTGGACGAAATGCAACGCGAGGTCGATGAAATTCTTCGTGAAACATTGAACTCCTACGATGACGGCGCGATAGAAGAAGGCGATCTCTCAGCATTCAGTCTGGCGCTAGAACAGTTTCATCATGCCGTTACGGATAGAAAGGCAGGAATGAACAGCATGGCCTCCGATCTAGCTCGTTTCCGATCCCGGCAATAATTGATGCGCCCTCTCGAAATTACTCTATCGCTTCAAAGGGCTGACCGAGCGCCGCGCAATCCTCAACAGGATCATTGGGAAACACAGGGGCCGCATAGCGAACACGGCGGGTACAGTGTCCTTTGACATAGATCAAGAGACCCCGGTTGGAGACGGCAGAGCATGTCTGCTTTCGACCGGATCGCTCTTCGTCGGAAAGAGAAGGAAGCAGGAGGCTGTCGATGTCGAGGTTCTTGTCCTGTATTACAGCGCTTGGGGTCACGTCGAGAAGATGGCCGAGGCGGTCGCCGAAGGCGCTCGCGCGGTGCCAGGCACTGAGGTCACCATCAAGCGTGTCCCGGAATTGGTTCCGGAGGAAGTTGCCAAAAAATCCGGCATGAAGCTGGACCAGCCCGCTCCCATTTGTAGCGTGGACGAACTCGCGACCTACGACGCCATCATCTTTGGCACACCCACGCGCTTCGGCAACATGTGCGCGCAGATGCGCAACTTCCTGGACCAGACCGGGGGTCTCTGGATGAAGGGCGCGCTAGTCGGCAAGGTCGGCAGCGTATTCGCCAGCACGGGCACCCAGCATGGCGGCCAGGAAACGACCATCACCTCGTTCCATAGCACACTACTTCACCAGGGCATGATCATCGTGGGCCTCCCATACGCCTTTCCTGGGCTGACCAACATGAACGAGATCACCGGCGGGACGCCCTATGGCGCCAGCACACTCGCCAACGCCGACGGCTCGCGCCAGCCTAGCGCCAACGAGCTTGATGGCGCGCGCTACCAAGGCAAGCATGTCGCGCAAATCACGGCGAAGCTGACCGGTGGAGCTTGATAGTTCGAACGTCGCCCCACTCTGAACCCAAGAACTACCGATGGAGATGATCCGGCGGGCGCCTTGCTAATAACGTCCGGAGTTGGCCCGTCGCGTCATTTCGCGGCCGCGCAGCAATTAGGTCGCTTTTGGAGAGAAGCGGACATCAACCGGCAGGCAGAGCCGGCCGGTCTGGTCGTGAATGACCCTTATGCGACATCGGCAGTTCAGGAATTTTGCAGTCGCAAATTGACCGATAGACCCTATTTCGCCGCCCACAAATTCCTGATGTAATCCCGGTTTGAAAATAGCGTCCTCCTGCATTGGGACAGGCGATGCGCCGGCGCTCCAGAGCAAGCAGCAAACGGCCGGGACAGAAGGCGGAAACGCGGAAGCGCCACGCCGCGCCAACCATGCGCCGCCGCCGTTCCTCCGATGACCAAGCTGATGAAGTCGATATTGATGATCGACGAAAGGCGGATGGGGCCATTCGGGAAAGCGAATACAAGCTTCGTCAAATCATCGACACGGTACCAGGCATCGTCTGGGCGACAGGGCTCAATGGCGAAAACACCTATGCCAATCGGCGTCTTTTGGACTATATCGGCGCGCTATATGAGGATTTTAAGAATCATGGTTGGCAGCGGTTCGTGCACCCGGACGACTTGCCAGAAACTTTAAAGGCCTTCCATCACGCAATTGAGACCGGAACGTCCTACGAGACTGTACACCGCGTGCGTCGGGCGGACGGCGAGTTTCGTTGGCACCGCACTCGCGGTGAGGCAATGCGTGACCGAGAGGGGCGAATCATCCAGTGGTATGGCCTGACTATTGACGTCGATGAAGCCAAGAAGGCCGAAGAGCGGCTGCGCCGCAGCGAAGCCTATCTGGCGGAAGCACAGCATCTGAGTCACACAGGCAGTTTCGGCTGGAC
>Ga0210408_10002874_pt1 | contig 16329 bp, 26 predicted proteins | sample IncBWH4MmetaG_FD_155471 | JGI IMG/M metagenome (GOLD analysis project Ga0210408, IMG submission 155471) | Forest soil microbial communities from Barre Woods Harvard Forest LTER site, Petersham, Massachusetts, United States - Inc-BW-H-4-M | ecosystem: Environmental > Terrestrial > Soil >...
TGCGGCACCTGTTTGATCTTCGCGCGCACCGAGACGGATTTATTTTTTGAAACGGTCTGGGAGCGCGCCAGCGCCGTGCTGTTCTTGCGCGGCCGACTTTACTTTCACCATGTCGACGGCACCGTGGCGGAGGCCAACGCCGGAGCGCCTTCGGTTCTGATTGCATACGGTTCTGTCGATGCCGATATCCTGGAAGGCTCGGCGATCGACGGCCAGTTCATTCGGCTCTAGGCACTGATCGTAACCCGTGCTAGGTTCCGCGGCGTGAACTTCACAGTCCATCATTACCACCATGCCGATCGCGAGCAGATTCAGAAGCTTGACGCGATCCTGCACAAGCTAGGAGCCATTATGGCCACGATTCAGCAAGTTCTGGATACCGTTACCCAGGAGCAGACCGACATCGCGTCGATGAACACTTTCATTACCCAGCTGGAGCTCCAGCTTGCCGGGGTCATTTCCGGCAACCTGCCGCCCGATGTGCAGGCCAAGGTCGACCAGATTTTCGTGACTGCGCGCGCCAACGACGCGGCGATCCTGAAAGCGATCACCACCGTGCCGGCGCCGACCGCGACCACCACGACCGTTGTGTCATCGCAGAGCCCGATCGCAGCCAACAACCCGGTGACCTTCACCGCGACGGTCAAGGGAGCCAATCCGAAGCTGCCGACCGGCACCGTGGTATTCACTGACGGCACCAGCCCGGCGCCGACCGTACTGGGCACCGGCACGGTGGATCCGCTGACCGGCATTGCCACCGTGGTCGCGACGTTTACCGCGCCTGCCGCCGATCACTCGATCTCGGCCGTCTATAGCGGCGACGTCAACAACCTGACGTCGACCGGGAGCGTGACCCAGACCGTTTCGGGAGCGCCGGCCACGGTTCCGCCGCCGACTGTTGCGCCATCGACACCGAAGCCCGTCGGTCCCTGAGTTACACACCGGACACCTGTAGTCCGGCGGGCCGTCGCACCTGATTACGCGGCGGCCCAAGCTATTTGTGCTGCCACTCGCCAATGCTAGCGTCCCAGTCCCATCCTGAATAGCGCTTGGTCCAGCCGGCGCGGAGCTCGCCGAGCAGCGGGAACCGCCATACCTGTCCGCGCGCCGTGTGGAACGCCGTGCCGCCTCGCTTTGAGAGGTAGCGCCCGAGCTGCTGGGCCGAGCAATCCTTGAGTTTTGGCGCCGCCTCCCGCGCCATATTGAGCAGCCCGAACGCCGGTACCCGTCCGTCCGCGTCCATCATCGGCAGGTAACCGGATTGCAGCAGTCCCTCGAACCACTCATCAAGTGGCGAGAACGACTGCTGTTTTTGCTCGCGGAGCGCCCTGGTCTCGAGCACGTCTCGCGGGTGCCAGCCCTTCAGGTCGACGTGCTGCAGGTCGTGCAGCATCGCCGGCAGGCCACCGTTGGCCATTTCAGCGTGGATCTTGTCAAAATATTTGCCTTCGCGCTGATGACGATCGCTGACGTTGAAGACTGCATAGCGCCGCTCATCCGAGCTTGCGGGCACCACCCATTCGGCGTTGGCCAGCATGATGACGTGTAGCCGGTTCCGCCACGGTGTCGGGTCGATCCCCTTGTTTTCCACCATGATCGTCGGTTCCGTCAGCAACGACTTCAGGGTCGATTCGCCCTGCTTGTCGCCCGCCCAGAACGCCTCGTCAGCCAGTAGCAGGATGGTGTTGCGCAGGTGGCCGTTGAATTGCCCGACGAGGTGCTTGGAATTCGAGATGTGCAGGCCGTGCTGACCGAACAGCCGGCGCATGGCGTGGCCGAAGGTGCCCTTGCCGACCCCCTTGCCGCCGCGGAACACCAGCGCAGTCTCGGGGCGCTCGGCGGCGTGCTGGACGCTCCAGGCAGCCCAGCGGATGATGTAGGAGGCAGCTTGCGCGTCGCCGTCCGCCAACACCTCGCAGATGTGCTCCTGCATCCGCTCCCAATGTCCCGCGACTGGCTGCACGCCAAATCCGGTCCACAGGTTCAAGGTGTTGTTTTTAAGCAACGGTGCGCCCGTGGGGTCGAGATCCATGCTTTCGAAGGTGCGTCTTGCGTGCCACTTTAACCACTCGCTGCCAAGTTGCTTGGTTTCCTGGTCTTTTCCTCCTTTGCCGTTATCGACGAAGCGCTCGACATATCTATTGGCAAAACGTTCGGAAAAGGCTCTAAAGGTCTGGAATGACGGTATTTTCACCGTTTCATCGGCGGGCGAGTCGATCCACTCCATCACCATGCACCGGCCCCCGAGATTACCGATGACGCAAAACTTATTATTCAGTTCAATCAATGGGTCGCCTGATTTCGGTGAGAAAATGAGTTCAGAGCCGGCGATCGGGCCGTGGTATCCGTTCACCTGCGTCGGAAAGTTCTGGGCACTCTGACCCGATAAAAGTGTGCCGGTGTGCGGGGCTTGATCCTGCGGAATGACTTCTTTTCGAGTTTGGCTTGGAGGGGTCCAGACCGGATCCACTTTGCGGGCTTCGAAGACCAGAGAGCCGAAGCCGATGGAGTCCGGAGGAGTGCCGGCATAGGCACGCCAGCGCTCGTCGCAGGCTTCAGGGGTGTACTTTTTTGACTTTGCCGACCAGTCGTGGAAGGCGTCGAGGCCATCCTGGGAGCCCTCGCTCGCGGCCCAGATCGCCATACCGATTCTGTTCCACTGATCCCACCCTGCGTTGTCGTTCGGCATGACGTCGACCACGGCAAATAGGTCTTCGAGCTCGGTCTCGCCGCTCAGTGCTCTTTTTGCAACACTGACGAGATCCGGCGCCGTCGATCGCTGCAGGTACGCCGGCTTTGAATTCGCCCCGGGCACTTGGCGATCGCCCCGGGAGCCGTCGCGGTTCCGGAACCAGTCGAGCAGCCAAAGCGGAATCGCTGCTGGTTCGCTGCCGCTGACCCAAGCGTACGGGCGCCCTGAGACGTGCATGCTGGGAGGCGCCACCACGAGCCCGCCATCACCGCGGACATCGAGACCATTTCCGGAGTTGGTTGGCGATATCTCGCTGCAGGTGAAGTAGAGATGAGCTCCGATGCCGATGCGGCCGGATGCGGCGATGAGAGTATCGGGCAGCGCTCGGCCGTTCAGAAGCCCGCGGAGCGTCGCAAAGCCCTGTTCGCCATCGAGGTCGACCACGACCAAGTTGGATCTCGAGCCGGTGGCGATTCCAATATTACTGTTGGGCCACTTATTAAACCACGCTTCAATCTGCGCGCGATCGACGGTTGCCGCGGCGAAATTTCGGCCGGTTTTTATGCGCGGATGCTTGCCAGGCGAGGGACATTCGGCACCGGCTTTGGGCCGATTCGGTCCCGCACGGCAGGTGCAAATGCCGTTCTCGATGTTGTGGAGCGGCATCACACGCCAGCCGCGCGCCGCGTAGGCTAGTGCTTGGGTGAGCACGATGCCTTGACCCCTTGCCATAGGTGGGCCGGAACTGGTACAAGGCTGCTGTTCCCAGCGGAACACACACCTTGAAGACTTCTCGCCCCTGCCTGGCCACCTACCGGGCGGGGGTTTTTCTTTTCAAACGTGATACGTCGAGACCGGAACCAAATCTGCGCCTGCGGACGCAGTTTGGTCAACGACAAAATTTTTCGTTGACCGGCGCGCGGTTCTATATTATACGCAATTACTATGAAGAACTACAGCAACGCATCGGACTGGCGCCGCCTGACCCGCTGGGCTTTTTGGTTCACCATTTTCAATTTAGTTGGCGGTGTCAGTTTCCTGATCTGGATGGTGGGGCGGCATTGAAAGAGCACGTCAAGGCATCGGACTGGCGCATCCGCCACGAGCTCAGCCAGAAAGAACTCGGCGAGCGCATCGGCTATAACCGGACCACCATCTCGTGGTTCGAGATCGGCCGCAACGCACCGACGCCTAATCGGAAAGGTACCAGAATCAAAGCCGAGGTATGGCAGCGCTACAAGCGTGCCTGCGGGGATCTCGACGCCGAGCTGAACGGTCGCAAAGCTGGGGAGAGATTCGATTGGTGAAGCAACGCCATTACACGGTTGCGCGCGAAACCGCTTATCGCAGTGAAGCAACGAAGCTGTGTAAGTGTTGCGGACACCCATTACCGGATGACGGACCTGAGTCGGCATTAACACCGATGCAGAGACGTTTGTTCCGAATTCTCAAGATTGCAGGACAACGAGGTGTTAGTGGCCCGGAACTGGTCGATTTGCTTTATCAAGAAGATGCAAACGGTGGGTCTGACAGCTTAAATATTGTAGCGGTAATGCGATCCAACATGTTGCCTCGCTTGGCACCGTTTGGACTCACGATCAAAAGTCGAATCGGCCGTTACGGCTGTTTTTATTTGGCACCACTGCAAGGACACTGACATGGATACCGACGACATCACCGTTTTGATGATCGCCAATGAAGGCGAGCGTCTGATCCCGATCGGCCGGTGGGAGAATCCGGTGAAGCGCCTGGTCGCCAGCAAGCATCTCGCACCGACGCCTGGTCCCGGTGATCCAACCGGGATGTTTAATTGTACGATCACCGCGCTCGGTCGCCAGGCGGTCAAGGATTATGAGGGCGAAGAAGACAAGGCACTGGGAAGCTTGATCACTCATTCGAGCGAGATCGGGACCGCGCAAGCCGAGTGCCGGCGCTGTATCGAGGAGGCGGTCAAGCTGATCGCCAAAGCTTCGCTGTTATCGGCGAGGGTCATGGGCGACTCGGCTTACACTGCTGCCAAGTCCTGGCTCGATGTCGTGGAAAACGAAGTGCTGTCGCAAGTAAAACAATAAAGAGGCTGACCAATGTTCGAAATTGTTCTCACTGCTATATGTCTCGTCTCAACGTGTGGTTGGAAATCGGATTATGTTCAGATAGTTCAACCAAACTTAGAAAGTTGCGAAAAAGTGGCCGCAGAGCGTAACCGCTCGGTAGATGCCAATGTTAAATTTGTATGCGCAAAGGTCCTGCGTCACTGAAATGGACCAGGACGCGCAATTTTTCACCGATCATCCCGATCGCTACGCGCGTATCCGCATGCCCGGTCGCGAGCTGATGAAAGATGCTCAGCGCGCGGTTTACTACTTGAGTGAATCGGAAATGCAGTTCCGATCGCTCGGTCCCCACGACAAGAGCCGGCGCCGGATCCTGTGCTGGCGGGCACCCGCCGATCATCCGACGCATCCGAATCACATTTTGAAGATACCGTTTCTCGCTTTCGCGGACGAGACGATCGCGGATGATGACAAGACTTTATTGCCGATCATCCACGAGCTGATGAAGGATGCGGCGAAGTGAGTTACCGACTTGTTACGATCGATTTTGAGTCGGAGTTTTATGACGATTTCAGTTTAACGAAGGAGAGTACAGAAAGCTACGTTCGTAGTCCGCGTTTTCGTCCACACGGCGCTGCAATTAAATGGACGCCAGACCATAAAGCTCTTTGGTATGCTAAACGCGAACTTCGCAGCGTACTTGCTGATGAAGATTGGAGCGACGTTTACCTACTTGCTCACCATATGAATTTTGATGGCTTGATACTTTCGCACCACTACAATGTCATTCCGGCGATGTACGGTTGCACGCTTTGCTGCTCGAGGCTTTTACTCGGCAACCATCTATCTGTTTCGCTCGACGCAGTGCGCCAGCATTTTAATATGAGTCTAAAGCGCACGCCTTACTCGCAATTCAAAAACAAGAGATGGGAAGAACTTACGCCGCAGGTGCAGGAACTCATGGCTGATGGGGCTTGCGATGAAGTTGAAAGTATTTTCAAATTGTTTGTGGAAAACTTGCTACCACAGATGCCCCAAGAAGAGCTGGAGGTTATCGACTCAGTTACGAGTATGTTCTGCAACCCCGTCCTCCGCGCCGATACTCAATTACTAGCCGACGTATGGCAACGCGAGGCGATCAAGAAGCAGAACGGACTGGCCGAGCTAAACTTGAACGAAGCTGATCTTCAATCCGCTGATCGTTTTGCTGATCTGTTGCGCGAAGAAGGTGTTGATCCTGAACGAAAGCACGGAAAGAACGGAGAGATTTATGCCTTCGCAAAGACGGATCAATTCATGCGAGACTTGCTTGAGCACGACAACGATCGCGTTCGTCTCTTGGCGGAAACACGCCTTGGCGTCAAAAGCACGATCCAGCAGACGCGTGCCGAGACCCTGGGCTGGATGGCGTCTCGAGGACCATTGCCGGTTTACCTGCGCTACGCTGGCGCTGGCACTTTACGAGTGTCCGGAGGCGATGGCGCCAACTGGCTCAACTTCAAACGTGGTTCCGATATCCGGAAATCGATCATGGCTCCGGAGGGCTTTGTGCTCTGTCCGATCGATTCAAGTCAGATCGAAGCCCGATGTTTGCACTATCTTGCCGGTGGCCCCGACGAACCTGTGATCCAGCGTTTTCGCAATGGTGAGGATCCTTACGTCGATCTCGCTTCGCGATTTTACGGTAAAGAAATTTACAAGCCTGCGAAGAACGATCCGCGGCGTGAGGAAATGGAAGCCAAGCGTGGAATGGGCAAGCAAGGACGTTTGATGTGCGGTTACGGCGCGTCAGGAAAGCAATTCAAGATCACCGCGAAGAACGGCCTCTATGGTCCACCGGTCGATATATCGATCGAGGATGCCACGTCGTTTGTGACAATGTATCGCGAAACGAACCCGAGCATCTGCGGCAGGCCAACTGGGCTTTGGCCGCAATGCGAACACGCGCTGCGAGTCCTTAACACCGGCGCCACCATGCCGCTCGGATACGGCGGAATTCTTACCTGTCACCTGCATAAAATTTGGCTCCCTTCGGGACAAATGCTACATTACGATAGTCTGGAATGGCACGTTCCGCCAGTCGACGAAGAGTGCCGGGATTTCGAGCGCGAAGGCTATTGGCGCTTAAAGACCCGACAAGGCTGGAAGAAAATGTGGGGCAGTAAATTGACCCAGAATCTTTGCGAAGCTGTCAGCCGGGTTATCGTCAGCCAGGCCATGATCCGGATCAAGCGTATGGGGTTTCGAACGCTGAACTGGCCTTACGATGAGCTCTTGCTGCTACTACCCAAAGACGGACACGAGGAAAAGAATGCGGAAGCCTGTGCGGCCGAGATGAAGCGTGAAGTGTCGTGGCTGCCGGGATTACCGTTGGATTGTGAGTACGTGATTTCGGAGAGGTATGCGAAATGACCTGGACCGTCGTAGACGATGACAACGATACCATTCAAGTGCGCGCAATGATTCATCCAAAAACTCAAGAGGACGAATTGAAAGGATTGATCGCAGCACTGCAGAAACGTTTTTATGTTCCGTCCGGAACGATCAAACGTATCACGCTTTACGATGATGGGCGCCCACCTGAAGTAGAAATTCAGCAATGAATAACGACTTCCCGACTGAACTTCGTGAACTTATCGACAAGTGGCGGGACGAACCCGGTGTGTCCGATGAGGATCTGGTCGGACACCTGATGGACGCGATCGACGATCTTCAGGAAGACGAGGATGACTGACATTGATACGTCGATCCCCGATTTCCTGAAAGTCGAGAACCGAGGCAAGAACGTGGCTCCTCCGCAAAAGCCTTTTGTCTGGGGATATACGAATCTCCACACTTACGATGACGTCTGCCCCTACCAGTTTTTCCGCACTTACATCAAGCGAGACATATCTTATGTTGCAACTCCTGAGATGGAGTTTGGCACTAGAGGCCACGAAGCGATGGAGCGCCGTGTCGCGACGCAGCTCCCGCTTCCCGAACACATGCGGCGGTGGGAACCCTTTGCAGAGGCGTTCACTGGGCTGAAAGCGAGATGCGAAGTTAAGCTAGGCGTTACTCGCGAAGGCAAACCAACCGGGTTTTTTGACAAGGACGTCGCTGGCCGCGGCAAAGCCGATGTTGTCGTACTCAATAACACAATCGGCGCAATTTTCGATTGGAAATTTGGCAATTCCAAATACGAGCATCCGTTCGAACTCGAGATTCACGCCATGATGCTGAAGGCACAGATGCCGCAACTCGAGAAGATCACAGGGGCCTATATCTGGTTGAAGGAAGATCGGGTCGGACAAAATTACGATCTCAGCGACTTCAACAGCACCTGGGCACGGGTCAACAACATCGTCGAGAAGATCGAGGACAATATGTTCGACGGGCGATGGGAGAAACGCCGCGGCCCCTTATGCAGTTGGTGCCGATGCTTCGATTGTGAGAACAATTCGAATCCGAAGAAGCCGTGAAGACTCCCGAGAGTTACGAAAAAGCTGACATCGACAAGTTTCTCGACGCGCTGCAGCCTGATCTTTTTTACTTCAAGCCTTCAATGAACGGTTACGGCAAAGCAGGAGTCTCGGATCGTGTCGGCTGGTACAAGGGGAAACCGTTCGTGATCGAAGTCAAACGTTACGGCAAGGAACCGACAGCAATCCAATGGCGCCGCATTCACGAAGCGCGTCGAGCGGGTGGGCTTGGATTCTGGGGCACTGCCGAGAAAGTCATTCCCGAACTGAAGCAGGCGTTTGGTGTTTGAAGAAATCGCAGAAGAATTTATCAAGGAGCATACCGTTTCCGAAGTTTTACGGAACGACAAACCTATTGTTCGGATTTATCAGTTAAAAAACGAATTGCGTTTGCAAGTTTGTAACTGGCTCAATCACAAGGTCATTGTACTTTTGGATGTTGCTATTGACGGGCTCGCATGAGCGACTTCTGGCTCGACGCTGCAACGAACACGCTGATCTATCCCGGCCCGCCCGCGCCGCAACTCGTCACGACCATCCCCGAGCTCCGTGTCAACGGCCACTATTTCGCGGTGCCTCGCACTCTCCGCACCAGCCAGGTATTGCGCTGGCTGAACTACCCGGTACCGCCGATCATGGACGGCTACGATTTTCCCCACGCACCAGATATCGAGAAGCCGCTGCCCCACCAGAAAGTCTACGCCAATTTTCAGGCGCTGCATCCCAAATGCTTCAATCTGGGCGATCCCGGCTGCGCGGCCGGTAATACCCTTATTGAAACCGATAAAGGTCCAGTTAGGATTGATGCACTAACAAAGGAAGGAAAAGCAATCAGAGTCTACGCGTCGACTAACGACGGCATCCGGTTGGTAGCCGCCGAATGCCCGTTTGTTAAAGGCTTCGAACCCATCTATCGCGTGGTTTTTGCATCCGGGCGCACAATCGATGTTACCGCTAAACATTTTTTCTTGACTTCCCGCGGCTGGACTTCTTGTGCGGACCTCGAGGTAGGCGAACAGCTTCCAAAATTCGACGTCGCCCATCCGGTGTCCACTTCGGAATTTTACCTTTCAGTGTTGCGGCAAGGTGAGCTGCGTTCGAAGCAAACAATTCCAGATTTTCCGGATTATTGCGATACCCGTGTTTGTGATGAACAACTTCTCCGGGCCGTAAATAACGTCCGATCGTCAATTCCATCACAAGCCGACTCTCAAGCACGCAGCCTGCCTTCGTTGCAAAAGGATGCCACGGACACCAAACATAAATGTACTTACCGGCCTTTCGTTTTCCTCCATTCCACGCACCGTTGCGCGGCCCCGATCGATCCGACTCGTAAGGAAGTTTTAACCGACGTACCCACTTCCACACAAATTGGTAGCTTAGTTTTTTTGAACGAGCTATCTCAGCGGGAGACATTCCCGAGGCAACCATTTCAGCCAACCCCGAAATCGGACGGCGTTTGCCTCTGCCGCTATCAGGAACGTAGTCCATATTATGCTTACGAACATGATATCGAACCCCTTGGTACGAAATACCAAGTTTCTCGGCCACTTGGGGAATGGCGTGCCCCGCCTGAATTAGTTGGTGAATTAAGTCAGTCCGCTGTTGCATTGGCATTCGACACCGTTATCAATATTTCCTATCTTAAAACGGATTTATACTATGATCTCCATGTTCCCGTCCATGAAAATTATATTGCGCATGGCGTCTGCAATCACAACACTATGAAAACTCTTGCAACGCTCTGGGCCGCGGACTGGCTAATGCAACAGTTTCCGCCGGGGCAAATGCGCGCTTTGATTCTCTGCCCGCTCACGATCGTCGAGACGGTCTGGGGCAAAGCGATCTTCAAAAATTTACTCGGGCGCCGCTCATTTCAAATCCTGATCGGCGATGGCGATAAGCGAATGAAGCTGCTGGACAAGCCGGCTGATCTGTACATCCTTAATTATGATGGCATCAAGGTCGGTACTCACTTCAAGAAGCGGGCGAAACCGAACGAGCCGCGGATTGTGCTGGACGGCTTCAGTCAGGCACTGGCACGTCGAACCGATATCAACCTGATCATTTGCGATGAAGCGCGGAAACTCTCCGATCCCGGTACCGACCGCTACAAGGTCACCGAGATGATCGTCAAGAACAAACCTTATATTTGGGAATTGACAGGAACACCGTTATCCGGAGGCCCGCTCGATGCCTACGGCATGGCGAAGCTGGTCAACAACGCCTTCGGCAAATCCTTTACCGGGTTCCGGCTTGAAACCATGATGCATGTCAGCACTCACGTCTGGAAACCTCAGCGTGATGGTTATGATAAAGCGCGACGCCTGCTGACCCCCGCGGTGCGGTTCGACATACGCGAAATCTGGGACGGCCCAAAGATGACGTTCCAGCGCCGCAAGGTCGAGCTGACCGACGAGCAAAAAAAGCAGATGCATGCGCTAAAGCACAATCTGCAGATCATGGTCAGCAGCGGACAGTTGATCGATGCAACTTCGGAAGCCGCAGCTCGAACAAAATTCATCCAAATTAGTTTGGGCGCAATTTACGATGGTGACCATAAGGCGCATGTGCTGGATGCCGCGCCTCGCTACCGTGAGATTGAAGAACTGATCGAGAGCACGGATCGCAAGGTTGTCATCTGTGTACCGATCACCAGCGTCGTGCATATTCTGGTCGATTACCTCAAGGCGCGGTGGAAGAAAAAGGGTTTCAAGTGGACGACCGACTTCATGAACGGGGAAGTCAGCGCCAGGGAACGACCCAAACTCGTGCAACGGTTCGAGCAGGACGATAATTTCAAGGCGATCGTGGTCGATCCCGGTGTCATCGCGCATGGCATCAATGAATTTGTGGTTGCGGATACGATCATCTGGGCCGGCGCGACCGATAAAACTGAAGATTTTATACAGGCCAACAAGCGAATCGAGCGGCCGGGACAGAAATACCCCTCCACTTGCTACCAGATTGTGTCCAACAAGCTCGAGGAGCAGATTTTTGACCGGCTGGAAACTAACACCTCGATGCAAGGGCTGATGTTGCAAGCGGTTCGGAACGGTGCATTTTAGGTCTTGACAGAAGTTACGACGCGTCGTAATTTTACGACATGGCCAAGAACCCCTCCGAACTCATCAAGCGCGCTCACGAGATCGACGATTTCATCGAAACCCAGAACAAGCGCTTCGCGGAATATCTGAAACCGCTCAAGGAGGAGCGTGAGAAGATCGCCAATGATCTACTTGCCTATCTCAACGAGAACGGCGGTGAAGCCTTCCGGTGCGATCACGGAACCGCGTATCTCTCCGAGATCATGAACGTCAAGCTCGATCCCGATAGCGCTTATCTGAATGTTGCCGGCGCCCAGGTTCAAGGTCGCGAGGCGCTATTGGATTTCGCGCTGGATAACTGGGATGAAGTCGGCAACGAACTGCTTGACATACGCCCGCTCAAGGAGCCGGTTCGCAAGTGGATGGACACTCACAACGGCGTGCCACCCCCCGGTCTCGCCATCTCGCATTTCACGCGTCTCAACATAAGGAAATCGTAACTTGTCCCAGCTCCCGGTTTACCTCCAGACTTCACAGGCACCGAACCTCGTTCAGATTTCTCAGCAGGCGCTCGGTGGTATCAATCCGCCGTACCTTTCGATCAAGGGCGGGAAATTCACGCTGGTCGATCAGGCTGGCAACGAGATGCCGTTGCCGTTCTTCGATCCGCAACTCGGCGTCTATGTCGATTGCTGCATCATCGACATGAACAAACACAAGTCGCGGATTTTCTACGAGAACGATTTCGACCCAACGGCGCAAAACTATTTGCCACCGGAATGCTGGTCGGACAACGGGACCGGACCATCGGCTTCCTGTTCCAAGCCGCAGGCGTCGACTTGTGCTTCGTGCCAGTGGTCGGTGTGGGGCTCGGCGACATCGGCACAGGGCAAACCGATTCCGGCCTGCCAAGAAGTGTCGAAGATTGCTCTGATGATTCCCGGTCTTGGTCCGCAAGTCGAGAACATGATTTTCCTCCTGCGGGTGCCACCAGCTTCGCTGAAGAACTACCGCGCTTATACCGCGTCGTTCTCCGGACAGGGTGTCAACATTCCGGACGTCATTACTCGCATTTATTTCGATCGCGCGCAGCTCGGTGTGTTGCTGTTTCAGTCGGCACCTGCGCCGCAAGGCATGCCGCTGCCTTATATCGGCGAGGGCACGTACCGGCTGCGCGAATCGGCCTATGCCGAGAAGAAAACCGCGCTGCTGGTCGGCCACAACGATGTGGCTCGCAATCCAGCGCTTCCCGCGGCCCAAGCACCTCTGCAGATTGCTGCTCCGCAGGGACAACAAAACCCTTTGCCTGCCCAGGCTGCGGCATCACAAACTATGCCGCAGACTACCGTCCAAGGTACGACTGGGTTCGGGGCGCCTTCGGCTACCTCGATCCGGCAAACCCCTACTGCACTCCCCGTTGGTACTGCTCCGAATGCATCCCCTTCTAACGGAACAGCGCCGGCACCCGCGCGGCGCCGACGTCGGACGCAAGCTGAAATCCAGGCTGCGGCGCAAAACCCGGCGCCTCAAGCTCAACAGCCGGTTCAGCAAACAATGTCGGGATTCGGGCAGCCAACAACGCAACCGCCCGCACAGGCGCCAATGGCGCCGTTCCCGGTTAGTCCGCCAGCGGCTCCTCCGGCACCCCCGGTTCAACCCAACAATTTCGGCATGGCCGAACCGGTGCCCGCCAACCCGCAAATGCAGGAGATGCTGCGCGGGCTTGGCTTCAAACCGCCGGGGCAGCAATGAGCGAGATCGATACCACGAACAAGTTCATGGTCGGTACGACACCGCGCAATGAGTTCGTGATGATCATGCTGCCGGTGCGGCGAATTCCGAGAGAAGATGCGTTGAACCTGGCAGCTTACATCGTGGCACTCGTCGATCCGCTTGGCGAGGAATTTTCAAAGGTGCTGGAGGCGATCAAGAATGTCTGATTTTCACAAACGCCTGAAGCGCGCCAAGCGGAAAGGGAAGTTGCGAACGTCGGATCTCGCGCGCTGGTTTGAGCGTCCCTACACGACTGTTGATTCGTGGCTCAAGCGCGGATGCGAGCCAGGCGATATCATTCCACATCTGAGGCTTAAAAAGCTCGAGCGCAAGGTGGCATGACGCTATCGCGGCAGGATCCTGAGTTCGTTAGTTTCCAACGCGAACGCGCGGTGAATATTGTCGAACTCTATCGTAAACGTGTAATCGGGTACGACACGGCGTTCCTGTCGCTTAAGATCCTTGGGTTTCAGGAACGTTACGCCAAGGAAGAACTAGCTTTGGCGTCTGACGACAGCCGTACCGAATAACAGTCTAGGATGCAGAATGAACAAGAGGGAAAGCAATGGGCGTTGATGCAGAGATTTTCGTTCGGCTGCGAGGAAACAGCCGCCTGACCGACGAACAGGTGAAGCGGCTTTCCTACGAGATCGGGACGGCCTTTGATACTGAGTTCTTTTTTACCATGAATCCTAGACAGGGTGTGTTCAAGGAAACTCGCCGCGCCTTAGAGATCATGAAGCCGATTCAAGCCTCCGAACTTGAGGATTACGGTCTATCGAAGGAGTTTGCGGGCAAGGTCGTTTGGACCCAGGACGGCGACGAAATCGTTGCTGGCTCCGATGAGCAGTTCATCAAAGTTAACCTGATGGGCCGCTATTACGGGAAGGGCTATGAGCGAGGCAGTTGGCCCGATCTGCGAGCCTGCATTTTCTGGCTCTCGACTCGCTTGCCGAACGGCGAAGTTTGGTATGGCGGGGACAGCGGCGGCATGTGCGCCAAGCACGCTAACTCCGAATTTCTGGCGGAGATAGACCAACACTGGGCCACTTACGCGCGTCGGCCCTACGTTCGATACGAAAGCCCATTCAAGGGCGCGTTCAACATGCCCGCCGACAAGATTGTCGCGCCGGTCTGCAACCTCTGCGAAGTGCCAATGGCTGATTGCGGCGGTTCTAGCAGCTACACGTTTTATTGGTGCGATGGCTGCGGATTGAAAGCATCGAAGCACGCCAACGGCGCTCTCGAATTTGCGGGCTTACACGAAAATTATCCATCGTTCGATTCGAATGGCCGTGTAGTGCGCCGCCGGAAGGAACACGCATGACCGCATTCTCGGAGGGAGAAAGCCATGACTGATGCCGAACGCGCCATTGTCTTGACCATCTGGATTGGCGGCGGCGCGCTTATCGTTTGGCTTATCTCTCAACTTTGAAAGGGTGAACGATGAGCATTCTAGTCGCTAATCTTGCTTATCGGATCGCAAAATTGATCGCCGAAACCAAAGGCGACGCCGCGCCGCTGACCGCATTCTCGGAGGGTGAATGAACATGGTCAGCATCTCACACTGGGGCATGTTCAGCCTGTTTCCAGAATGGCGAGACGAGCCGGTTCGCTCCGTATGGGCGTGGAACAATCCGTATTGGGGAAGTCAAGTCGGTTGGCTGGGAGGCGAGTTTGATCGCTAACAAGGAGCACGAAAATGGACGTCGGTGAATTTCACTGGACGGACGGGTGGTACTTCAAGCGTCTGCCGGATGGTTCGGTGTGTATCCGCAAGCAAGGGCCAGATCATCAAAAGGTCCAATTCGCTGAATCGGCGATCATCCCGGCTGCCGAGTGGGCGTCAATCGTTTGTGCTGTGAGCAAAGACGGCGAGACTGGCGACCGCTGGAATCAGGCGCAGGACTTCCATGGGCGAACTTGAGACGCTCTGCAAACTCTACCTTGAGCTTGCAAATATCGTTCCGACGAATTGCATATCGTCTCGCGAGAAACGACTGCAAAAACACATTGATCAATATGGTCTCGCGCTGATGATGATCGCAGAAGGCGGCGCTGATCCCAAAACTATTGCGCGTGAGGCAATCAACAAATGGTCCACATGACAGAAGCTCAGATCAAACACATGGTTGACCGCTTTCTCGGCTGGCACCTGCCGGAAAACTTTAATCCTGACGCCGAGATTAGTTTCAAAAGGCTTCATCATCCCAACAGAGACGTTCTTGGTGATGACGGCCGCGTAGTCGGCGCGCGAAAATATCCGATGCCATCGGGAACGAATCTATTCGATGCGACGCAGGCCGACGCGATGGTACGCTACATGATCGAGGGGATGCCGTCATTCTCCACCGCTGACGGAACGGAGAACGATGTTTAGGAGAGGCCAAAAAGTCGTCTGTGTGGACATATCTCCGAAAGACGGAAGGACGCCGATCGAATTGGTGCTGAATGCGATCTACACAATCAGGGATATTTATAAGTTCGATGATGGCGCCGGGGTCAGCCTAGAGGAAGTCTTTTCCGTTGAAGAGGGTGACTTTGCAGCGGAGTTCGCGGCCGAGCGTTTCAGACCTCTGGTTGATATGAAGCGGTCGAAAGATGCAAGACAAAGGGAAAATGCATGACCGATCATTCAAAGCCCGTAATCGAATGTACGCAGGCTGCCCCGTGGGACAGAATAACTCGCGGTCGGGTGCGTCACCACGGAGCGCACGAAATCGGAGATCAGCAATCCGGCTGGCCGGGAGGTGACATCGTTAGAGTTCGGTGTCGATGGTGCGGCCATGAATGGACTGAGGAATTGGCCCAATGAGCATGCCATCAAAGCCCGAAAACGAGCGGCTGCTATCTTTGGCTGATTCGATAGAGTCAGGGGCAGCTAACTTCTATCAGATTCACCATCTGATCGGTGATCAGCCCTCTCAAGTACCGCAGGCGCTTGTTGTGGCTGCATTGCGCGCCTTTGGCGCTCCTGCCCAATCAAAGCACGAGGCTGTCGCGCCCTTTCCGCCGCCGCCTCACGGCTGGACCTGCTTCCATTGTGGCGAGACGTTCCACACGGTTGCTTCAGCGAGCGAACATTTCGGATCAGCTGTAGCCGACAAGCCTGGCTGCGTCCTCAAGTCAGAGCGCGGATTGCTTGAGCATATCCGAGAAACCGAGTTGAAGCGCGATGAGCTTGAAGTTCGCCTAACTATGGCGAGGGTCGGTGGCGACAAGGTAATGGAGGATGAAGCGGTCGAACGCTTCTATGCTTGCCGCTCGGATTGGATGCATCGGCCGCTATCATTCCCGCCACA
>Ga0210408_10002875_pt1 | contig 16329 bp, 10 predicted proteins | sample IncBWH4MmetaG_FD_155471 | JGI IMG/M metagenome (GOLD analysis project Ga0210408, IMG submission 155471) | Forest soil microbial communities from Barre Woods Harvard Forest LTER site, Petersham, Massachusetts, United States - Inc-BW-H-4-M | ecosystem: Environmental > Terrestrial > Soil >...
GATCTGGCCATCCCGACAACGACTTCCGCAGGATACTTATGGCCGGCCAATGATTCTCCTATCAACGGAAACTTTGGATCAATCCGGGGCATGTTCTACAAAGGGCGCTCTTATTTTGATGCCCTCGAACTGCAGCTGGCCAAGCGCATGAGCCATGGCTTCCAGCTGCAAGGCACCTTCACCTGGGGCAAGAGCATTGATACCAGTTCGGCAACGCTTGCGGGCGACGCATTTGGAAACTCGATTTCCAGCCTGCACTACTTCGATACCAGATTGACTCGCGGTCTTTCCGATTTCAACGTTGGCCGCACCGTTGTGGTGAATGGCACATGGGAGGTTCCATCTCCCAAATCGTTCGTCGGCTCTGCAAAGTGGGTTACCGATGGCTGGGAACTTGGGCTCATCTTCACAGTCAGCGATGGTGTGCCCTTCACGGCCACATGGGGTACCGGAGGAGACCCTGCCAACACACTCAGCAGCGACGATTTTGCTTTTCCCAACCGGCTTGGCGGCGCCGGGTGCGGAACTCTGACAAATCCCGGAAACCCCAGCAACTACATCAAAACACAATGCTTCGCTGTCCCTACGGCTCCTGACCTTGCCTTTTGGAACGCGAATTGTCTCGGTGGTGATGCGACCTCGCTTCAATGTTTCAATCTTCGCGGCAATGCTGGCCGCAATATCATGATTGGTCCTGGCATCACCAATCTGGACTTCTCGGTGTTCAAGAACAACCGTATCAAGAGAATTTCGGAGAACTTCAACGTACAGTTCCGAGTGGAGATGTTCAATATCATGAATCATCCCAACTTCGCTCCTCCAGGACCGGGTGACGGAAACACTGACATCTTTGACGCGACTGGGGCATCGCTTGCCCCCAGCAACGGCGGGACGGCAGGTGCCTTGCTCAGGACGACCATCCCGGAGCGCCAGATCCAATTTGCACTTAAGATCGTTTTCTAGCCTCGAACGTGGACAGAAATACGGATAAATTCCAACAAGCAGCGGGCTGCTTCCGGCCGCTCCTTGTATTTTTAGCCTTATCTCCACACACGCCTGTCTTTCTTGTCCCCTTCCAGATAACGAAAACTTAATTTTAAATTCAGGGCTTCAGCGAAGTAGGATGGCTTGCCACTGGTATCGCCTTGGAACGAAGGGCGGCCCCAACGAGGAATCGGACCTGATGAAGTCTTCTCACGCGAAGTCGTTCTGGCTCGTACTCATTGTCTTGTTGGCAGTGGCAATTGCGAGTGCGGGTCCTCAGACGCAAAAAAAAGAATCAACGGCGCATGCACTTGCGTATCCCGCGCCACGCTGGCCTTCCTACCTAAAAAAACCAAAATCCGTTGAAGAGATCCTGCCTCACGCTCGCGACCTCGTCCGCAACAAGGCTGGTTTCGGCGGAAACTCGCCCGGCCTGGGCCTCGGCCTCCTCCAGCCCGGCGAAGAAGTCCTGATTGTGCCCGACACCACCGCCGAAGACTTCGTCGTCGAAGCTCTCCTGAAGGCCCTTTCCGAGCGCAGCGTGCAGGCCCATATCGTTCCCAACTACACTCTTGTCAACGTTTCGAAGCAGGATGCCGAACAGATTCGTCTGAAGACGGAAATCCGCAGCGCCGAAGAAGGCTTCATGGAAGCCAAATACTATTGGATCGAACGCGTCTTTGCCCACCCCGAAGTGCCGAAAGAATGGCTGAAGCAGAAAAATCCCGGGCTGTACGATGCCCTCTATCCCAAACGTGACGAGATGACCCCCGAACTTCTCGCTGCGTGGAAAAGGCTTTCGAATGAAAGCGTCGGCGCCGCCATTCGCGACTATTTGCAACAACATCCGAAAATCAAAGGCGTTTACTGGGGCCATCCCGGCGGCGCTTTCTACGCTCGCACCATGTCTCCACTCGAAAGCAAATATCTCGGCCGCTGCTCTTTCACCAACAGTTGGGAAGTCGTCAGCCAGGTTTCCTCCTTTCCCGCCGACCTCTGGCAGTTGATCGAAAAAAAGGCCATCGCCATGGTGACCACCGATGTCGATAAAGTAGAAGTCACTGACCCCGAGGGAACCAACGTATCCTGGGCGGTCAGCGAAGAAATGGCTAGACGCTGGGTGCGCGGCATCTACTGGCGTGGTCATTTGCTCATGTATCCGGATTCCGCCACCGGCCAATACGGCCAGGACTTCGACAACTATCCCAAAAACTATCCCGAGTGGATCGATCGCTCCCCCAACGCCAAAGCCAACGGCGTCATCGCCGGCACCAACGGCTCCGGCGGCTTCTGGCCCCGCATGGAGATTCATCTAAAGGACGGCAAGATTGCCGAAGTGAAGGGCGGAGGGCGTTACGGCGACGTCATTCGCGAATTTCAGAACTATCCTCACATCCAGGACACCACCTACCCACACTACGACAATCCCGGCTACTGGAATCTTTGGGAAGTCGCCTTGGGCACGAACCCCAAGTATTTTCGCAATCCCACCGACTTCTATGGCGGAGGCACCGCCGGTGTCTACTGTCTGACCTATGAGCGCTATCGCAGCGGTGCATTTCACTGGGGACTCGGGAATGAGCTCGGCCACGATCCTGGCTCGCTCGGCACGCCCAAAAAATGGAAGGAATTTGCGGAAAAGCTCAATCTACCTGACGGCCACGATTTTCACATCCAAAACTATTTCATCACCTACAAAGTGCACTTGCGCACTTCCGGCAAGTGGGTGACCATCGTCGACCGCGGTCATCTGACTTCGCTGGACGACCCAGATGTTCGCGCCATGGCCGCCAAGTACGGCGATCCGGACAAATTGCTTTCTGAGGATTGGATACCGGATATTCCTGGAATCAATGTCGCGGGGAGTTATGAAGAATATTCCCGCGATCCCTGGATTTACGCGAACGCACGGATGCAAAGAATCCTCGTTGGCGATTTCGATTTCAATGCTCCTAACAAGTAAGAGGAGAAATTCGCGGCGGTTTTGACTGTGTCTCATGAAGAGAACGAAAACAAAACTGGTCATTCTCACTGCCACTCTTAGCAGTCTGTCTCTAGGTGCGCTGGTTTTGGCTTGTTCTACTCGGGCCGAGGACAAATTGCTTCTTCCTGCTCCGCCGGAACAAGCGGAAAAGTCGCCCAATCGAGCTGTGCAAGCCTCGCCGGCTCCTGATTTCGAAACGTATCGCCAGCGCGTCGAGCCCATCTTCTTGAAGCAGCGCACCGGTCACGCCCGATGCTATAGCTGCCACACGCTTTCGAATCGCGTGTTTCATCTCGAACCGCTTTCTCCAGGCGCCACGGACTGGAGTCCCGAACAATCCCAAAAGAATTTCCAAAGCGCGTTGCAACTGGTCGTTCCAGGCCATCCGGAGTCAAGCTGGCTTTTGCTCCACCCGCTTGCACCGGAAGCGGGTGGCCACCCTTTCCATTCCGGCGGCAGGCAATTCGAATCGAAGGACGATCCAGATTGGCAGACCCTATTCGAATGGGTCCTGGGCACGCGCACACAAGATGCCGCAGTTGCGGCATCCTATTCGAATACCCGAATCTACGTCACCAACAGCGCTGGCAACACCGTCGACGTCATTGATCCCGCATCGAACAAAGTCGTCCAAACAATTCGCGGCATCGAGTTGCCACACGGAGTCACTTTCTCTCCCGACGGCGCTCGCGTCTACGTCAGCAACGAATCCGAGAGCGTCCTCGACGTAGTCGATCAGAAAAGCGGCGAAATTCTTAAGAAAATCCCGCTCAGTGCGCGCCCCAACAACATTGCCATCACCAAGGACGGCGGCCGCGTCATCGTAGGCATTCGAACGGACCCCGGTGTCGTCGATGTAATCGACACCGCATCGCTCACGCGCGTGAAGAGTATTCCCGTCGACGGCAGCGTGCACAATGTTTACGTCACTCCCGACGGAGAGTATGCCGTGAGCGGTTCGATCGAAAACAAAGCTGCGACCATCATCGATCTCCACAGTGAGCAAGCCGTCTGGGAAGTGAAATTTGACAGCTCCGTTCGTCCCATGGCGTTTGATTCGAATCCCGACGGTTCGACCCGCCGTATTTTCGTTCAACTCACCTCCCTGAACGGATTTGCCGTGGTGGATTTCGCGAAGCGCGCGGAGGTCGCCCGCATTCAGCTGCCTGATCAGCCCGGCGGTTTCGGCGGCCCCGAGGGCCGCACCGGCACTCCCTCGCATGGAATCGGTGTTGCTCCTGATGGAAAATCTCTGTGGGTCAACAGTACGTTCGCGAACGCCACTTTCAAGTATTCACTGCCCGATCTGCAATTAATCGGACACGTGGTCCTGCCCGAAGTTCAAACACCGGGCAACTCGCCCGCCGGCTCTGTGCCGGAGTGGATCACATTCACGCCCGACAGCAAAGTTGTGTATGTCTCCAACTCAGGGGCACGATCAGTGTCGGCGATAGACGCTGTGACGCTGAAACTCAGAGCGGTGATTCCCGTCGGAGAGGTACCTAAGAGGATCAACACGTTGTTCCGTCACTGACCTTGGGCGGCCGAGAATTTTTTCTCAACACGGCCTCAATTCGCCCGGTGAACTCTAGCCTAAGCAAATCGTTTATGGGATTTAAGGACTCAGTTCGGGACCAGGAGGTCGATGGTTCAAATCCATTCGCCCCGACCATTTCCTGCCTGATGGCTCCCATAATCCTGAATGAAAGCGAATGTTCTCCGGGGCTTGTACTAGAGAGGGCTATTCGCCGTAGGGTACCCAGATATTTTTCACCTGCACGGTGTGGTCGAGGAACCACCGCCCTTCGCCTTGTTTCACGTCGAACCAGTCGATGGCGCGGCCCTCGTTGGTGAACACCTGCTTCAGATTGCCAACGGAGAGCGTTTTCGCAACTGCTGCGCTGGCTTCATCCGTAAAGCACCAGATGGCGTCGACATCGTCGTGTTCGGCGAGCGTCTTCAGCAATTCCTTGGCGTGGCCGGTGACTATGTTTACGACGCCATCCGGAAGATCGCTGGTTTCGAAAATCTGGTAGAGATCGCCGGTAATCAGAGGATATTTTTCTGACGGAATGGCGATGACGGTGTTGCCCGACGCAATCGCCGGCATCACCAGAGAAAGGAATCCCAGCAACGGCGCATCCGTGGGGCACACCACGCCTACGGTGCCAATCGGTTCTTTCATGGCCAGGGCGACGTTGCGGAACGGCGGATTATGCACCGCGCCATCGTGCTTATCAGCCCAGGCGGCGTAAGAAAAAATGCGTTCGATGCCGAGGCTGGCTTCTGCGTCGGCTTGCTTCTTGCCAACAACGGCGGATAACCGGCCGGCGATCTCCTCGCGACGCAGCGAAAGGTTTTCCGCGACATAGTAAAGCACCTGCGCACGATTGTGGGCCGTCGCTTTGCCCCAGCCTTCCGCTTTGCGCGCTGCTTCGACGGCGTTGCGAATGTCCTTGCGGTTGCCGAGCGGCGCCTCCCCAAGGAGCCGCCCGTCTGCGCCGCGCACTTCCATGCTATAACCGGAATCCGGCCGCGCTTGTTTGCCACCGATGTAGAGCTTCACGGTACGATCGATCGGAGGAGCCGCGAAATCGGCGGGCTGCTCCGGCGGCTGGTCGATCGCGAGAGGCGTAGTGCGCAATGGTGGCGCGTTCTTAAACCATGCAGGTTCGAGATATTCGAGAAGTCCCTCGCGCCCGCCCTCTCGTCCATAGCCGCTCTCGCGATAGCCACCGAACCCGCAGGCGGCGTCAAAGAGATTCGTGCAATTGACCCAAACCACGCCGGCTTTGAGCTGCGCCGCGACGTGCAGAGAAACATTGATGCTCTCGCTCCAGACGCAGGCGGCCAGGCCATAAGCCGTATTGTTGGCGAGCTCCACAGCTTCGCGCGGAGTGCGAAACGTCATTGCGGCGAGTACCGGGCCGAAAATCTCCTGCTGCGCCACGACCGAAGCCGGATGTACGTTACTCAATAGCGTTGGTGGAAAATACAGCCCCCGCGCCGGCACAGGGATGGCCGGCTGCCAGCAGGTCGCACCTTCCGCGACGCCCTGATCGACAAGGCGCTGGATGCGCTCGAGCTGCACGCGCGCGACGATCGCGCCAATGTCGATGGCTTTGTCGAGCGGCGGACCGATTCGCAGCGTGTTCATGCGGTCCTGAATCTTGCCGATCAATTTGTCCGCGATGCTTTCCTGCATCAGCAGCCGCGAACCGGCGCAGCAAACCTGTCCCTGGTTGAACCAGATGCCGTCGACCAGGCCTTCCACGGCGCTATCCAGATCGGCGTCTTCAAAAATGATGAACGGAGACTTACCGCCAAGTTCAAGCGAGAGTTTCTTGTGGCTTTGCGCCGTAGCCTTTCGAATAGCGCGGCCCACTTCCGTTGAACCAGTGAACGCAATCTTGTCGACGTCGGGATGCTTCACCAGCGCTTCGCCTGTCGAGCCGTCGCCGGTCACGATGTTCACAACGCCGGCGGGGAGGCCTGCCTCTTGGCAAATTTGTGCAAAGGCGAGCGCTGTCAGGGGCGTAAATTCGGCGGGTTTCAGCACCACGGTATTTCCCGTGGCGAGCGCCGGGGCAATTTTCCACGCCAGCATGAGCAAAGGGAAATTCCACGGGATGATTTGCCCTACGACGCCGCAAGCAGTGTAGCCCGGGAATTCCTGCTCGAGCAGCTGGGCCCAGCCCGCATGGTGATAAAAATGGCGCGCCACCAGCGGAATATCGATGTCGCGGCTCTCGCGAATCGGCTTGCCATTGTCGAGGGTTTCGAGAACCGCGAGCCAGCGCGAATGTTTTTGCACTTGCCGTGCCAGCGCATAGAGATATCGCGCACGCGCATGCGGAGTGAGCGACTGCCACGCGGGCAAAGCAGCGCGAGCAACTCTTACAGCGTTGTCGACGTCTGCTGCCGATCCTTGTGCGACCGTTGCGAGTTTCTCGCCGGTGGATGGATCCGTAGTTTCGAAATATGTTCCTGCCGACGGTGCCTGCCAGGTGCCATTTATGAAATGACCGAAGCGCCGCTCGTGACGGTCCAGCCAGGCGATGGCCTCGCGTGGATCCTCCGGCGCAGGGCCGTACTCCATGGTCATGAATTTTTCGACGATGCTCATTCGGATGTTCTCGTTTTTCTCGTCATCGAACCTGGATTCTCCCGCCTATGCAATCGGATGGCGATAGTCCGCTGAATAACGTCCGGTAGCCTGGTGTTCCAATTGCCGCTCGATATCCGCCAGCATGCTGCTGGCGCCAAAACGGAACAGTTCCGCCTTGAGCCACGAATTGCCGAGTTCCTCTTTCATCAGGGCGAGCCAATCGAGCGATTGTTTGGCCGTTCGAATGCCGCCCGCAGGCTTGAAGCCTACCGCCATTCCAGTCTCCTGCGCGTACTCGCGAATAGCGCGCGTCATGACCAGGCTGACCGGCAGCGTCGCGTTGGTCGCTTCCTTCCCGGTGGACGTCTTGATGAAGTCCGCCCCGGCCATCATGGCGACCATGCTGGCGCGGGCCACGTTGCGCAGCGTCAACAAATCGCCCGTACCCAGGATCACTTTCAGATGCGCGGGCCCGCATGCGTTTTTAAACGCGGTGATTTCGTCGTAGAGCGCTTGCCATTTCGCGCCGAAGACATGCGCGCGCGTGATAACCACATCGATTTCATCGGCGCCGGCTTCCACCGAGCGCCGGATTTCCGCGACTCGTTCCTCGAACGGAGAAAGACCAGCAGGGAATCCGGTGGAGACTGCGGCAACATGAATGCCGCTGCCCTCGATCGCGCGCCGCGCAGTTTCGACGAAGGTGTGATACACGCAAACGGCAGCGACCTTGATATTGAGGCTCTCAACGCCGAGCTGTTGCGCGAGTTCGTGCTGAATGGGTTGGCGCGCTTTGGCACACAGCCGGCGAACGCGCTCGTCGGTGTCGTCGCCGGAGAGCGTGGTCAAATCCATGCAGGTGATGGCGCGCAGGAGCCAAGCTGCCTGCCAGTCCTTCTTTACTGTTCGCCGAGTGCCATTGGTTTGCGCGCGGCGCTCGACCGCGCTGGTATTCACACGCGCTGCATTCACCCAATCCAAATTCAGCGGGATGCCGCGGTTGGGCTGGAGCTCGCGTCCGCCATAAACGGCTATGGCGGTATCGGAAGAGGAGATTGGGCGTTCTAAACCTGAGCGTTCAAGACTTGAGGAGATGTCGATCCGCGGGTTGTTGCGCAAACTCATACTATTTTCACCGCTATTGTGGAGCAATCAGGAAACCTCTATCTTAGCACTTTGACAAAGACGGTTTACAGGCGCACACCACGATTCTGCCACTCCCTTTCGAATTCCGCCCGGTTGCAAAAGGATTTTTGCGTGCCCACTTTGGTTGTGGAGAGAGCCGCGTAGAGATTCGCGCGCCTCAAAGCCTCTTTTTCCGGTAAACCTTCGCTTAGAAAGACCGAGAAGCTGCCGATGAAGGCATCGCCCGCGCCAGTGGTGTCTACCACGTTGACCTTGAAAGGGGGAATCAGCTCGACGCCTTCTGAACCCGCAACCAGAGCGCCGCGCTCACCGAGGGAGATGATCACTTTCCGAAGTCCCTGGCGCAGGAGAAATTCCGCGCACTTTTTCGCCTCTTCGATCGAATGAACCGGCATTCCGGTGATTGTTTCGGCTTCACTCTCATTGGGAATGAAATAATCCGCAGCGCCAATTTCCTTGAAATCAATCAGCTGTGCCGGAGCAGGATTCACAATGCAGCGAATGCCGTTGGCTCCAGCAAACTTCACGGTGTGGTAGACGGTGCGCAACGGGATCTCAAATTGCAGGACGATGGTGTCCGCTTTGTTTAGCAGGGGAGCTGCGGCGTCCACATCCTCAGGGGAGAGCTTATCGTTGGCGCCTTTCACAACGATGATGCGGTTTTGGCCGCTGGAATCCACAAAAATGGGCGCGACCCCACTGGAAACACCTTCGGTGAGGAGCACATTCCTCGCGTCGATTCCCTGCGATTCAAAGTTCTCGATCGTGGCAGGGCCGAAGAGATCGTTCCCGACTCTCGCCAGCATGCTGACGTTCGCCCCGCAGAGCCGCGCCGCAACCGCCTGATTGGCGCCTTTGCCGCCAAAACCGAGATCAAAGTTCTTCCCGAAGATGGTCTCGCCGGGTCGCGGAAAGACATCATTGAAGGTAGTGAGGTCCACATTGGCGCTGCCTACAACCGCAATGAAGGATTGCTTGGCCATTATTTCATCGCTGCTGCTTCGGGAAAAATCATCAAATATTTCGGTATAGCTCTAAGCCGCGAAAACATTTCGAACCATGAACCATAAATTCGCCGGCCGTTCCGCCAAACGGCGCACGAACCACGGATACCAATAGTCGCCGTAGGCAACGAGCACGATGGAGGTACACCCCTCGCTAGCGAGACGTTCCTGTTCCGCGCGTTGGATGCCGTAGAGCATCTGCACCTCGAAATCCTTTTTCGCAAATCCTTCCGCGGTTGCAAAATCGGCCAGCCGCCGAATCAGTGCCACGTCATGGGTGCCGAAGGCAGCGCGCACGCACGAATTTGCCTTCTTGGCCCGCAGCATCTGCTTCCCAAGCTCGAAATAACTCTCATCGACATCCTGCTTGCGGGCGAAGGCAATTTCAGGCGGCTCGTTGTATGCCCCTTTTACCAAACGAATCGAAGGCCCCAGCGGCAGGAGCTTTGCCAGGTCATCCTTTGTTCGGTGGAGATAGGCTTGCAGGCAGATGCCGACGTTGGGATGTTTGGCGAGGGCGCGGCGATAGAGCTCGAGCGTTGCGTCTACGTAGTTGCTCGCCTCCATGTCCACCCAGACGATGGAGTCTTTCTGCGCGCGCTCAATGATGGCGTTCAGATGTTCAAAGCAGAGTTCCGGCGAGAGGTCCAGACCAAGTTGCGTCAGTTTGACGGAAATCTCTGCGGGCAGCCCTTTTTCTCTTATCCGTTCCAGAACTTCACGATAGTGATCGGCAACCTGTTGTGCCTCGGCGCGGTCCTTGATGTTTTCGCCCAAGTGGGTGAACACGGCTCCGATTTTCTTGCCAAGTAGAGTCTGAGCCGCGCCAAGCGCATCATCCAGCGTCTCGCCGGGCATGAACCGGGATACCGTGCGCCTGACAAAGGAATAGTTCACCGCACGATGGCGCAGCCACTGATTCTGAGATGCCGCGAGCAGCATCGATCGCATGATACTCATGAGCGAAGGGCCTCTAGGTTTTTGGCGCGCAAAAAAGGTGATGCTTATTTCCGCGAACCATTCTAAACCGCATTTGGATGTGAATTGGTTCTCTATTTTTCGGGAAGCGAGGACAAATTCTTCAAGCGCACCGGCGTCAAAGAAGCGGCTGACAGTTTGAGCGCATCGTCCGCTACAGCACCGCTGGAACGGCGAACCGTAGCTGCTTCGCGACCGAGGCGCGCTTCACTCTCCGCACGAGCTTGCGCGATCGCGCTGAGTTCAGCCCCCGGTTTAGCGTTCACAAATCCTTCCGCATGAAGAAAGCACGCGAAAACGAGCCGCTCAGGCTGGTGCTGCCGCTTCAGGAACTGCCCGTAATTGAACCAATCGCTTGCAGCGCTAAGCGGGTCGGAGAGCGAAGCGTCAATTGCCAGCGCCTGCTGATACGCAGTGGCGGCTGCTTCGATGTTCTCCCGTTTCTCTTGCAAGTCTGCCAGGTGAACAAGCGCGAGAGTCACCAGCTGTTTCGCATTCGCTGTTTCTGCGAATTGTATCGCGGCGTTGTAACCTTTCAGAGCATCGGCTTGCTGGCTAGACGCGGCATCCGCGTCCGCGACTTTGATCAGCGCCGCGATCACTGTGGCCGCTTCGTCTCGGTGTTCATCACGGTGCGCGGCGACAAGCTGCAAATAGGCCCGGTAGTGCCGCGCCGCGGCTTGAGGTTCTCCGCGCGCTTCAAGTGCCTGCGCGAGATAGATTTGCGCATTTGTTTGACCGGGGTCGACTTCAATGGCGTGCTGCCAGCTATCGATGGCCTCTTCCCCGTGTCCCTGTCGTTGCTCCAGGAGTCCGAGATTTACCAGAGCGTCCGTGTTCCGTGGCCACCGCCCCAGCATTTTTTGATATTCCGCAGCGGCCTCGGCATCTCGTCCCGCTTCAATCAACCCTCGCGCGTAGGCCTCTTGCCGCGGAAGACTATCCGGGCTGATGGAAGCTGCCCGCTGCAAAGCCGCAATCGAGGCATCTCGCCTTCCCGCCAATCTTTCCGCTCTCGCCACGCGAATCTGCACGGCACTATCATCCGGATTCAATTTCGCTGCGCGTTCGAGCGCCGTCAGGCTATCCGCTTCGCTCGACCAATAGAAATGCAGTTGATCCATTGCCGCCCACGCCAAAAGCAGCGCAACGGTGATGATTCGAATCCCTCTGGCCACAGGCGCTGAGCTCGTCAGCCAGTGCGCCATGGATTGAACCGCACCACGCTCTTCTGACTCCGCGGTCTCGCTCCTCTCTTTCGTATTGAGCAAAAATGCCGCAACACGAGAATCGCGCAGCTTCCAGAGTGCTCCGTCGAGAATGAAATGATGAATATTCACCAGTGCGGTAAACGTCAGAAAGCTCGCGGCGAAATCCGCATGAAAAATGCGGCTAGCGATCCACGGCCCCGGAATAAACAACGCGATTCCGCCCGCGACGAGCGTCAACAGGTAACGCGAAAACTTCCAATTGGCCTCGCCTCGTTCGCGCGCTTCGCGCGCCTGGTAATAACTCGTGATCCAAAGATATTGCGCTGAATGAAGCACAGCCAGAACGCCGCTGCTATAACGCGTCTGCGGCACTTCCTGCCCGCTGAAAAGTTCGATCATCGCTGGCAGCAAAAACCATAGAAACTGTGTGACCGCCAGCGTCAGCGGCGCAACGATCGCCCGCAGGCTGCTGCGCCGCGCCATCGAAATCAGTGCCCATCCGCAAGCAAGAACGAAGACAACGGCCAGTACGGCGCGCGCTGGAAGTGTGAACTTAGCCGGCAGTCCGAGGGACAGAATCAGAGCGTCGCCGGAAGGCCCGGTATGAAAGCTCAGCATCAGCAGGAGAAACGACGCAAGGAACGAGAGATGAATGGCGTTTCTCTCCACGGAACTCGGCGCGAGCCCTGACCGGCGCGCGAACATCATCAGCAATCCGAAGTTTTGTCCCGTGTAGTGCCACGGGCTCCAGCAGATATAAAGCGTGAAAATCCAGGGAAGCAGCGGATACCAGACGTGCGCGACGACTCCGGCGAGGGCCAGCAACAACGCGATGTGCACAGTGAAAATGCGATATTTCGCGAACTCCGTGCGCGTATGATACGCGCGGTAAACCGTAGCCATGAAGTGCGGGTAATTGCAGAGGAGCGCCAAAAAATAAAACGCCACGGCCCATGCACGGGAGTACGTGCTGGTTGCATAGAACGCCAGCAGCAGAAGTGGAGCCGACCACGCGCCGCAGCCGATCAGTAGATCGATCCACGGACGATAAATCCATGGATTCGGCGCAGAATGTGGCGGAAGCGCCGACGTTGCCGGCGCAGTTGTAGACGTTGATCCCATCCCATCGAAGAGTAGCGCAGGGAAGCGATTCTTGTGCGAAACCGGCAAGCTTCAAATGTAGAATTAGTTACTTGGACTCTCGCGCGCAGTTCAGGAAACGCCAAGCACCCGAAGAAGCACACCAGCCAACATGCCACCGACCAGCGGCCCAATCACGGGTATCGGCGCATAGCTCCAATCCGATCCGCCTTTCCCGGCAATCGGCAGAATCGCATGCGCGATGCGCGGCCCGAGGTCTCGAGCCGGATTGATCGCGTATCCTGTCGGCCCACCAAGTGACAAACCGATACCCCAGACCAGGCTTCCCACGAGATAGGGACCGAGCCCCGCTGCGGGACCGGCCGCCGAAACACTTTTTGAGAAAATTGCGCCAACCACGAAAACAAGCACGAACGTGGCAATAATTTCGCTTAGCAAATTTGTGATGGTATTGCGGATCGCCGGCGCCGTACAAAAGCAGCCCAGCTTCGCGGCAGTGTCCGGTGTCTCCTTCCAGTGCGGCAGGTATTGAATCCAGACGAGTCCTGCGCCCACGATGGCCCCGAGCATCTGTGCCATCAGATAGGGAGCGAACTTCGCAAAATTGCCATCACGCACGGCGAATCCGATCGTCACCGCCGGATTTAGGTGGGCGTCGCTGCTCCCGCACGCGATGGCCGTGAAAACGCCCGCCATTACCGCAAACGCCCACCCGGCGGTGATCACTATCCACCCGCTGCTCTCCGCTTTTGATCGCTTGAGCACCACCGCAGCGACAACTCCGTCGCCGAGTAAGATAAGGACCATTGTTCCAAGAAATTCGCCGAGCACCGGTGACGTCATAAGTCAGATCCTCCGTCAGGACTCCATCCAATCAAACGACCGCGTGACCGCTTTCTTCCATTGAATGTAAAGTTTCTCGCGCTCAGATTCGGCAAGATTCGGCTTCCAGGTGCGATCGACAGCCCAGTTGGCGCGCAATTCTTCCAAGCCTGAAAAGAATTTCACCGCAAGGCCTGCGCCATAAGCTGCGCCCAGTGCGGTCGTCTCCTGAATTACCGGACGAAGCACTTCGCGGTTCAAAATATCCGCCTGAAACTGCATCAACAATTCATTCGCAACCATGCCGCCATCCACGCGCAGGCTGGCGAGCTCGATATGCGAATCTTTCTCCATGGCTTCGACCACCTCCCGCGTCTGGAACGCCGTGGCTTCCAGAACCGCACGCGCGATGTGTCCTTTATTTGCGTAGCGCGTCAGTCCCGCGATGACGCCGCGCGCATTCCCTCTCCAATACGGTGCGTATAGCCCGGAAAAAGCGGGAACGAAGTAAACGTCGCCATTGTCGGCAACCGTTCGCGCCAACGGCTCTACGTCCGCACTCTTCTCAATGAGCCCGAGATTGTCGCGGAGCCACTGCACCAGCGCCCCGGTAATGGCCACGCTCCCCTCCAGTGCGTAGTGCGCAGCCCCGTCGCCGAATTTGTAGGCCACCGTGGTCAGCAAGCCGAAGTCCGAAGGTACCGGCCGCTCGCCGGTGTTCATTAGCAGAAAGCATCCGGTTCCATAAGTGTTCTTGACCTCGCCAGGTCGAAAACACGCCTGTCCTACCAGCGCCGCCTGTTGATCGCCCAGGATCCCAGTGATGGGAACGCCCGCGACAGCCTGGAGCGTCGCTTCGCCATAGACTTCGCTGCTCGAGCGAACTCTTGGCAGCACTGAGCGCGGAATGTCAAACGCCGCGAGCAACTTTTCGTCCCAATCCAGTGTTTGCAGATTCAGGAGCTGCGTGCGGCTCGCGTTGGTGACGTCCGTGACGTGCGCTCCGCCTTGGGGGCCACCCGTCAAGTTCCAAAGGAGAAAGGTATCGATATTTCCGAAAAGCAACTCGCCCGCCGCGGCCTTCTCTCGGGCACCTGGAACACTCTCAAGGAGCCAGCGCAGTTTCAAGCTGCTGAAGTACGTGCTCAGCGGCAAACCCGTCTGCCGCCGGAAGCGGTCTTGCCCGCCTTCGCTGGCGAACCGCGCGACATCTTCAGATACCCGCGTGTCTTGCCAAACGATGGCATTCGCAACCGGCTTGCCCGTTTTGCGCTCCCAAAGGACGGTGGTCTCCCGCTGATTGGTGATGCCGATCGCGGCCAAATCCGCAGCACGCAACCCGCGCTGCTGCAGCGCTTCAGTAATCACTTCTTCCGTGCGGCGCAGGATTTCCAGTGGATCGTGCTCCACCCAGCCAGGCCTGGGAAAGATCTGTTCGTGCTCTTTTTGTGCAACGGCAACGATGCGCGCAGATTGGTCAAACACCATGAACCGCGTGCTGGTCGTGCCTTGATCAATTGCTCCGATATAGTTTTTCACGGGGATGAGTCCTTTATGTTGGCGCCGCAGCATACTACGCAATTAGCATCAAAAGCTTCAAGCAAAAGTCCAGCCGGACACGCAAATGAGAAGCTCTCCGCCAATTATTTTCGTTTCATACCATCACCCGTGTACGCCTTTTTGTGCGGTGATGCATCTAATCAAGGAAGTCTAGAGGAGACGTTTCAATGATGAAAAAGTTAAATCCAATCCGCGTCGCCCTGATCTTGGGGGCTCTTACGCTTGTAGTTGGTGTTTTTGCAAACAATGTTTTCGCCGCTGCGCCCGGAACGGTTAGTCTCACTGTGACCGCCGTCGGCAAGAAGGACACCAGTCCACCGCTCGTCACCAAAGATGACGTTTTGTTCTTTCTGAATAAAGATCGGACCCAGATCGCCGATTGGAAGCACGGCGAAAAACTGTACCTCGCCGTTCTAATCGACGATTCGCTGGACAGCGGCATCGCCAGCCAGTGGAATGATCTGAAAGCGTTTCTTGTCGGCCAGCCTGTCAGCACTTATGTCCTGATCGCCTACGTGCGCAATGGTACCGCTATGGTCGCGCAGGATTTCACTAACGATCACGAACTGGCGGCCCAGGCGCTGCGTATTCCGGTCGGCGGCGGGAGTGCATTCTCAAGTCCCTATCTCGCCCTTCTCGATCTGATGAAGCGCTGGCCTGCTTCCGCGGACCGCCGCTCCATACTCTTGCTCTCTTCGGGGATTGACTATTTTCGCGGAGGTTTTGATCTCCGGAGCCCGGATCTTGATTCCACCATCAGCCGTGCGCAAAAGCAGAACATCAATGTCTGGACCATCTACGCTCCCGATTCAGGGCACAGGGGCCGAGGATTCTTTCTCGCCACCAGGGCACAATCGAATCTCAGCGAGCTCTCGGATGAAACTGGCGCCGAATCTTTTTATCTCGGTACCGGTGCGCCCGTCACCATCAAGCCTTATCTCGATGAACTCTCCACGCATCTCAGCAACCAGTATCTCCTGACGTTCAAAGCTAATGGAGGACCAAAAGGGCGTTTCACACGCGCCAAGGTTTCGACGGAACTGGGCTACGTGGAGTTCATGCACCCTTCGCAAGTTTATCTGCCGCCAGCGAAGTAAGCGCAGAGGCATACTCTCACCAAAATGGAAAGGCGCGGATCGTTCCGTCCGCGCCTTTTAGTTTTCAGCATTCCACCAATCACGAGTCACGAGTCACTAGTCACCAGTCACAAGCCATCTATCACCAGCACAGGCGCACTTGGCCTCCGCTTCGGAGTTTTCGTCCAGACTTCTTGCCGAATTATGATTTAGTCGTCAGAGCTGCTCAGGATGGCCGCTCGCGTGGAGTCGCGGATCACCAGTTCCGGGTTCATCCTGTGGCGAGAAATATTCCAATCGCGCTTTTCCAGTCCCGCGTTGACGCCTTCCATCACGATGTTCACCGCCAGTTCGC
>Ga0210408_10002876_pt1 | contig 16324 bp, 16 predicted proteins | sample IncBWH4MmetaG_FD_155471 | JGI IMG/M metagenome (GOLD analysis project Ga0210408, IMG submission 155471) | Forest soil microbial communities from Barre Woods Harvard Forest LTER site, Petersham, Massachusetts, United States - Inc-BW-H-4-M | ecosystem: Environmental > Terrestrial > Soil >...
ACGTGAAGGGGTTCGGCACGTAGATGCTGGTGGCGAACTGGATCTGCTCGTAGGTCTTGAACGACATGCTCGCGATCCACCAGAACGGCACCAGGATCACGAGGAGGAATACGGCCATGCCGAACCACGTGAGGGCTTTCGTGGTCATGGCGGGCTACTTCCGGTCGCGCAGGAGGTAGCGGCTGATCATGACGATGCCGAGCACCAGGATCGGCACCACGAAGAGGCAGATGGTCACCCCGCGGCCCCAGCGGAGCTGGCCGAAGGCGACCTGGTAGGAGTACGTCGCGAAGATCTGGGTCGCGGTGCCGGGACCGCCGCGGGTCATCACGTAGACGATGTTGAAGTCGTTGATCGTCAGGATGAAGCTCAGCAGGGTGGTGACGATCATCACGTGCTTGAGCCCGGGCAGCGTGATGTGCCAGAAGCGCCGCCAGGCGGAGGCCCCGTCGACCGACGCCGCCTCGTAGAGCTCGCGGGGAATCGACGCGAGGCCGGCCAAGAACGACACCCCGAAGAACGGGAAGCCGCGCCACCAGTTCGCCACGATGACCGCCATCATGGCGCCCTCCGGAGTGGCCATGAACGCGATCGGGCGGCGCAGCAATCCCGCGTCGAGCAGCACGCTGTTGAAGAAGCCGCGGCCCGGGAAGGCGTCGAACATCCACCGCCAGGTGAGCGCGATGATCACGGTGGAGGTGATCCACGGGAGCAGGAAGAGCCCGCGGAAGAAGTTGCGGCCGCGGATCACGTTCTGGAGCACCAGGGCCATCAGCACCCCGGTGACGATCTTGAGCCCGACCGACCCCACCGTGAAGACCAGGCTGTTGCGGATGACCGCGTGGAAGGTGTCGTCCTGCGCGAGGTACGCGTAGTTGCGCAGGCCCACGAAGCGCTCGGGGTAGCCCACCAGCTTGTCGGTCAGCGAGAGCCACACCGCGCGGTAGACCGGGTAGCCGATGAGGGCCACGACGAGGACGAACAGCGGGAGGAGGAACAGGAGCGCCGTCGCGCTCTCCCGGGTGCGGGCGCGCCGCCAGATGGAGGCGCGCGCCCGCACGACCGGGATGCCGACGGTCTGGGGCAGCGCCAACGTCACCCCTTCAGGGTGTCGTAGATTTCCTTTATCTTCTTGTCCTCCCACTCGATGGCCTGGTCGACCGACCACTTGTCCACGATGACCTTGGCCGGGGCGTCGGTGAGCACGTTGCTCGCCTGCACCTCGGCGGCCGCCGCGGTGGTGGGGCCGGGCCAGCCGGTGGGGGCGAACCACTCTGCGGCGCGGCCGAACGTGCGGTAGTTGTCGTTCTTGTTGAAGTAGTCCTTCGACGCGGCGCGCGCCTTGTCGAGCACGGGCCCGAACTGCCCGTAGGAGTCCTTCATGACCGCCACCGTCTCCTCGGGGGAGAGCAGGTGTGCGATCAGGCTCATGGCCGCCTCGGGGTCCTTGCTGGTCTTGAAGATCCCGAAGCTCATCGCGATGGCCCACATCCGGCGGCCGTCCGGCCCCGCCGGGTGCGGCAGCGCTACGTGGTTGGCGAGCGCCTCCTCCTTGGCCTTCCGGTCCTTCGCGTCGGTGGCCTTGGCGAGCGCGTTCTCGAGCGCGAAGGTGATGCTGGGGCCGTTGGAGGTCTGGGCGATGTTCTTGGCGATGAAGTTCTCGTTGTTGCCCGAGCCGGTCCAGGTGAGCGTGTCGGCGGGCTGGATGCCGTCCTTGTAGATGTCGGTGGCCCACTTCATCACGTTCTGCATCGCCGGCGTCTTGAGCGACTTGTACTTGCCGTCCTTGCCGGCCCAGCCCACCCCGTGGGAGTACATGAGGCTCTGCATGACGCCGTAGCCGTCCGCGGTGCGGTTCCAGCTCTGACCCATGCCGTAGAAGTTATCCTTGGGCCGGTTGAGCGCGGCGGCGGCCCGCTTGGCCTCCTCGAACGTGGTGGGCAGCTTCACCTTGGCCTTCTCGAACACGTCGCGCCACGCGTACCAGAACGCGCCCATCACGTACCACGGCAACGAGTACACCTTGTCGCCGACCATGGTGACCGCTTGGACCGCGGCGGGCGCCTTGCCCACCTGCCCCTCGATCTGCCGCGCGAAGGTGGTGAGGTCGACGAGCTGGCCCATGCCCGCGAAGCGCGCGGGAGCGCTCGTCTCGAGCTGGCCGACGTCGGGCGTGCTGTTGCTCTCGATGGCGGCCACGTACTTGGTCTGCATGTCCTCGAACGTGAAGTACTCGACGGTGACGCTCGCTCCGTTCTTCTGGGCCCAGCGCTGGGCGCTCGCCTCGATCGCCTTGTTGGTCGGCTCCACGTAGGTCTTGAGGATCCAGAGCTTGAGGCTCGTCCCCTTCTTCACCGCGGGCGCGGCCGGCCGCGGCAGGGTCAGCAGGGCGGAGGCTCCGGCGGCCCCGGCGAGCAGTGAGCGGCGGCTGATGCGTGAGTCGTGCATGGCGTGTCCCCCTTGGATCGTCTTTGACCCCGACGCGCCCCGACTGTGGGTCAGGGGGCGGCGCCCTGTCAAGCGCCGCGTGTTCCGTGCTACCCTTTTTTCATGCTCTCTCCCTCCGACGTGGCCTTCTACCGCGAGCAGGGTTACCTGGTGGTGCCCGACGTGCTCGACGCGGCCACCCTCGACACCGTGCGCCGCGAGCTCGCGCGCATCCTCGAGGGCGCGCGCGCGGTGACCGCGCACACCGACACCTACGATCTCGAGCCGGGCCATCGCGCCGACGATCCGCGGGTGCGCCGGGTGAAGACGCCGCACCGGTTCTTCCCGGTGTTCGAGCGCCTGATGCGCCACCCGCGGCTGGTGGCGATCCTTCAGGACCTGCTCGGCGCGTCGATCCGCCTGCACGGCTCCAAGATAAATTTGAAGTCGCCGCGCTACGGCTCCCCGGTGGAGTGGCACCAGGACTGGGCCTTCTACCCGCACACCAACGACGACCTGCTCGCGGTCGGGGTCATGCTCGACGACTGCACGAGCGACAACGGGCCGCTGCTGGTGGTGCCGAAGAGCCACCGCGGGCCGACGTTCGATCACCACACCACCGACCCGCAGGGACACCACTACTTCTGCGGCGCCATCGACCCCACCGCGATCCGCGACGAGATCGCGCGGGCGGTGCCCCTCACCGGGCGCGCGGGCTCGATGAGCTTCCACCACGTGCGTCTCGTGCACGGCTCGGCGCAAAACGTCTCGAGCCTGCCGCGCACCCTCCTGCTCTACGAGTACGGAGCCGCCGACGCCTGGCCGCTCATGGGGGTGCCGAGCCTCGCCGACTTCGACGGGCGCCTCATCACCGGCGCGCCCGGCCTGGAGCCGCGCGTGGTGCCGGCCCCGGTGCGGATGCCGCTGCCTCCCGCGCTCCACCAGGGCTCGATCTACGAGAACCAGTCGGACGCGGCGCGGCGCTACTTCCCGGTGAGCGAGGAGCCCGCGCCGACCTCGCGCACCTAGGCGCGCCAGACCCCCGCGTCCTCGGGGGGCGCGATCCGGAAGACGCGCTTCAGGCGGACGATGGCGAAGAAGAGCTGGATGCGCAGCCACGTCCCGATCGACGGCCGCCAGTTCCCCGCCAGCGCGGAGAGCACCGCCTCGTAGATCCCGAGGCGGCGCGACCGCCGGAAGAGGAGCCGCCGGAAGTAGGGATCGTAGAAGCCCACCACGAAGCGGCGGAAGTAGTGGTAGCGCCGCCGCACGATCCGCTCGTAGCGGGTGAAGCGCGCGGCGGAGAGATCGCCCGCCCGCAGCCCCGCGTCGATCGCCTCCGCCGCCTCGAGGCCGCCCTGCATCGCGAGCAGCACCCCGGTGGAGAAGATGGGGTCGAGGAACGAGCCCGCGTCGCCCACCGCCACCCAGCGATCCCCCGCCATCCGCCGCGCGATGTAGGAGTAGTCGGCGTCGAAGCGCGCGGGCGACACGCGGCGCGCGTGCGCGAGCAGGCCGGGGGCGGCGGGGGTGCTGCGCAGGTAGTGATCGAGGCTCTCGTCCGCGGTGGGCTGCGATTCCCTCCGATGCAGGGTCTGGGGCACCACCGCCCCCACGCTCGTCACCGTCTCCGAGATCGGGATCAGCCAGATCCAGCCCACGTCCGCCCGGGTGAGCACGCGGATGTCGCCCGCGGCACGGCCCTCGGCCCGCGGGATGCCCTCGTACTGGGCGTGCACCGCCACGTGCTGCAGCATCGCGTCGTTCTCGTAGCCGCCGATCCGGCGGGCGAGGAAGCCGGCGCGCCCGGAGGCGTCCACCACCACCGCCACCCGCGCGTGGGCCTCGACGCCGTCGGGCCCGGCGAAGCGTACGGTCACGCCGTCGCCCGCGAACTCCGCGTCCAGCGCGCGGCAGCCCTCTCGCACGATGACCCCGCTACGCTCGGCGTGGCGGAGCAGCACCTCGTCGAAGCGGGCGCGCGGCACCTGGTAGGTCCGGGGCACCGGCGTCTCGACCGCGGCGGTGAAGTCCACGTAGGCGGCGGGCGTGCCGTCGATCTCCCAGAAGCTCGCCCCCCACTTCTCCACGAAGCCGGCCTTGGCCACGAGATCGTCGGCCCCGAGCGCCTCCAGCACTCCGTTGATCCACGGGAGCTGCGACTCGCCGATGTGGAACCGCGGGAAACGATCGCGCTCCAGCAGGAGCACGCTCCGGCCGCGCCGGGCCAGCGCGGCGGCGGCGCTCGCGCCGCCGGGACCGCCCCCGATCACCGCCACGTCGTACCGCCCGTCCCCGTTCGCGTGCGTCATATCGGCTTCCCAGGATACCCCTTGACGCCGCCCGCCTTCGGGCAGATTCTCAGCCGCGTCGGATCACCGTCACCGCACTCCAGGGAGGAAACCATGCCGACCATCGAGCACAAGGGCGTGAAGCTGGCCTACGAGGAAAAGGGCTCCGGGAGTCCCGCCTTCCTCTTCATCCACGGCTGGACCTGCGACCGCTCGTTCTTCAAGGCCCAGGCCGATCATTTCGCGAAGCGTCACCGGACGGTCTCGGTCGACCTGCGCGGCCACGGGGAGAGCGACAAGCCGAGCGGCGCTTACCCGATCTCGGCCTACGTCGACGATCTCGCGCACGTGATCGACACGCTCAAGCTCGGCAAGGTGGTCGCGGTCGGCCACAGCATGGGCGGCATCACGGTGCTCGAGCTGGGCGCGCGGCACCCCGACAAGGTCACGGCCATCGTGATGGTCGACCCCGCGCCGCTCGTCTGGCCGACCGAGCTCACCGGCCCGGTCGGCGACGTGGTGAGCGCGATCGAGGCGGGCAACCAGGAGCCGCGGCGCCAGTTCATCGCCAACGCGCTCTTCCTGCCCACCTCCGACAAGAAGCTGGTGGACTCCGTCCTCAAGACCATGATGGCCGCCCCCGCGCCGGTCGCCGCCGCCGCGATGAAGGGCATCCTGGCCTTCGACGGGCCGGGCATGGCCAAGCGCTGCACGGTGCCGGCCCTGCACCTGGCCGCCACGCCCCCGCTCAACCAACCGCACATGATGTCGCAGTGGATGCCGAAGGTGGTGAACGGCTGGACCGTGGGCGCCGGCCACTTCAACATGATGGAGACTCCGGACCAGGTGAACTCGATGATCGAGGGCTTCCTGCGGCACCACGTCTGAGCCGATCTTCGTGAAGTTCGACGTCGGCATCCTGGCGAGCCAGCCCCTCCCGGTGCTGGTTCGCCAGGTGCGGCTCGCGGAGTCGCTCGGGTTCGACACCGCGTGGATCGCCGACACTCACCTGGTCTGCCGCGAGCTGTGGGTCACCCTCGCCGCGTGCGCGGCCGGCACCTCGCGCATCCGCCTCGGCCCCGGCATCGCGGTGCCGCACACCCGCCACATCTCGGTGACCGCGAGCGCGATCGCCACCCTCCACGAGATGGCGGAGGGGCGCGTGGTGATCGGCGTCGGCACCGGAGGCAGCGCGGCCGAGACCATGGGGCTCTCGGTCGGGAAGGTCGCGCGGATCGCCACCCTCGAGTCGATGGCGGTGTCGCTGCGCCGGCTCCTCGGCCGCGAGTCGATCCGGCTCGAGAACGGGGCCGACGCGCGCCTGGCCTGGCTCGAGCGCTCGCCCGCCATCCCGCTCTACCTGGCCGGCTCCGGGCCGCGCATGCTGGACGCGGCGGGGCGTCTGGGCGACGGCGCCATCATGTACTCCGGGGTCGCTCCGTGGCTGGTCGAGGCCGCGCTCGGTTGCGTGAAGGCCGGCGCGCGGACGGCCGGGCGCGACCCTGACGACCTGGACGTGGCGATCTGGGCGCCGACGTCGATCGCGCCCGACCGCGCGCTCGCCCGCGATCATGTTCGCGGCCGGGTGGCCTCCGCGCTCCGCCATGCGTTCCCGGTCGCGTGGAGCCCGGAGGACCAGGCGGTGATCGACCAGGTGCGCGCCGCCTACGACTCCTACCAGCACGCGAGCGCCGCCTCGAAGCATCGCCTGCTCGTGACCGACCGCTTCGTGGATCTCATGGCGCTGGCCGGCCGGCCCGAGGAGGTGCGCGAGCAGGTGCAAGGGATCATCGGCGTGGGCGGCGTCGGCCGGATCATCCTGCTCCCGCAGGTGCCGGGACAGGACTTCGTGGAGCGCGAGGAGGTGCTGCGCCTCTTCGCCGAGCAGGTGATGGCCCGGCTCTAGCCCTCCGGACCTAGCGGCTGCGCGCGCCCCACAGGCCCTTGGTCGCGAGCGCCTCGAAGTAGTGGCCGTAGACGTGGAGCAGCGAGGTCTGGGCCACGATCCACCCGCGGCTGCGGCCGCCGGCCCAGAACTCGGTGAGCCAGGTGGCGCCGGGATCGACCGCGCCCTCCTCCGTGCACACGCGGGTGACCCGCTCCGCCGGCACCGAGACCTCCAGGTCGAGCCCCCGCAGGAGCGGTGCCGCGTCCAGGGTGGCGCGCGTCACCGCGCGGCAGTAGCCGCGGAGCTGCTCGACGTCCACCGACTCGCAGAGCGCGTCCACCTGCGCGTCGGTCATGCCGGTGCCCACGTCACAACGGCTCACCCGGAGGCGCGGCGTCCAGCCCGAGTCCAGCACCTGCGGCCGGTCGAGGACGAAGCGGTTCACGCACACGTCTTCGATTCGCATCGCGTGCCAGATCAGCCACGCGATCGGGTTGACGCCGGGCACCGGACGGCCCCGCATCTGCGCCTCGGTCAGGCCCGCGACCAGATCGTCGGCCACGAAGGTGTGGATCGGCTCGTAGCGCAGCAGCCAGAGGTCGATCGCGTCCATGAAACGAGCGCTAGCGCAGGCTCTGCCGCGGGAGGTCGAAGGCCCGCTCGGCGAGGCTGGTCAGCATGCGCCAGGCCGCCTCGTGGTTGCGCGAGCCCTCGACGTCGTCGGCGAAGGTGTCGAGGCAGAGGTACGGCACGCCCAGCTTCTGGAGCGCCTCGAAATCACGGCGCACCTGATCCATGGTCCCCTCCCCGGCCAGCCGCGTCTCCTCCGGCATCGGCTGATCCGTGAGGCGCAGGCGAATGCGCGGGCAGAGCGCGGGGACCGCTCGGTCCTCCCGGTCCGCGATGGCCCGGAGCTTGGGCATCCCCTCGTCGCGCAGGAACGCGATGCGGCTGCGGATCGGGTGCCAGGCATCGCCGTGGCGCACGGTGCGGCGCAGGGCCGCGTCGCTCGAGCCGCCCACCCAGATCGGCGGATGCGGACGCTGGAGCGGGCGCGGCGCGGTGTAGATCTCCTTGAAGGACACGAAGGGCCCCTGGTAGCTCGCCACGTCCTGCGTCCACGCCGCCTTGAGCGCGCCGAGGTAGTCGTCGGTCATGGCCCCGCGCTTCTCGAACGGCAGCCCGAGCACCTCGAACTCCTGGCGCGCCCAGCCCACCCCGACCCCGAAGATGAGCCGGCCCCCGCTGAGCCGATCGAGGGTGGCGGCCATGCGAGCGGTCTCGAGAGGATGACGATACGGCACCACGATCACGGTGAAGCCCAGCTCCACGCGCCGGGTGAGGCCGGCGAGCCAGGCGAGCGTGGTGAACGGATCGTAGAACGGCGCGGGGTACCGCCCCTGCACGTCGGCGGTGATGGTGACGTGGTCGCCGAGCATCATGAAGTGGTAGCCCATGCTCTCGGCGAAGCCGGCCCAGCGCGCGAGCGACTCCTCGCTCGCGCCCGGGCCGAAGGTGATGAGGTTGACGCCGACCTTCAATGGGACCCGACCGGCTCCATGCGTCGCTCGCCCGCGGAGGCGCTGGGGCCGAGGAACTCGATCATGTTGCCGTCGGGGTCCTTCACGAAGAGCTGGCGCAGCCCGGTCGGCCCCGAGATCACGTCGCGGCAGGTCAGCCCGTGGTCCTGGATGCGGCGCGCGGTGGCGTCGGCGTCGTCGGTCCAGAGCGCGAAGTGCGGATAGCGGGCCACGATCTTCTCGCGCTCGCTCGCCTCCCGCACCAGCTGGTCGTTCAGGATGATGTGCAGCTGCAGGTCGCCGCCCAGGCTGTACCAGATGCCCGGGAAGTCGAAGGCGGGCCGCGCGATCTCCTGGAAGCCGAGGACGCCGGAGTAGAAGTCGCGCGCCTTGGCGACGTCGGTGACGGTCACGCTCACGTGGCTCAGAATCTTGAAGAGCTGGCTCATGTCGAATCTCCTCCGTCGAAGAGCTCGCGGCGGGCGATGCCGCGCTGGAACGCCAGGTAGCCGTCGCGGGTCATGGGCGGCCGCGGGCCGGCCAGCACCTCGCGCGCCCCCGCCGCGCCGTCGGCGAGCAGGTCCACCGCCATCGCGGCCAGGGCCTTGGCCGGCTGCACGTAGCCCAGGTCCGGATCGATGATCGCGAAGTCGGCGGAGTGGCCCGGCCCGCGGGCCCCGCCCATGTAGGGGTGCAGCACCGGCATCACCTGGCTCAGGTCGCCCATGTCCGTGGAGCCGGAGCGATGCGGGATGTCGCGATAGTGCTCGGGGCCCACCAGGCCGCGGGCGGTCGTCTCGAAGAGGCGCGCCATCGCGCGGTCGCAGTAGAGCGGCATCGGCCCCGGCAGGGTGTCGATCTCCACCTGCGATCCCAGGGCCAGCGCCCCCGCGCGCAGCGCGCGGTCGACCCGGCGGCTCGCGTCGGCCACGCCCTCGGCGGTCTTGCCCCGCACGTACATCTCGAGGCGCGCCTCGCCGGGAATCACGTTCACCTGCGAGCCGCCGTGGGTGAGGATCGGGTGCACCCGGATCGAGTCCTCGTCGCGGAAGGTCTCGCGAACCGCGTTGATCCCGGCCAGCGCGATCTGCGCCGCGTAGAGCGCGTTCACCCCCATGTGCGGCGCGCCCCCCGCGTGCGCGGCCCGCCCGATGAAGCGCGCGGTCTTGCCCACCCGGCCGTTGTTCGACGCGGGGACGCCCGCCTTGCCGTCCTCCGCGCGCCAGTTGGTGTGGATCATCATGGCCAGATCCACGTCGTCGAAGTGGCCGAGGCGCATCAGCTCCTGCTTGCCGCACGGGAACTCGCGGCGGCCGGCCCGGATCTGCTCCTGCCGCCACTCGATGTCGCCACCCTCCTCGGCGGGTACGCCGAAGAAGACCACGCGGCCGGCGAGGTGCTCGAACGCGCCCGCATCGAAGAGGCCCATCGCCGCGCCGAGCATGCCCGCGATCTGCGCGTTGTGCCCGCAGGCGTGCGCGACGCCGGTCGCCGGATCGGCCTCGGGATGCCCGGTCACGCGCAGGCCGTCCAGCTCGCCGATCAGCGCGAACGTCGGGCCGTCGCCCCCGCGCCCGCGCGCCTCCGCGCGCACGCCGGTCATGGCGAGCCCGGTGCGCGGGGTCATGCCGAGACGGCCGAGCGTCTCCTCCACGAGCGCGGCGGTCTTCGCCTCCTTGAACCCCATCTCGGGATGCTTCCGGATCCGCTCCCCGAGCGCCACGATCTCCTCGGCGCGGCGGTCGATCGCCGCGAACACGTGCCGCTTCAGCTCGTCCCTGGTCATGGCAGCAGATGCTAGCCGATTCGCCCGGGCTAGGCCAGGGTGAGAAATAATCCGGCACTCTCCGGGCCGCGTGCTCACGCGATGAGCGGAGCCGGCGCTCCCGCGCCCTGCGGGAATCCCCGCGGACCGCGGGCTAAGTCGTCCCGGCACAACGGGTAACACGCCGTGCGCGTCTCCGGCAGCGGGCGATGGCATGATCGCTGCAGTCCTCACCCGCGGAGAGCGCAGCGCGGGCTTCCGGTCAAGCGTCGTCGCTTGCATCGAGCGACGGCGCTTTTCTTTTGCATCGAACAGGAGGCGTCATCGTGAACGACGTGCTGGGAGTCTTGATCGGCGTCGGCCCCGTCGTGGCCGCGCTGCTGTGGTGCAGACGGCAGGACCGGCTGCGGCGGCGCGCCAACATCGTGCGCGCGGACATCAGCGCGACCGCCAACCGGGTGCTGGGCGGCGAGTCGGTCCTGTCGGTGCGCGTGGAGCCGCGGAAGGCGTGGCGGGCCGGGCGCGTGCATCTCTCGGCGCCGGGCGGCTACGAGTTCCTCATCGCGAGCGTCTCGCTCGCGGTCATCGCGCGGCTGCCCGCCCGCTACGAGCTCGTGGTGGAGCGCGTGTGAGCGCGCCGGGGCCCGAGGAGGCGATCGTGGCCGGGCGAGTGCTAATGGTGATCTCGGCGGGGGCCGGCGCGCTCGAGCACGCGGCGCGCAGCGCCGCCGCGGTGGCCCGCGAGAGCGGCGGAGTGGTGCGGATCGCGTGGATGCAACCAGTGCCGCCGCCGCGGGTCGACCGCCACGACCGGGTGGTGGCCGACACCGACCGCGAGATGGCCCGGCTCGCCGAGCGCGCGCACGAGCGGATGAGCGCGCTCGCCTGGGAGCTCGGCGAGATCCCGGTGGAGCGGGTCGTGCGCTTCGGCCGGCTCGCCACCGAGCTGGCCGTCGAGGCTCACGCGTGGCGCGCCGACCTGGTCGGCCTGGCCGTCCCGACGCGGCCCGGCCTCGGCCACCACCTCCGCGCGTGGTACCTGGCGCGGACGGTCACGGTGCCGCTCGTGCTGCTCCCGATTCCGCGGCACGATGGCGGAGACCGCCGCCGCGAGCCCATCGTGCTCCCCGCGTTTCGCTGACGCGCGGGAACGCGGTAAGGCTTCCCCGGTAGATCTTCCCCAGGCGGAAGGCGCGTACGGCGCGACGGGCGCGCCATCCGCCCGTGTTTCCGCGGATTTTCTCGCCGATTTTTCTCGGCGAACGCGCGTGGCACAGCGCATGCTCCCCTCCCGCGTCGGGAGGACCGATCATGCATCCCACGCGTCTCGTCGTGCCCGCAACGCTCGCCATGGCCCTGCTCGGCGGCTGCACCGGCGTGCAGGAGCCCACCTCGACGCCCACCACCGGGGCGGTGCTCGGCGGTTCGCCGTCGACGGTCGATTACCCGGGTGGCCGCTATCAGCTCTACGGCAGCGGCACCACCGCGTCGCCGTACTACTGGGTGTGGATCCCGGCCGGCAGCACTCCGAATCCGCCGCCTCCGCCGCCCGCCCGGGTGGCGAGCGCGACGACGGAAGGTCGCTACCAGCTCTACGGAGAGGGCACGACCGCCTCACCGTACTACTGGGTCTGGGTGCCCGCGGGCACCACGGTCGTTCCGCCGCCGCCTCCGCCGCGTCGATAGTCGCGCGGAGCTAGCGTAGCGGACGCCTTGACGCACGTCGCCCGCGAGGAGAAATCTCGCGGGCGGCGGTGCGGTCGTCGAGCCTATCGGCTCGGCGGCGGCGGAGGCGGTGGACCGGGCGGCGGCGGTGGCGTGGTCGGCGGCGCCGCGGCCGGAGGCGGCGGAGGGGGAGGCGGCGGCGCAGGCGTCGCGCTGTAGGGCGGCGGCTGCGCGCGGGAGCCGCGCGCCATCGGCACCTGGTTCCCCTTGGCGTACATGCACTGCGTGTAGGACATGTCGTAGCGGTGCTGGACGGAGCCGCCATACGCGTCGGCGCGGCTTGCCCCGATCGCGGTACCGCCGAGCAGGCCCACGCCGGCGCCCGCCGCGGCGCCGATGCCCGGATTCCCCGCGGCGGCGCCGAGCGCAGCCCCCGCCGCAGCGCCGACCAGCGTGCCGATCGCCGCGCCGCCCACCGTGCTCTCGGTCGCGACCTTGTTCGTCGTGGTGCCGGTCTGCTGCGCGGCCCACTGGCGGCAGACCGCGTCGTCGACCTGGAACGCCTCGAATGTCTTGCCCGAGCCCGGCATGACCATCACGCTCGGGCCGGTCGGGACGCTCGCGCAGCCGCTCGCGGCCAGCGCGACGATCAGCGCCACGGCCACCGGGACGGCGGCGCGGGTTCGACTCGTGCTCACTGAGGCCGCTCCGGCACCTTCACCCATTCCTCCGGGCAGCTCGGCACCGTCGGGTAGTAGCCCTTGGCGCTCGCGCAGTAGTACCAGAACGCGGTGGTCGCCGCGGGAGGCGCCGGCGGCGCCGGCCTCTCGACGTAGACCGGCGGCTGCTCGATCACCACGGGGGGCGGCGAGTAGTAGTACGGCGGCGGCGGATAATAGTAGTAGGGATACGGTCCCCAGTAGGGGCCGACCCCGATGAAGACACCGCCGCGCCAGTGGCCCCACGTGTATCCGGGGGTAACCGTGAGCGCAAGAACACCAACCACCAGCAAGAGAACCAACAGGGTCTTTTTCATCGTCGCCTCGTTCTGACGAGCGTCGATCCAGCGTTGTTTACACCGCTTCCAGCATATCCTCCCGGGGGTTCCGACGCCATCTGATACGATGAACCTCATGACCCCCAGGGTGCGACGGATCTACGCGGGATTGTTCGGATTCACGATGCTCCTCGGCGGGGCTGCTCTCGCCGGCGCGGGAAGCAGCACCCCGCCTGCTCCGCCGGCGTCCGCACCCCCCGCGCCCGCGGCACCCGCCGCGCCCCCGAGCCCCGCCGCGCCCCCGGCTCCGACGACGCAGGCCGCGCCGGCACCGGCCTCGGGCCAGGCGGAGGAAGCGCCCGCGGAGGCCACGCCGCCCCGCGTCAGCTACCTTCACGGCGACGTCTCCCTCTGGCGGCCCGGCGCCCAGGACTGGACCGCGGCCGCGCTCAACATGCCGCTCGCCCCCGGCGACGTGCTCTACGCGGGACCGGCCGGGAACGTGGAGATCCAGGTGGGGCCGCGCGCGTTCGTGCGCGCCGCCTACGGCGCCCAGATCGGCCTCGACAACCAGGAGCCCGACTTCCTGCAGCTGCGCGTCACCTCCGGCTACGCGGCGGCGGACCTGCGCGAGCTTCCGCCCGGGCACTCGGTCGAGCTCGACACCCCCGGCGGCGCGTTCACCATGGAGCACCCCGGCTACTACCACGCCGAGGTGGGCACGGACACGACCACCTTCCGCACGCATCGCGGCGGCAGCGCGACGCTGACGCCGTCGGGCGGAGCCGCGACCGCGGTCGCGGCCAACCAGCAAGTGGTGATCACGGGCGGCGCGGCGCCCCACGTGGAGACCGCGGCGGCGGCGCCGCTCAGCACCTGGGACCGCTGGAACTATCAGCGCAGCGATTACCTGACGCAGCCGGCGAGCGCCAAGTACGTCCCCGCGGGCGTCTACGGCGCCGAGGCCCTCGACCAGCACGGCAGCTGGCGCAGCGTCGAGAGCTACGGCAGCGTCTGGGTGCCGGCCGGCGTGCCGGCGGGCTGGTCGCCGTACACCACCGGCCGGTGGATCTGGGATCCGCGCTTCGGCTGGACGTGGCTCGACGAGGCACCGTGGGGCTGGGCGCCCTACCATCACGGTCGCTGGGTGTTCGTGGGCTCCTACTGGGCGTGGGCCCCGGGCCCGGTCCTGGTGCGGCCGGTCTACTCCCCGGCGCTGGTGGTCTTCCTCGGCGGCCCGGTGGTGGTCGGCCGCCCGCTCTACTGGGCGCCGCTCGGCTGGGGTGAGCCGGTGATCCGCTGGTGGGGCGGGCCGCGCTTCGTGGGCGTGGCCTGGTGGGGCGGCTGGGGCGGGCCGCGCGTGGTCAACAACGTGGTGATCAACCGCACCACCACCGTCAACGTCACCAACATCACGGTCTATCGCAACGTGAACGTGACCAACGCGGTGGTGGGCGTACCCGCCGGCCGCTTCGGCCAGCCCGGCGTGCGACCCGCGCGAGTGGTGGACGCCGCGGAGGTGCGCCAGCTCGCGCCGGTGCGCGGCGCGCTCGAGGCGCGACCGGTCGCCGCGAGCCTCACCGCGAGCGCGGGGCCCGCCGCGGCGCGGCCGCCGGAGGCGGTGCGCACGCGCGCGGTGGTGGCGACGCGCGCGCCGCAGGATGTCTCGCCCGAGCTGCGGGCGCAGGGGCTGGCCGCGAGCTCGGCCGCGGGGCCGCAGGCGCAGCAGCACATCGTGAACGCGCCGGCGCGGACGGTGACGCCGCAGGCCACGCCGGGTGGCGGCGCGCCACGGGCCGCGGGCGGAGCCGGCCGGGGCGCGTCGGAGGACGGGCCGCGGCGCGGACGCGGCGGGGCCGATCGGGGCCAGGGTCAGCCGGGCGCACCGGGCGGCGCGGCGCGAGAGGCCGCTCCGTCGCGTCAGGCCGTGCCGCCCGCGCCGCCGGCGCCGGGGGTGCAGGGCGCGCCGGGCGGACAGCCGGCCGCGGAGGGGCGCGCCGAGCCGAAGGGCCGGCGGCAGGCCGAGCACCCCGGGCGCAGCGACGCGCCGCGCGGCGGCGGCAACACAGAACGGGGCGGCGGCAACGCGGAGCGCGGCGGCGGCGACAAGGGCGGCCCGCGCAGCGACCGCTAGGCCGGGTGGCGCGCGGTCAGCGGATGCCCGCGCGCATGAAGCTCTGCACGAACTGCCGCTGGAAGAGCAGGAACGCCACCAGCAGCGGCCCCGAGGTCATCAGGGTCGCCGCGGTGATGATCGACCAGTCGACGCCCTGATCGACCGAGGAGAACACCTGTAGCCCCACGGTGAGCGGCCGCGACTGCACCGAGTTGGTGACGATCAGCGGCCACAGGAAGTTGTTCCAGTGGTAGCTCACCGAGACCAGGCCGTAGGCGATGTAGACCGGCCGCGCCAGCGGCACGTAGACCCGCCAGAGCGTCTCGAGGGCCCCCGCCCCTTCCACCCGCGCCGCCTCGTCCAGCTCCCGCGGCACCGTCTTGAACGTCTGGCGCAGCAGGAAGATGCCGAAGGCGGAGGCCATGTAGGGCAGACCGATCGCCCAGAGCGTGTCGAGGAGGCCGAGCCGGCTCATCGTGCGGTAGTTCTCCACGATCAGCACGTCCGGCATGATCATGAGCTGGACCAGCACCAGCAGGAAGGCGGCCGCGCGGCCCGCGAAGGCGAAGCGCGCGAAGGCGTAGGCCGCGAGCGTGCAGAGCACGAGCTGGACGGCCAGGATCATCGCCACCAGGAGCGTGGTGTTGACGAAATAGCGGGCGAACGGCGCCGCCGCCCACGCCTTCGCGAAGTTCTCGAGGGTGAGCGGGGCGGCCAGGACGAAGCGCGTCGAGTACTCGGCGGGATGGAACGCGGTCCACACCGCGTAGGCGAGCGGCAGGGCCCAGCCCACCCCGAGCAGCCACGCGCCCACCGTCTCGAGCGCGCGGGTCATCGATAGTGCACCCGCCGGTCCAGCAACAGGAACTGCCCGAGGGCGACCGCGGCCAGGATCACGAGCAGCACCAGGGTGAGCGCCGCCGCGTAGGCCTGGTCCCAGAACTTGAAGCCGACGTCGTAGATGTAGTAGAGGAGGAGCGACGTGGCGTTGTCGGGCCCGCCCTTGGTCATCACCACGATGTGGTCCACCAGCCGGAACGAGTTGATCACCGCGTTCACCAGCACGAACAGCGTGGTGGGCATGAGGAGCGGGAACGTCACCCGGCGGAAGAAGTACCAGCGCCCCGCCCCCATCAGGGCCGCCGCCTCGCCGAGCTGGGGCGAGAGCGATTGGAGCGCGGCCAGGTAGAAGATCATGAAGAAGCCGGCCTCCTTCCAGATCGTCACCACCATCAGGCAGCCGAGCGCGGTCTCCCGGCTGCCGAGCCAGTTGTGGCTCGGCAAGCCCACGAGCCCGGTGAGCTGCTCGAGCAGGCCGTAGCCGGGCGTGTAGAAGAAGAGCCAGATGTTGGCCACCGCGATCATCGGCAGCACGGTGGGCGTGAAGAACGCCAGCCGCAGCAGCGACCGCCCCGGGATGCGCCCGTTCACCCAGACCGCCATGAGCAGCGCCAGCGCGATCGACAGCGGGATCGTCCCCACGGCGAACCACGCGTTGTTGCCCAGCACCTGCCAGAACACCGGATCCTCCACCATCGCCCGGTAGTTCTCGAGCCCCACCCACACCGCCGCCCGATTCGGCCTCGGGTTCGACAAGAAGCTGTGATACAGCGTCGCCCCCACCGGAAAATGGGTGAACACCACCAGCAACACCG
>Ga0210408_10002877_pt1 | contig 16313 bp, 18 predicted proteins | sample IncBWH4MmetaG_FD_155471 | JGI IMG/M metagenome (GOLD analysis project Ga0210408, IMG submission 155471) | Forest soil microbial communities from Barre Woods Harvard Forest LTER site, Petersham, Massachusetts, United States - Inc-BW-H-4-M | ecosystem: Environmental > Terrestrial > Soil >...
GTAGGAACGAATCTGGTTACCCCACGCGATATCGCCTTTCTCGCCGTATTGCCGGTCGATCTCGGCGCGTTTTTTGTCCTGCTCGATCTGATAAAGTTTCGCTTTCAACATTTTGAGCGCGAGCTCGCGATTGCGGCCCTGGCTGCGCTCGGCCTGACACGCGACCACGATTCCAGTCGGCTTGTGTAAAATGCGCACGGCGGTTTCCACTTTGTTCACGTTCTGCCCGCCTTTGCCGCCGCTGCGGAAAGTATCGATCTCGAGATCGGCCGGATTGATTTCGATCGGCGCGGTATCGGCGATCTCGGGAACAACATCGACGCTGGAGAACGAAGTGTGCCGGCGTTTGTTGGCATCAAACGGCGAGATCCGGACGAGCCGGTGCACGCCGCGCTCGGTTTGGAGATAACCGTAAGCGTATTCGCCGCTCACCAGCAGCGTGACCGATTTGATTCCGACTTCTTCGCCGGTTTGAACATCGACAATCTGCGATTTCAAACCGCTCCGCTCGATCCAGCGTTGATACATGCGCAGCAGCATGTCGGCCCAATCGCATGACTCGGTGCCGCCGGCGCCGGAATGAATGGTGAGAAATGCGTTTGATTGATCGTTTTCGCCGGAAAGAAACTGGCGCAGCTCGAACTCTTCGAGTTTATGCAGGAGACGATCATGCTCGGCGGCGACTTCGCGCTCGGCTTGCGCGCGATGCGCGTCGTTCTTTTCTTCCGCCGCGAGTTGATGGAGCGCGTCGAAGTCTTCGATCTCGCGCTCGAGCTGGCGAAAAGGGTTGATCAACGATCTCAGGCGCGAGACTTCATCGACATCGGTCTGGGCGCGCTCGCGGTTGTTCCAAAAATCCGGCGCCGCCATCCGCGCTTCGAGCGCGGTCAGTTTTTCCTGCAGTTTGGGCAGGTCAAAGAAACCTCCGGAGCTCGCGGACGCGCGACTTCAAATCTTCGGCGTCAACGGTGGTTTCGTTAGGCATGGGAAAAGATAACGCGCCTCGGCGAGTTTCGCCAGCGTTCGTCAGCGCCGCGCCGATTCTTTGCGTTTGTCGGCCTGAGCGGCGGCGGACTCGATGCGGAAAACGGTTTCGCCGTCTTTCATCAGATCGAGCCGATCGCGCGCGATCGTTTCCAAATAGACCGAATCAGTCTTGAGCAGATTCACTTCCCGCGTTTGCTTTGCGAGCAACATCTGCTGTTCGTCGCGCTGGGCTTGGAGTTGGTCGATCTCCCCGTGGCCGAGTTTCAATTTTTTATACGGCGGGACGAAGAGGCTGATGATGACGAGCCAGGCTGCGAGGAAAAGCAAAGTCAGGAGGACACGGTTCCAACGCTGCCAAATGGAAGCTTCGCGTCGCGCGCGGAAATCTGTGTAATCCACTTTCAGCGGATATTACCGCCGTAAATTGCTTTGTCACCAAGTTCTTCGGCAATTCGCAGAAGCTGATTGTACTTGGCGACGCGATCGGTCCGGCAAAGCGAACCAGTCTTGATCTGGCCGGCATTGGTCGCGACCGCGATGTCGGCGATGGTCGTGTCTTCTGTTTCGCCAGAGCGATGACTGATCACCGACGTGTAATTGTTTTTCTTCGCGAGATCGATCGTGGCCAGCGTTTCGGTGAGCGTGCCGATCTGATTCACCTTGATCAGAATGGAATTCGCGACGTGTTCCTTGATTCCTCGTTCTAAGAACTTCACGTTCGTGACGAAGAGATCGTCGCCGACGAGTTGGATTTTCTTGCCGAGTTTCGCCGTTAACTTTTTCCAGCCGTCCCAATCGTTCTCGGCGCAGCCGTCTTCGATCGAAACGATCGGGAACCGACCGCAAAGATCGACATAATATTCGATCAGCTCTTCGGCGGTTTTCCTTGAGCCATCCGATTTTTTGAAGACGTAGACATTTTTCTCGCGATCGAAAAACTCCGACGACGCGACGTCGAGCGCGATGAAAATTTGTTCGGCCGCTTTGTAGCCCGCCTTCTCGATCGCTTTGATAATCGATTCGAGCGCGTCGTCCGCGGATTTCAATTGCGGCGCGAAACCGCCTTCATCGCCGACGTTCGTTGAGAGTCCTCGATCTTTGAGGACGCTCTTGAGCGCGTGAAAAACTTCGGCGCCGTAACGTAAACCTTCGGCAAACGTCGGAGCGCCGCGCGGCACGATCATGAATTCCTGGAAATCGATCGGCGCGTCCGAATGCGCACCGGCGTTGAGAATGTTCATCATCGGAACCGGTAGTACGCGCGCTTCGTCGCCGCCGAGATAACGAAACAGTGGTTTGTTTTCCGCTGCGGCCCCTGCGTGCGCGACCGCAAGCGAAACACCGAGCATCGCGTTCGCGCCAAGGTTCTTTTTGTTTGGCGAGCCGTCCATCTCGATCATGCGACTGTCGATCTTCGCCTGATCGGTCGCGTCCATGCCTTGAATGGCCGCAGCAATTTTTTCGTTTACGTTCGCGACCGCTTTGAGCACGCCCTTGCCGCCGTAACGTTTTTTGTCGCCGTCGCGCAGTTCCCAGGCTTCGTGTTCGCCCGTGCTCGCGCCGCTGGGGACGATCGCGCGCCCGAGCACACCGCCTTCGAGTCGAACGTCGACCTCGACGGTTGGATTGCCGCGTGAATCGAGAATCTCGCGCGCGTGGACGCTTTGAATACTCGTCTTTGACATGGCGAAGCGGCTATCATGCGCGGCTTAGCGGGTTAAGCAATCTGGAACACGATTGCGCGCCCTCGCCCTCCGCGCGATCTCGCGATTCTTACTGGCAATCTGCCCAAGCGCGCGTACGCTGGGCGGTCATGAGGCGTGTGAGGCAGTTCTTCGCCACTACACTTTTGCTGGGCTGTTGCGTCGTCATCGGCGCCGAACCAGGACGTCTGCCGGCCGATCAAATGGCCAAGGCAATCCGCCTCGACGCAATCAGCATTCCAACTCCGGGCGAACTTTTTGCCGCCCTGGAAAAACCGGGCAAACCCAATTGGGTCGACCAAATGCGCGGCCCGGTCGCGACGGCTTACAAGAGCCGCGCCCAGATCGCCCTCAATCTTGGAAGCTTGATCGCGGACGGATTCATCGCTGTCGAAGCCAAAGACAGCCAGCAGGTGAAAAACATCGGGACTGACATTATTAAAATGGCGAAAGCGCTGGGCGTGAGCGAGAACGTGCTCAGCCGCGGCAACAGCATCAACGAATTTGCCGAGAACGACGAATGGGACGCGCTTCAGGAAGAACTCGAGGCGACCCAGAATGAAGTGAAGTCTTCGATGCAAACGCATCGCGACCAGGATCTGGTGATCTTGGTTAGCGTTGGCGGCTGGGTTCGCGGGACGCAAGCGGTCAGCTCGGCGGTGTTGCAAAACTATGATGAGCGCGCGGCGAAAGTTTTGCGCCAGCCGGCGCTGGTGAATTTCATTCAGGCGAAATTGAACGAAGTCTCGCCCGACGTTCGCAACGAGCCGCTGGTCAAAGAAGTGAGCGGCGACCTTCCAGGAATTGAGAAACTCGTTTCGTTTCCGGCCGGCAAAGCACCGACTCAGGACGAAGTGAAGAAGGTCAACGAAGCGGTCGGCAAAATGATGAGTCAGATCCAGGCGAAAGAGCCAAAATGAAAACGTGGGTGTCGATCCTGGCCGCGATGACAGTCGCCGCGGCGACAACGTTTGCCGACCCTGAAAGCGACACGGAAGTCGCGGCCCACAAAGCTGCGCTCGATCTGGCGGGCGCATTTTCGAACGAAGGGTTCAAAATGCGCGACGGCCATTGGTCGGGAACAATCAAGCCTCACGACCACGCGTTGATCGCGGTAAATCTCTACGCCGGAAACCAATATTGGTTCTCAGTCGGCGCGACCGACGCGGCGAAGAAACTCGCCATCAACGTTTATGATGAAACCGGCAAGTTGGTGCAGACCGAGCCTTATAACGAAGGCGAGAAAGCAGCGGCCGGATTTTCACCGACCGGCAGCGGCCAATATTACGTGATGGTCGATCTGGTCGAAGGCAACGAGAGCAGCGTTTGCCTGATTTATTCCTACAAGTAGGCGACGCGCATTCTACTTTTCGCGCGCGCATCATTTTGCTTAGGATGATCCGCTGCTCGCATGATCTCGCTTCAGGTTTTTTACGAAGGCAATGTTCAGGGCGTTGGTTTTCGGTGGACAATTCGGCAGATCGCGAAGGGTTTTGATGTGGTGGGCTGGGTCCGAAATGTGCCCGACGGTCGAGTAGAGCTTCAGGTCGCCGGCGCCGAAAGCGAAGTCTTCGCGTTTTTGGACTCGATCATGGAAAGTGAATTGCGTTCGCACATCGACAAGCAAACACGCGCGGCCCTGGCCGAGCCCCTGAAGGCGCGCGGTTTTGACATTCGCCATGACTGAATCGGCTGTGGTGGTCGAAGGGCTGACCAAAGTTTTTCCGATTCCGTTTCGCAAACAACCAATCGTCGCCGTGCGCGATCTGCATCTGCAAGTCGAGGCCGGCGAGGTTTACGGACTACTCGGACCGAACGGCTCGGGCAAAAGCACGACGCTTAAGATTATTCTCGGACTCATCTCGCCGACGCGCGGACGAACCCGGATATTCGGACGCGACAGTGCGCTGGTCGCGACGCGCGAAACGGTCGGCTTTCTCCCGGAGAATCCTTACTTCTACAAATTTCTTACCGGCGAGGAGACGCTGCGTTTTTTCGGCAAGCTTTGCCGTTTGAGCGGCTCGGAATTAAAACAACGGGTCGCCAGTTTACTCAATCTTGTCGGCCTGACGAGCGCGCGCAAACAACGACTTGGCACTTACTCGAAAGGAATGTTGCAACGGATTGGTCTGGCGCAGGCATTGATCAACGATCCGCAACTCCTTGTGCTGGACGAACCGACCGCCGGGGTCGACCCGGCCGGCTCCCGCGATATTCGTAATCTCATTGTCGATCTTAGGAATCGCGGTGTGACCGTGTTGGTTTCGTCGCATCTCCTCGAACACGTCCAGGAGATTTGCGATCGCGTCGGAATCCTGGCCAAAGGCTCGCTGGTTTGCGAAGGGGCGCTCGACGAATTGATCGCGATCGAAGACCGAACCGAGCTGGTCTTGGAAAACGCATCCACCAAATTGATTAAAGAAATCGAGAAGCTCGCGGCGAGATCGAAGGCAAGAGTTGTCGAGCGCCGAAAATCGACAACCACGCTGGAGCGATTGTTTCTCGAAGCGACGCAGGAGGAAAAAATGAAGAAATCTGAATGACGAATGACGAAACAACGCACCGCGTGTTCTCGATTCGTCGCATCACCGCGATCACGACGAACACTCTGACGGAGCTCACGCGCCAGAAAGCTTTCTACGTTCTACTCCTCTTCGCGCTGATTCTGATTGGCAGCTCAGTTTTCATGGCGCGGTTCACGTTTCAACAGGAGTTCCAAATTCTGAAGGATGTTTCGCTCGGCGCGATGTCGATCTTCAGTTCGTTGCTGGCGATCGTTGCGACGGCGCGATTGATTCCTCAAGACATCGAGGACCGGACCGTCTACACGATTTTGGCCAAACCGGTGCCGCGGTTTGAGTATTTGCTCGGCAAACTTTTCGGCGCGCTTCTGCTGCTTGCCATCAGCATGGCTGCAATGACTTTGCTATTCGTAGCAGTTCTTTATTTTCGTGAACAGGCCGTGCTCAACGAAACTGCGCATGAGTTGAGTCGCGCGCCGGAAGAGCAGTTGAACGATGCGTTGAACGCGATCCGGACGGCGGGTCTCAACCTCGACATCTTTGCCGGCGTTGGCGTCATTTTTTTGAAAGCCTGCCTGCTCGCCGCTCTCACGCTTTTTGTTTCGACATTTGCAACCACGAACATTTTCACCGTCGTGGTGATGTTGGTTGTCTATTTCATCGGACATCTGCAGTCGATGGCCCGCGAATATTGGCTCCAACAACAGGGCGCTTCCTGGCTCACCCAGGGATTTCTCGCGCTGGTCGCACTTATTTTTCCGGACCTTCAGGCATTCAATCTGACCGATGAAATTGTCGCCGGCGCGATCATTCCGCTGGCCATCTTCACCAAAACGGCGTTGCTCGGGGTTTTTTACGTCGCGATCTACACCCTAGCGGCAACGGTCGTGTTTTACGGAAAGGAACTGTGAGCCGCATCCTCTTCGCCCTCGCGACAATTCTCGTCTTCGGCGGACTGAAGCTGCCGGCTGAGCGCGCGCTGACGGTGCAACATCGACAATCGAATATCGGCAGCGTCGAATTAAATCTGGATCTGCGCGAGAAAATTGGTCAGGTCGGTTTCGTCGCGGCGCTCGGCGGCTTCCGCGCGATACTGGCCGATTTCCTTTTTATTCAGGCGTATGCGGCCTGGGAACGGACAGAATGGGGACGCGTTTTGTTCTTGTTTCGACAAGTTACAACCCTGCAACCGCACGTTCCGCTGTTTTGGGACACCGCCGCGTGGCACATGGCCTGGAACGCCAGCGCCGCAGCAATCAACGATCAATCTCAGCCGCGACTGGCACTTCGACTGAAAGCGCAACGCGAATATTTCGCGCTCGGAAAAGATTTCCTGGAACGCGGGATCGAAAATAATCCGCGCGACCCCAAGCTCTACGAATCGTTGGCCCGGCTTTATCGCGAAAAATACAACGATCACGCGCGCGCTTCGGAATTTTACCGGAAGGCGGCGGACTGTCCCGGCGCGCCGAGTTACGAACGGCGGTTCTCGGCGTACGAGCTTTCCTATTGCGAAGGTTGGGAGCCGCAAGCCTACATTCAATTGCGCCGGCTATACGATGAAGGCGAGCACGAGCGGCTGCCGACGTTGATCAAGCGTCTGAAGTTCCTCGAGAACAAGCTGAACATTCCGCGGACTCAGCGCATTCCTGATCCGGAACCAAAGGCGCATTAAATTCGAATTCCGATTTCCCGAAGCACGAATCTCGCATTACGATTCGCCCCAACATGCGCTTTGCCATTTTCAGTGACATCCACGCCAACCTCGAGGCGTTCGAGGCAGTGTTGGCGGATGCGCGCGACAATAAATGCACTGACTTCGTTTGTCTGGGCGACGTCGTCGGTTACAACGCGAACCCGCACGAGTGCGTGGAGCGCCTGCGCGAAATGGATTGCCCAATCGTGAAAGGTAATCACGACGAGCAGGCGTCGCTCCTTGAATCATCGCGCGATTTCAACGAGATGGCCGAGGCCGCGATCCAGTGGACCCGAGATCATTTGACCGAAGAGGACAAGGAATGGCTGCGCGGACTGAAGTTGCAGCGGCAAGTGCGCGATTTCAGCATTGTCCACGCAACTCTCGATACGCCCGAGCAATGGGGCTATGTCTTCAATAATCTCGACGCCGCGGCGAGCTTCACTTATCAGCACACCACCGTTTGCTTTTTCGGTCACACTCATGTGCCGATGGGATTCATCCGGGATGAAGGCGTGCAACGCCAACGGATCGACAAGCTGCAAATCGACACCGCCAAGAAATATTTCATCAATGTCGGCAGCGTCGGCCAGCCGCGGGACGGTGATTGGCACGCCGCTTACTGTATTTATCACATTGAAAGCAATATCGTCGAACAGCGCCGCGTGAAATACGATCTGGAAACCGCGCAGAAGAAAATCATCGACGCGGGCCTGCCCCGTTTGCTAGCGGAACGGCTCGCCATCGGGCGCTAAGATCGACATGAGCTACGACTCCATTCTCGTTATCAAACCGAGCTCGCTCGGCGACATAGTGCACACCTTGCCCGCCGTCGCGGCAATTCACGACACGTACCCAACAGCGAAAATCACCTGGGTGATGAATCCGGAATTCACGCCGTTGCTGCGTGGCAACCCAGATGTTGATCACATTCACGGTTTTCCCCGGCGCGACTTCAGCGGACTTGGCGCGCCGGTGAAATTCGGGCCGTGGTTCAAGGAAACGCGAAAACTGAAGCCTGATCTCGCACTCGATTTTCAAGGACTGCTAAGAAGCGCGTTCATCGCGCGAGCCAGCGGCGCGAAACAGGTCTACGGAATGAGCGACGGGCGCGAAGGGTCGCGATTTTTCTACAGCAAAACGGCCAAGGTGAACAAACGCGAACACGCGGTCGAACGTTACCTCAAGCTCGCCGAGCTCGCCGGCGCAAAGATCGGCGAGGCACTGCGTTGTCCTTTGCCGACCGGCGATCCGCTGCCGCGCTTCGACGAATATCCCCCCTTCATTTTGCTGCATCCCTTCGCTCGCGGAAGCGGAAAATCGCTGACCAACAAACTTATCGAAGAAATCTGCATCGCATTCGCGCCTACTCGCGTGGTTGTGGTTGGAAAAACCGGTCGCCAGATCGACGTCGCTGAAAATTGTGTCGAGCTCGCAAATCAAACTTCGCTTCTGCAGCTGGTTCGCCTGATTCGCGTCGCCAAATTCGTGATCAGCGTCGACAGCGGCCCTATGCACATCGCCGCGGCGGTGAACGATCGCTTGTTGTCGATCCACACCTGGACGAATCCGCGTCGTGTCGGTCCCTATAATCCAGACGCCTGGATTTGGAAGCACGGAACGATCGCCCGCGTCAGCGAATTGGAGAACACCAAGCTCAAACGGCGTGGTCGCGAATTCAAAACCAAGGACATCCCCGCGATCGTCGAACTGATCCGGCCACTTGTTCCAATCGACCCGATGCTCGTGTGAACATCACTTTCTCGTTCGGTGGTAATCGAATTCGTCTCGCGGAAATAGATCGGTGTTAATGAAGCTCGGGTCCGGCCGGGGAGCATCCGGACCGTAAGCAGTGACCCTTCCCGGCTCCAGATAGTCTCTTATCATTGCTTCGACATCGATTCCGGCATCGGCGAAATAATCGTGTGCGAATTTTTCCTGCCCCTCGGCAGAAATTTTTGCAGGATCAAACGGGATCGGTTGCAAACTGCCGACATCGACATTATCGCCGAAGCGAAGGACGTAGGGAAAAACGTTAAGAAACGTTTGATGGGCCCTCTCTGTCGGCGCCCATGTCACGGCCAAGCCCCCAGTTTTGAGACGACTCTTCAATAATTCGAAGTATTCACGTGAATAAAAGTTGCCGGCATAGGCAGTCGTGGGCCACTGCGCATCGGCTTCAATGAGATCGAAGCGCAGGTCAGTGCGCATAAGGTAAGCACGACCGTCGCCGGTAAGATGCTGCACCCGCTTGTCTTCGAGCAGCTTTTGAACGCCGGGATCGGGATGGGTTTGAACAAGTTGGCGCAAGTTCTCGAGCTGAGGTCGAAGGATTTCGATACAACGAATCGACTCCACTTCTGGACGTCCGCCGATGCTGAATAATGTGTCGCCCGAACCAAGTCCAATCACGGCAATATCGCGCGGGTCGGGATGAACCAGTAACGGCAGGGCACCCAGAACGGTGTGAATATCACCATACGGAATCCAGCTGTAACCAAGTCCGTTCACAAAAACGGTGATGTACGGATTCGACTCGGTCCCGTCATCCCTCATCAAGGACAAACCCGATCCATCTTCAGCAAAGACCACCCGGGTTGGGGCGGCCCCGTGCAATCTCGACCACAGTTTTTGCGCGGACGGCAAAGCGAGAGACGCCACGACTACGAAAGCTAACGCAAATGCGACCGAACCAACGCGTGTTTTAAAAATGTTACGCACCCACAGTGCCGCAAAAATCGACACCAGACCGATCACGACCTTCAGAGTTACGGCCGTGCCAAATTCGTTTAGCAAAGTCAAACCAGTCAGCAACGCTCCCGCCATACAGCCGAGAATGTTGGCGACCTGGAGGGCGCCGACCCTCCTTCCGATTTTGGCGATGTCGTGCTGCACTGCCTTTTGGAGATAAGGAAAACTTAAGCCCATCAAGGTCGTTGCCGGCAGAATCAAAACCAACGGCACAACCACCAGGAACAAAACCAAACGTCCGGTCTCCGCCAACGTGTCCGGCGGCACGCTCTGATTTTGCCACCATGCCACAATGCCGTCGACCGCGAGCCCCACATTGAGCGGATCGCGAGTTGCAAAGTAGGATGTTAAACTTGGAATGCAAAACCCGGCAGCGGGCGAGACGAGGAGAATAATCGCAATACCCGCGAACAGACCGACCAATGTTTGCAGCGCCAAAAACACCGAGACCGGTCGGCTGCTCTTCTGCACAAGGCTTGTGCCGGCAATCGCGCCGAGCCCTAACCCTCCGAGATAAATCGTAAGCATCGTACCAAATGTAAAGGCCGTGCACTTCAGCAGTACAGTGAGCAATCTGAGCCATAAAATTTCCAGCGACAGCGCAATGAATCCCGAAACGACGTACAGCAACAGCCAGGTGCCGAATGTGAATCCCGCAACCTCCGGCGTTTGCGAAGACACCGCCGCAGGATTTGTTTCCGGCCGTTTTCGCGTTGAGATGACGAAAAGAACCAATCCGCCTGCACAACCGAAGTTGAGCGCTGCGCCTATTTTGAGCGACTGTCCGAGGCCAAGTTGTGGCAGCAGAATCCATGTCGTGACCAGCGCTCCGGCGGCAGCACCCAGAGTGTTGATGCCGTAGAGCCGGCCGATTGTCGGCGCTGCTTCGACAACGTCGCGAGTGAGTGCTTTGGCCAATAATGGCAGCGAGACGCCCATGAAAAACGTCGGCCACAACAAACTGCTAAACAGAACGATCCACAGCAACCCACTTGATTCTCCAAGCTGCGGATGTCGCATGTAGAGGAAATCGTAAAAAAATCCTTTGCTCAAAAGGCCGAAAATCAGAATCGCGACTTCCGCCACGATGAACATCGCGAGGTTGGTGCGCCTCGATAATCGGTCCGCCCAATAACCGCCCACGAGATTTCCGAGACCGAGTCCGGCCATGAAACTAGTCACGATCAGCGTAACTGAGTAAACATCCGCGCCGGAAAAAAACACGAGCAAGCGTTGCCAAATGACCTGATAGAGCAAAGCAGCGAAGCCCGAGATAAAGAACACGCTAAAGGCGATACAGCGGACCCAAGATATGGGCGCCTTTAAACTTGTATCCTGCTCGTCGCTCATCACACGATCTCTGGAAGCGCGTTCGATTACCGGTTCGCTGCGCGCTGTTTCAAAACGAATTCGGCCATCGGCAGATCACGCGGATAAGTGATCTTGAAATTGAAATCGTGGTTGGGAACCAGGACGACCTTCTTTCCCAACAGCGCGACTGCCGACACTTCATCGGTGACTGTGATTTTTTTCTTCGCGACAAGTTCGTACGCCTCTTCCAGTAATTTCTTCTCAAACACTTGGGGCGTTTGCATGGCGTAAACACCGTCTCTATCGACCGAACCGACCACAGCAAGATCGGCATCGGCGCGCTTGAGCGTGTCGTTGATCGTCTCGGCCAGTGTTGCTCCGCCACTTGTTCGAGCAGCTTCGAAAACGCGGGTGATTTTTTCCGGCGTGATCATTGGGCGGGCCGCATCGTGGACCGCGACGAAGTTTGATTTTGGATCGACATGTTCCAAGCCGGCGCGGACCGAATCACTGCGCTCCGCGCCTCCGGCAATAATTTGCTTCACCTTGGTCGGCTTGCCGATCACCTTTCGCAGCTCGCCGAGACTGTCAGCGCGCCCGACTAAAATAATTTCGTCAACACACTTGGTGTTTTCGAAGGCTGCAATGGTGTGCGCGATTACCGGTTTGCCGCTCACCAGCGCGAACAATTTGTCGAAACCCATTCGTTCGCTGCTTCCGGCGGCGACGATGATAGCGCTAAGCATGAACTAGGGGAGTTGCTTCTGCACTTCGGCGCTCAGCGTCTTGCCATCGGCGCGGCCGGCCACTTTCGGCTGAAGCGCTTTCATCACTCCGCCCATCTGCGCTTTTGAGGTCGCGCCGACTTCGGCAATCGTCTCGCGCACAATTTTTGAAAGCTCGTCGGCACTCATTTGCTGCGGCAAATACGATTGCAAGATCGACAGTTCCTCTTTCTCCTTCGCCGCCAGTTCGGCGCGTCCGCCCTTTTCGAAACTTTCGATTGAATCCTGACGCTGCTTCACCTGTTTGCGGATGACCTGAGTCGCCTCAGCGTCACTCAATTGACTTTGCGCGCCAGATTTTTCAATCGCCGCGTTCATGATCGCCGCTTTTAGCATGCGTAGAACGCCGAGCTTCGTTGCGTTCTTCTCACGCATCGCAGTCTTCAGATCTGAATCAACGCGTTCGGACAGATTCACGATGTAAAATTACGATGACCGTTAGTAATTGTCGATCCATTCGACTGCGCTCAGGACAAATCTTAGCTCTCGCTTCGGAGGCGCTGGGCCACCGCCCGGACCGATGCGACGTCGCTAATGGAAACAACATCGACATCTTTGCGGATGCGCTTGAGCAGACCGACGAGGACGCCGCCTGGCCCAAGTTCGATGAAAAGGTCGCAACCGAGATTAGAAAGGCGTTCCATGCAATCGACCCAGCGCACGGTGCTAGTGACTTGTTCCTGGAGAGTCTGCCGAATCTGCGGCAGCGTTTTCACTTCGCGACCAGTGACGTTGCTGATAACCGGAAACTGCGGAAGCTGCATTTGCACTTCGAGCAACGCAGCGCCGAGTCTTTCATATCCGCTCTGCATCAACCGCGAATGATAAGCTCCGGCCACATTCAGCATCGTCGCGCGGCGAATTCCATGTTCCTTCGCGACCGCGACCGCCGCTTCGACTTTGGCCAGCTCGCCTGAAATCACGATTTGGCCGGGCGAATTGATATTGGCAACATCGACATCTTCGTCATCAGCAAGCTGCCGGACTGCACTTTCGTCCGCGCCGATCATTGCCGCCATGCCACCGACCGTCATGGCGCAAGCTTCAGCCATTAGTTCACCGCGCTTTTGAACGAGACGCAGCCCGTCTTCTAACTCGAAAGTTTCGGCGGCAGCGTGCGCGGTTAATTCGCCTAACGACAAACCGGCCGCGCCGCCAATTGGAAGATCGCTCGCCAACTCACGCAAAACCGACAGGCAGGCGAGGCCGTGAACAAAAAGCGCAGGTTGGCAATTGGAAGTCTTCGTCAGCTCCTCCATCGGACCGTTCCAGGCAATCTCGCTCAATTTGCGTCCGAGAATTTCGTCGGCTTTGCGAAACAAATCCGCCGCCGTCGGAAACTGATCGGCCAGATCCTTGCCCATTCCAACGACTTGGGCGCCTTGTCCGGCAAACATGAGCGCGATTTTTTTCATCCTCGCTTAGTTAATCGCGGCGGCGATCTAACGCGAGTGCGGATTTAGGTCTGACCGCGGCTTTGCAAGCCGATCAAGCGATGACCGGTTGCAATACGGGTGACGGCTCGTAAAAGAATGATATGAATCGAATACCCCTTATAAGCCTCGCGTTTTTGCTATGCCTCGGCTGTCAGATGGACAAGAGATTCTCGCAACTTCAACAGGGAATGACAAAAGCCCAGGTAATGGCAATCGTCGGCAAAAAGCCGACGGGAGATAAAGTGGAAGGCAACGTTGAGACGGTGCAATGGGAAACCGGCAGTCACTACGCCAAATTCAAAAATGGCCGACTGACTGATTACGGTTCAGAATAAGCATTCTTATCGCGCTACTTTGGCAGCCTCTTCGGCGATCTTGTCCGCAGCGCCATTCATGAACATCGTCGGGTTTTGCGCCGCAGCTACGCCACCACCCAAAGCCCAACTATTTCTATCTGCTTTGATTTTGCCGATCACCGCACCTTTGGAATCCCGGAAATATATATCGGCTTCGAAAAATGCGCTGCCTGCGCCCATACCGATAAGCGCTCGTAACATCGGATTGCCCTCGTGATATTTCGTAATCACCCCGTCGATCACCAGCGTGTTGGCGTCCGGTTTCGTATCTCGCCCGACCGAAGCGAATCGACCCTTGCTTTTGATTTCGAACACGATTCGGTCGGCGAAATAGGCCGGTGATTTTTCCGAATTCATCTCGGGTTCCTTATCTTCGAGCTGAAGCTTGAAAGTTTGCACAGTCACTTTCGTGAACTTTCGCGTTGCAGCGACGGCCTGGCCTTGCTGGTTCTGCAGACTGGACGTCGAACCGCATCCGGCAAGTGATAACAATGCGGTGGCGGCGACAAGAAAGATCAACGGAGCGCGCAAAACTTTTAGTAACGAGCAGGTGTTCATAGGGAATTCGAAAAAAGAAGCGGGGTTAATGTTATGGAACGAATCGTATTTCGATTCAAAATTGATCGCATTTCTTAGCAGTTTTGCGCTTGCGTGCAAGCTGTCACTCGCGAGCGTAGTTAAATTGTCGACCTATGGCATTCACAGTGCACGAGATTGAATCGCCCGATCCGGCGACGCGCGTCGCCGCCGAGGAGGCGAAGTTGCGCGAGAGTGATCACGACATCGGCGAGAAGATGATCCTCAACATGGGCCCGTCGCATCCCGCGACGCACGGCGTGTTGCGGCTCGTGCTCGAGCTCGACGGCGAGATCATCACCAAGGCAACGCCGGACGTTGGCTATCTGCATCGCGGCGACGAAAAAATCGCCGAGAACATGCAATACAACCAGTTCGTCCCCTACACCGACCGGCTCGATTACCTCGCGCCGCTGTCGAACAACGTTGCCTACGCGCTCGCGGTGGAGAAATTGATGAACTGGGAAATTCCGCCGCGCGGCAAAGCGATTCGCGTGATCTGCTGTGAAATTTCACGCATCTCGTCACATTTGATGGGGCTTGGGGCTATGGCGCTCGATCTCGGCGCAATGACGGTTTTTCTTTATTCGTTCACCCAACGCGAAAAAATTTACGACCTGAGCGAATTGCTCAGCGGCGCACGCTTCACAACTTCCTACACTCGCGTTGGCGGTCAGATTCGCGATCTGCCGGAGAAATTCATTCCGATGCTGCTCGATTTTCTCGATCAATTCAGGCCCGCGCTAGAGGAAATGGACAGACTGCTCACTCGAAACAAAATCTTTGTGGATCGAACCAAAGATATTGGCGTGATCACAAAGGAACGCGCGATTGCTTATGCTCTCTCGGGCCCAAACTTGCGCGGCAGCGGCATCGAGCACGATTTGCGACGCAAACATCCCTATCTCGATTACGAGCAATACGACTTCGACGTCGTGGTCGGCAGCGCAGGCGATTGTTACGATCGGTACTTGGTGCGAATCGAGGAGATGCGGCAAAGCGTAAAGATTTTGCGGCAAGTGATCGAGAAATTGCCCGATGGTCCGATCAACGTTGCCGATTGGAAGAACATGACGCCGCCGAAATCGCACGTGATGACGAAAATGGAGGAACTGATCCATCACTTTATCGTCGTGACCGAAGGGCTCGACGCGCCGCCGGGCGAAATTTATTTCGCGGCGGAAAATCCGAAAGGCGAGCTTGGATTTTACATCAACAGCCGTGGTGGCGGCGTTCCCCATCGACTGAAAATTCGCGCGCCGTCATTTGTGAATCTGAGCATCCTTCCCGAGCTGCTCCCCGGTTGCATGATCAGTGACGTTCCCGCAGTGCTTGGAAGTCTGGACTTTGTCATGGGCGAATGCGACAGATGAACATGTCGATCCTGCAAAAAATCTTCCGACTTTTCCTCGTCGTCTTTATCTTCTTCTCGCTGTCCTGCGTTGGCCGCCGTCTCACCAAAGCCAATGTCGACGAAGTGGCTGAGGGAATGTCGAAGAAACAGGTGGAATCGATTCTTGGTCCGCCGACCGAGCTCGATAATAAAGATTTCGTCATCCTGAAAAAAACGACTTACGTCTACCGGCAGGACAAAGACACAGTCACGATCGTTTTCAAAGACGATAAAGTTGTGGAGAAGCAAAGCACGTTAACCGACTGATCCGCTTTCACCGTGGACTCGACGAGCACAGACGTTCCCGCCGAGTTGGAGCGAAAAATGGACGAAGCGATCGGGCATTATCCGCCCGATCAAAAACGAAGCGCCGCCCTGCCGCTCCTGCATTTTTGGCAGGAACATTTCGGATTCATCACCGATGACGCGGTCACCTGGATCGCGGCCAAACTGGGCCTGCAGCCGATCAATATTCTCGAGCTGGTCACGTTTTATCCGATGTTGCGCGAGAAACGCGCGGGCAAGACGCATATCCGCGTTTGTCGGACGCTGAGTTGCGCGATGGCGGGAAGCTATCAAGTGATGGAGAAACTCTGCGCCGCTACCGGAATTAAACGCGGAAATCACGGCGACCCAGTCTCGGTAAGCGCAGACGGAAATTACAGCATCGAGTTCGTGGAATGTCTTGCCAGCTGCGGCACGGCCCCGGTCTGCATGGTGAACGACGATTTGCACGAGAATATTCAACCCGACAATGCGACGTCGATCGTATCGGAAGCGGCGGTAAGCCCAATGAT
>Ga0210408_10002879_pt1 | contig 16312 bp, 13 predicted proteins | sample IncBWH4MmetaG_FD_155471 | JGI IMG/M metagenome (GOLD analysis project Ga0210408, IMG submission 155471) | Forest soil microbial communities from Barre Woods Harvard Forest LTER site, Petersham, Massachusetts, United States - Inc-BW-H-4-M | ecosystem: Environmental > Terrestrial > Soil >...
CCGGGCCGCGCGCCCCAAACCCAAATACAAATCCAACTCCATCACCCGCTTCGGACTCATACACTGCAATTCTGCTAGGGGGATACGATGATCCTTTCCTATGCCATGATATTCGCCTCGTTGACTGCGGAATTTCAACTGGCATATCCTGATCGGGTTTCTGTTGTGCTCTCACAACGGCAATCATCATCCCGATGAACACTATTCGAGAAGCGCGAACAAGCGATGCAGAATCCGTTGCCCGGCTGGTCAACACGGCATTCCTCGTCGAACGATTCTTTATCGAACGGGACCGCACGAATCCCGCAACGGTGCGCGGCCTCATGGAAAAGGGAAAATTTCTTCTGGCGGAGGATGGGGCGAACCTCGTCGGCTGTATTTACATGGAATTGCAGGGAGAGCGCGGTTATTTTGGAATGCTTTCCATCGAACCGTCACGGCAGGGAATGGGCGTGGGCCACCAACTCGTCGACGCCGTGGAAACATACTTTCGGGACGCTGGCTGCAAATTCAGCGATTTGAAGATCGTCGACGTCCGCACGGACTTACACACTCTCTATCACCGGTGGGGATATGCCGATACGGGCACTGCGGTGTACGACGATCCCACGCCCACAAAAATCCCTGTTCACTTCATCCTGATGTCCAAGCCGCTTTCATAATGTCCCGGGTGACACTCCCCCTTCTCACTGATTGCTATCAGCCATTCGTCGTGTTTCAGGTCCACTTCACGCCCAAAAACACGGAAATCTCGGCGGCGGGATTTCAATTTTCGACGCGGAGCCGATTCCCTTCTCCGAGCTCTCGCATATCTCTGTGTTCTCTGTGTTGAGACTTTGCGGACGAAAACAAAGGCAAAGGCTTTAACAGAGGTCACAGAGAAATGCGAGGCCACGGAGAGGCTTGACCCCGATGGCAACGATCAATGCACATGAATCATCTAGTGCGAAAAACACACGAGTCGCCAGATGTTGTTGAGGTAGACTCAAATTTCAATGCGGCTGATCCGGCCGTCACACGCGGTGTTCTACTCTGTATCGGCGCTAGAAATCAAACCAACGAGGAACCATGGCGATCCTAGTCACAGGAGGCGCAGGCTACATTGGCAGCGTAACGATTGAACGCCTGCTCGCTAAGGGCGAGCAGGTTGTCGTGCTGGACGATTTGGCGCGGGGCCACCGGGCCGCTCTCCCTCCGGACATTCCTCTTTATGAAGGGAAGATTGGGGACCGCGAACTGGTGGCGCGCATCGCCCGCGAGCATGCTTTGGAATCCTGCATTCATTTCGCGGCGCTGATTGAAGTCGGCGAATCCGTTCTTGATCCGGCCAGGTATTTCGAGAACAACGTCGGTCACGGAATCGCGCTGATCGGCGAGCTCGTTCAGGCGGGCCTGCGGCGACTCGTATTTTCCTCCACCGCCGCCGCCTACGGCGACCCGGACCAAATTCCGATCACCGAGCAAAGCCGGAAGTGGCCCAAGAATCCCTACGGTTGGTCCAAGCTTTTCATGGAGCGGGTTCTCGATGCCTATGACACGGCTTATGGAATGAAATTCGTGGCGTTGCGCTATTTCAACGCCGCCGGCGCCACGGAAAGATGCGGCGAAGACCACAGGCCGGAGTCGCATTTGATTCCTAATGTCCTCGCCGCAGCGCAGGGGCAGCAGCAGGCCATCCAGGTGTTTGGCAACCACTACCCGACTCCCGATGGCACACCGATTCGGGACTACATTCATGTCATGGACCTTGCCGACGCGCACATTCGCGCCCTCGAATATCTTCGCTCGGGTGGCCTGTCCGATTGTCTGAATCTGGGGACGGGAAAAGGCTATTCGGTATTGGAAGTCATCGACTGCGCACGCGAAGTTACCGGCCGCGACATTCCCATGCGCATCGTCTCCGCACGCGCGGGGGATCCTGCCAGATTAATTGCGGATCCTTCCAAAGCTAAAGCCTTGTTAGGTTGGGAGCCAGACGTTTCGGATTTGCCATCGATCGTTCGCTCCGCTTGGCAGTGGCGGCTTCGCCATCCCAGTGGCTATACAGGAAACTAGTTGCCTCGTTAGAACCCGAATTCAATCACCGTTTACGACTCTGGGGGAATCGCATAGATTTGCCCACCGCTTTGAATTTCGATAGTATCAACTGCGGAATATTCTTGTGTGTAACAGTATCGTTCCAGCACCGGGCGGAATCAGTGCACGTTCGGATTCCCACAAAGTTACAGTGGTGTTACGCCGCGGAAAGCTAATGGCACAACGTAGCAATAGTTTTCACTATATGGCCCGCGTGTGTGAAAACGGACCATGCAGCAGTTCAATCGCCTGTTTTCCATAAGAATAAACGCCTTATTTTCCTTCATTTGGAAAACGTCTCCGGAAAACACCCTCCTGGATACCGCATTCGGTCTGGCAGACTGATTGCCTGTGCAATGGCTGAATCTTGATTTTTACTTGGCTAGCCGAGTGCTCATAGCACTCCGCAATTCGCACAAATTAGTCATGGATAAGTGTTGCAAGTAAGGCGTCTAGCGATAGGAGACCTACCGCAATCCGGACGTGAGGCTCCATGGGCCTTTGTACCGAGGAGGGTATCCTCCCGGCAATGTGATCCTTGCAGGAGTACAAATGGGCAATAGTTATTCGAAAATTTCACCTCCAAGAGAGCAGGAGCCCCAACCAAAAGCTTCCGGACCGAATTACACTCGGCGCTCGGACGGTGTGGAACAGGAAGAAGTTTTAGTTGAGAACGTTTTTCATTCCATGCTGACGCTTGAACGCCGGCGGGCGGAACGTTCTCGAAACCCGTTTGTCCTGATGCTTCTGGATGCGAATCTAGAAAATGGCGCCGCGGAACAGATCCTTGCCCGAGCGGTCGAGATCGTGGTCGCGTCCAAGCGTGAGACCGATTTGGTTGGTTGGTATAAACAAGGCGCCATTCTCGGGGTTATCTTCACGGAAGTGAACGTGGAAGCAGAGACCCCGATCGCGGAAACGCTTCGCACAAAGATCGAAACGGCATTCGCCAAGCACCTAGGCCGGGATCGTGCGGCCAAAATTGCTATTTCGTTTCATGTATTCCCTGAAAGCTGGGACAAAAACAGCTCGGGCTGGGTTGCGGATTCCAAGCTCTATCCCGATCTCAAAAAGAAAGGTCCCAAAAAGCGGCTGCCTCTGGTCATCAAGCGCGCGATCGATGTCGCCGGAAGCGGCGCACTCCTGCTGGTGTTATCCCCCTTTCTTGCGTTGATCGTGGCCCTAATCAAGCTGACCTCCAAGGGGCCGGTGATCTATAAACAAGATCGCCTGGGACAATTTGGGGCGCGCTTCCAATGCCTGAAGTTTCGCACCATGTACACGAACAACGATCCCAAAATCCATCAGGAATACGTCCAGCAATTTATCGCCGGCAAGGCTGGACTAAACAAATCCGAAGGCTCGGATCAACCGGTTTACAAGCTTGTTAAAGATCCTCGGGTCACTTTGATCGGAAGCTTTCTACGGAAGACAAGTATGGATGAACTCCCGCAATTCTGGAACGTGTTGCGCGGGGATATGTCGCTGGTTGGCCCTCGGCCGCCAGTTCCTTACGAGTTTGAAGTTTACGATATCTGGCACCGGCGAAGAGTTTTGGAAGTTCGACCGGGCGTAACAGGCTTGTGGCAAGTGAGCGGGCGGAACCGGACACGGTTTGACGAAATGGTGCGGCTGGATTTGCGTTATTGCCAGAACTGGTCGATCTGGCTCGACCTGAAGATTCTTCTTGCCACTCCCGGGGCTGTCTTCAACGGGGGAGGAGCGTGCTAGGATTGCACGCGGTTTCCTCATAGATTTCTTCCGCCCGAGGTCACATGCCAGTTCCCTGTTGCGCCTCTTTCCAGTATTACGAGCTTAGCGATGGCCAATAAATTTCCAAATAGTGGAACTTTGGGCTACCACACCCTTACTTCATGGAAACAAGCCGATGGGATGAGAGTCCGCATCCAACTAGAAAGACTTATACTTACGAGATAATAAGACCCGGCCATAGGATTGCAGTAGTGATTATGGACCGTAGTCTGCCTCCATTCCTTGGCGGGAGCGACATTGCGGCTTAAAGGGTGGCACGCTTTTTCGTATTGATTCGAGGAGAGCTCTAGAATGGTGCATCAGGAAATTGGCGCGAAGGATGTCGTTGGGATTCTCCGGCGGCGATACTGGCTCATCATTCTGCTGGCCATGTTTGGCGGCATCGCAGGTTTCGTGGCCGCGCGCGTTTTGCCGAAGCGATATACCTCCAAGACGCTGGTCCTTGTCGAGCAGCCCGAGACCCAGCCTGTAACTCCGATCGCCACGGACAATGTCAATCAACGATTGGCGACCATGCAACAACAGATCTTGAGCACGGCCCGTTTGGAGCCGGTGATTCATGATTTGAATCTGTATCCAAACGACATCAACCGCTTGTCCAAGGAAGTGATCGTCGATCACTTGCGGGAAGCGATTACGATCACGCCGGTCGCGCCCATGACGGAGACGCGGGCTCAGAACCTGCCTGGGTTTACGATCAGCGTGGTTTTCGATGATCCTCAACTGGCGCAAAAGATTTGTTCCATGATTACTTCGATGTTCATCGAGGAGAACATTAAAGTCACCGGGATTGTTGAGGCCGACACCACAAAATTCCTGAATGAACAGCTGGAGCAGGCCAAAGCGAAGCTGGATGAGCAAGACGCGAAGCTGGCGACGTTTCAGACACGTCACGTCGGATCCCTCCCCGAAGATAGCCAGGCAAACCTGGCCTTCTTGACGGGGCAGACGACGCAGCTCGAAGCCGCCACGCAGGCGCTGAATCGGGCGCAGCAGGATAAGAGCTTCGCCGAATCCATCCTCGCGCAACAGTTGTCCGCCTGGCAGGCGACGCAATCCGGACAGAATCCCGAAACACTCGATCAACAACTGGAAGCGTTGCAGTCCCAACTGGCCGCCTTGCGATCCAAATATACGGACGACCACCCGGATGTCATCAAGGCGAAAAACGATATCGCCACGCTCAAGCGAAAGATTTTGGAAAGCGAGCAGGGAAAGAAGGCGGCCCTGCCGGAAAAGACAGCGCCAACGGTTGGGGAGCCGACACAGATTCTGCAACTGCGCGCGCAAATTCACCAATACGATCAAGTGATCAAGGAACGAACGGCCCAGCAAGAGCAAATCAAGAAACAGATCGAGATCTATCAGGCCCGTGTGGCGGCCAGCCCCGGCATTGAACAGGAATACAAGCTGCTCACGCGCGATCATCAGACAGTTCTCGATTCCTACAACGATCTGTTGAAAAAGCGGGATGCATCCGCGATGTCGCAGCAATTCGACCAGAGCAAATCGAGCGATCGTTTCCATGTGTTGGACCCCGCGAATTATCCGAACGAGCCCTCGTTCCCGAAGATGCCCATGTTTGCCGGGGGAGGGTTTGGCGGCGGCCTGGCGCTGGCACTTGGCCTCGCATTCCTTTTGGAAATGCACGACACATCGATGCGTTCCGAACATGATGTCGAAGTCATTCTGCGTCTGCCCGTTCTGGCGATGATTCCGGTCATCGCGCCGAATATGAGCAGAGCGAAAACGCCACCTCCTCGCTCCACAACTTTTAAAACGAAGGTGCCCGCAAAGGTATAAAGAAACGGGAGCCAGGCTATTTAGGATTGAAAGGGAATCATGAGCAGGATTCATGAAGCACTAAAGAGAGCGGAGCAAGAGCGAGCGGCCAGCCAGACTGCGACCAGGACGGAGCGGCCGTCCGAGCACGCCGTTGCCAGCAGCGTGATCGAAGCAAAGCCTCCTGCCTCGATTGTTTTGCCTCCCTCAGTTCTGCCACACGGAAAAGACGCTCAGCTTGAGGCCGTATCTGCCTCCGGGCCTTTGCAATTTGACGACTTGTGGGCGAACTGCCCGCATAAGGTATGGAAGCCCGATCCAAATCTGATCGTGTTTGAAAATTCGAATCCCTTCTTTCCCGGGGCGGAGCAATTTCGTACGCTGCGCTCGCGTCTTTACCGGATGCGCGAGGGCCAGCCCCTGCAAACCATTTTGATTTCCAGCGCAATTCCAGCCGAAGGCAAAACACTGGTCTCCGCAAATTTGGCTTATGCGCTGGTCCGCCAGCGCGGGTGCCGTGTTTTGTTGATCGATGCGGATCTTCGGTCGCCAAGGGTTCACACCCTGCTGGGCGCTCCCGCGACTCCGGGACTGGCCGATTATTTGCAAAGTACTGCGACTGAATTCGATATCACACAGCACAGTACGGAAGACGGGCTTTGCTTCATCCCCGCGGGCAATCACGTTACGCATCCTTCCGAATTGATTTCCAGCGATCGAATGAAGCATTTCCTGGATCGCTTCAAGCCTGCGTTTGATTGGATTATCATCGATTCGCCCCCGGCCCTTCCCGTCGCCGATTCCAGTGTGTTGGGAGGTCTGGTCGATGGCGTTCTCTTTGTCGTTCGAGCGAATTCGACTCCGTCCCAGGCTTCATTAAAAGCGTGTAAGGAATTGCGGGATGCTCATCTGATTGGCGTCGTCCTGAACTCCGCGGAGGAAACCTCGGAATACAATTCCTATTATTCGAGCAGCGCTTACACAGCCCTTCCGACCGCTGCGAAGAAGTAATACTAACGAAAAGGCTTGCCGACGGTCTTACCCTAGGCCTTCCCTATTTTCCCCCAGCATGAATCTCATGCTGGCTGTGGCCGAAATAACACCCGTCTTTATGTCCAACGGGTCACTATTTCCAAGGCGCTTCCAGGGGTCCCAAATCCGGAATGCGAGGAGCAAGGATCCCGCGCGACCCCAAATCTAGCAATTTGAGGGCTTTTCGAGACAAGAGGAAAATACTCATCCCCCTCTTAGAAGATATTTACAACAATTGGGCAGCTCCTTTCTCTTATTTACGGATTTGCTAGGAAACTAACGGGAATCGGTGTCTCTAGCGACCTCGCGTAGCACACTTAAGGCACAGATAATACATCACTTAACTACTTTCCGTTATTTGGTGTGAATCTGACCTCGTCATAGGCGCTGGCAGAAGGATTGCAATGTTTTAGATACGTCAGAGTTTCGTTTGGGACTCGAATGGCGGTAGCCTATCTAGCCTCGTAAAATCGTATATTGCGCTTTGTAGAAACCCTCGCTACCGGCAGGTACTCGACTAGGAACACGAAGTAGTTTAGTTTCTGAGGTTTGCATAGCAAGCAAGGTCACGAGATCCAGTCCGGCACGATCCAATGCAAGTACGGCTTTGCTGATTCCGTGCCAGACGAGATGTCTTAGTTCCAAAGACCCTCCTGCTGAACGAAATTTGGAATTCTTCCTAGCAGCAAGATTCGTTTGACCTTCGAGAGATGTGAAGCCTTTCATTTGTCAGTGGAATCGCAATCGTCGGATGATGAAATGATCCTGAAAATTTCACAGCGAGTCCGAAACAAAGTACGCGGGGTTCTTCTGGCGCATGGGCCCAAGAGAATCAAGAGATCGCTATGGAACGCTGAATTTGCAAGAGGCCGATGGGATAACCTCGCTCAGACACACGGAGATTGCTTATACCAGCCACTGGAACGATATGTTAATGGCGGAAGTATTTTGGATCTCGGATGCGGCTCGGGCAATACAGGGGCCGAATTGTCTGCAAACGCCTATCGCGATTATACCGGCGTTGACATCTCGGACGTGGCCATCGAGGCAGCGAAAAAGAGAGCGCAAGAGAACGGGCGCTCAGAGAAAAACCGTTACATCCAGTGGGATATTTCCAGTTACGCGCCGACCCAGCTATTCGACGTCATCCTGTTTCGAGATTCCATCTACTACGTTGCCGGACAGAAGTTGAAGGGAATGCTGGACCGATACTCCAAATGCCTGAACCCAGGCGGTGTCTTCATCGTAAGGCTGTGGAGCGGACGCGGCAGCTACATGGGCATTGTGGACTTCGTTGAAGGAAATTTCGCCGTCGTGGAAAAGACGGTATCTGGGCCGTCCGAGACCGTTGTTCTCATTTTTCGGCAGGTTGGGGCCTAGTCCGATATGCCCACTCCAGTGAAACCCGCGATGCTGAAGTTGCTCGACTATTGCCGCGCCAATGCATGGGCCGGTTATGACCCATATGACGCTTTGAACAGCAAGATTTTTTCCGCGCTCCCTTTTCTCAATTCCCGATGGCCCCGGCTGATCCTCACACAGGGTTTGAAACGCAGTCCTATTGATGTACGCAGGTTCCTAGGTGTCCCGAAGACGCAAAATCCGAAAGCTCTGGGCCTCTTCCTGTCGGCATTTGTGAAGCTATCCGAAACCGACGTACCCGATCGCGACCAACTCATTCATTTCATGATTGACCGCTTGCAGGCGCTGCGCTCAACGGGGACCGAGTATTCCTGCTGGGGTTACAGCTTTCCCTGGCAAATGCGAAAAGGAGTTGTGCCGGCGGGGACTCCGAATCTGGTCTGCACCACTTTCGCGGCCAACGCGCTGCTCGACGCATACGACCGGTCTGGTGACCCGCGCTGTGTGCCCATGGCAACGAGCGCAGCCGAGTACATCCTGAACGAGCTGTATTGGACGAATGGCGGCTCGATCCACAGCTTTAGCTATCCGCTGCCCTCCACGCGCGTGCAAGTCTACAATGCCAACCTTCTTGCGGCGGCCCTGCTTTGCCGCATCGCCAAGCTCACGGGCGAAGGAAAGTTCCTGGCGCCCGCCCTCGATGCAACTCGCTGCGCGGTTGCCCAGCAGAAACAGGACGGCTCCTGGAGCTACGGCGAACTGCCTTCGCAACAATGGATCGACAATTTCCACACAGGTTTCAATCTTGGGGCATTGCGGGCGATTGGCCTTTACGCGCAAACAACGGAGTTTGATGATTCGCTCCGGCGCGGATTCGAATTTTATCGCACCCAATTCTTCCGTGAAGACGGCGCGCCCAAATATTTTCACAACCGCACGTATCCGATCGACGTTCACGCCGTGGCGCAAAGCATTATTACTCTCACTGAATTCCGGGATTTGAATCCCTCCAGCCTGCCCCTCGCCGACAAAGTATTGCAATGGGCCATGGATCACATGTGGGACGAGCGAGGATTCTTTTACTACCGTGTCCTGCGCGTCGCGACCATTCGGACTTCCTATATGCGCTGGTCCCAGGCGTGGATGTTGCTGGCACTGGCCACCCGATTGTCCGAGCCGGATAGAACTACCACATGTGCGGGGAGTGGTGCTTCGCGCGTTCTGGTCTCAAACGTCACCAGCGGACGTGGAAATGATTAAGTGCATCTTCACGCTGGATTACGAGATCTACGGCAACGGCACCGGCTCATTGAGGGAGCTGGTCTACGAGCCCACCGAGCGTCTCTTGCAGGTGTTTGACAAGTGGGACGCACGATTCGTGAATTATGTGGAAGTGGCTGAATTCGAACGGATCGAGGCCGCCGGGACGGACACAGCGATCGACCTCGTGAAGCAGCAAGTCAAGGACATGCACCGCAGCGACCATGAAATTGCCCTGCATCTGCATCCTCAATGGTATAACGCGCGGTTTGAACAGGGACAGTGGGAGCTGGACTACACGGAATACAATCTTTGCACCTTGCCGCAGCCCAGAGTTGCGGAAATTGTGGATCGTTCCGTGAATTATTTGACCCATATGGTCGACCATCCGCAATTCAGCCCCATGTCGTTTCGCGCCGGCAATTGGCTGTTTCAACCGACTCAAATCGCCGCGCAGGAATTGTCCCGAAGGGGCCTGCGGATCGACTCTTCCGTTTTCAAAGGCGGTTTGCAAAGGAACCATCGATTGGATTATCGCCCGGCCCGAAGGAATGGCTATTACTGGCCGTTCAGCTCGGATGTAAATGAGCCGGACCCCCTGGGCCAGTGGCTCGAAATCCCCATTCATACGGAAATGGTTCCGCCGTGGAAAATGGCCACTTCCAAACGGATGGGTATGGGCGCCAATTTGGGCGGCGCGCGGGGCCACCACGGCAAAAGCTTTCGCAAAAAACTGAGCCGAGCGTCTGATTTCCTGAGGGTCAGCTATCCGCTGAAATTCGATTTTTGCCGAATGACTCTCGATGAATTGACCGACATGATGGACGCGGTCATTTTGCGGGATGTTCACGACCCCGATACGCTCAAGCCGATTGTAGCCATTGGCCATTCCAAGGACTTGAACGACGTTCACACGGTCGATGCTTTTCTTTCCTTCTTGCGCGAAAAGAAAATACCCGTGGTCACATTTGAAAATATCTTTGCCAAGGTTTCGGAATTTACCCACTCGAATTGAAGGCTTCCTTGAAATGTTAAGCGAATCAAAACAACTCACTTCGTTGCCGGGCGGCAATGACGCTGCCCTGGCTCTGAAATATGTTCTGATCACGCCTGCTCGCAATGAAGCCGCGTTTCTTGAGGAGACGATTGAAGCCGTTGTGAATCAGACCCAACTACCGATGAAGTGGGTCATCGTCAGTGACGGTTCCACGGATGGCACCGACGAAATCGTGAAGCGTTATGCCGGCCGGCACAACTGGATCGAGCTCGTGCGCATGCCGGAGCGGAGGGAACGTCATTTCGCCGGAAAAGCAGGGGCCATCCAAGCCGGCCGCGCCAAAGTTGCGGATTTGGATTACGACGTCATCGCCAATTTGGATGCGGACATCACCGTCGACGAAGAGTATTTTGAGTTTCTTTTGGATAAATTTGCGGAGAATCCGCGGCTGGGAGTTGCGGGCACTCCGTTCCGGGAGGGGACGCGCCAGTACGATTATCGTTTCACTAGCGCCGAACATGTTTCCGGGGCCTGCCAGCTGTTCCGGAAAGAATGCTATGAAGAGATCGGCGGATACAAACCCATCAAAACCGGCGGGATCGATACGATTGCCGTAATCACGGCGCGCATGAAAGGGTGGGAAACACGGTCGTTTCTCGAAAAGTCTTGCGAACATCACCGCGCGATGGGCTCCGCCAACCATCAAGGGTTGATGCCCGTTTTCAAAACAGGGATGCAGGATTACACCCATGGAATTGATCCTGTGTGGCAGTCCTTCCGGTGCATTTACCAGATGACGCGCCGGCCAATCTTACTGAGCGGGAGTCTTTGCCTCGCGGGTTACCTCTGGGCCATGGCCAGCCGAAAAGAAATCGAAGTGTCCGCGGAATTCATCCAGTTCCGAAAAGTGGAACACCGGCGCCGGCTGCGCGGCTTTTTTAAGAGCCTACTCCCTTGGTGAATAGTTCCACCGAATCTTCGGCCGGCCGCAATGTGCCCGGTGAAGCGACAACATCGAATGGCGCGCCCGTTTCAACAGGCCGTTTGATCGTGAATGGCGACGACTGGGGACGCGACGAGGAAACTACTCAGCGAATGTTTGAGTGCGTGCGCTGCGGAGCCGTCTCCTCGGTGAGCGCCATGGTGTTCATGCCGGATTCGGAGCGCGCTGCCGGGATGGCCCGCGAACACGGAGTCGATGCCGGCCTGCATTTGAACTTCACGAGCCCATTCTTGGCGGCGAACTGCCCCGGCCGGCTGCTGGAACATCAGCAGAAGGTTGCAAAGTATCTGACGCGGAACCCGTTTGCGCGCGGACTCTATAATCCTTGGCTCGCCGGCTCCTTTGAATACGCTGTCGCGGCTCAGATCGAAGAGTTCGTTCGTCTTTATGGCGTGGCGCCGGAACGCATTGATGGCCATCATCACATGCATTTGTCGGCCAATGTGCTGCTGGGAGGGCTCCTCCCGCAACGAATCATTGTGCGGCGGCATTTTTCCCACGAAGAAGGCGAGAAGGCTCTACGCCATCGTGTTTTCCGGCTGTTTACGGATTCCGTGTTGAAGCGCCGTAACCGCCTCGCGGACTTTTTTTTCCCGCTGACGCGGCTCGAGCCTTCGGCTCGTCTGCAGCAGATCTTTTCACTCGCTGGGCGCTGTGTTGTAGAAGTGGAGACGCATCCGATCAATCCGGATGAATATCAATTTCTAACGGGAGGCCAGATATTCCGTTTGGCTGGCGGTATCCCGATTGCGCATAGTTATGAGGCACCAGGCGCGCGCGCCGGAAACTAAAGGTGGCACAGGCTTCAGCCTGCGCCTCGGGACAGCGGTCCATTTTCTCAATCCAATGAACAACGAAACAAAACATATTGCAGTCTGCGCTTGCACATATAAACGCCCGGAATTGCTCAGGCGTTTGCTCAGGGAACTCGCCGGTCAGGAGACCGGCGGGCTCTTCACGTATTCCATCGTGGTGATCGACAACGATCGGTTGCGATCCGGCGAGGCCGTCGTTTTGGAATTCGCGGCCACTTCCTCGCTTACTGTGACGTACGATGTGGAACCCGTTCAGAATATTTGCATGGCCCGGAACAGAGCCATCGCGAATGCCTCCGGAGAGTTGATCGCTTTCATTGACGACGATGAGTTTCCTGACAAGCAGTGGTTGCTCAAGTTGTATCAGGCAGCCGATCGCGATGGCGTCGCCGGCGTGCTCGGCCCGGTCAAGAGCCACTTCGACGAACAACCGCCGGACTGGGTCATCGGCTGCAAGTTCTTCGACCGTCCGGGCCATCCGACGGGGTTCGTGATTTATTGGACGGAAGGCCGAACCGGCAACGTGTTGCTGAAGAGAGGCATTCTCCCAGATGGGGAACCTCCGTTTGACCCGGCGTTCCACAGAGGCGGCGACACCGATTTTTTCAGAAGAATGGCGCAAAAGGGAGACGTCTTCATCTGGTGCGATGAAGCCGTGGTGTACGAGGTCGTTCCCCCGGCCCGCTGGACGCGCGCGTTCATGCTCAAAAGGGCTTTGCTGCGGGGATCGATCACCCTCAAGAACCCCGCGTTTGAATGGCGTAGCGTCGCCAAATCGGTGGTGGCCACGGCGTGCTACACGGTGGCTCTGCCTTTTGCCTTGCTGATGGGCCAGCACAAGTTTATGGATCTCCTCGTAAGGCTTTGCGACCATTTGGGAAAGATCCTTGCCTTTGTGGGCATCGACCCGGTAAGAAGTCCGTTCGTGACGGATTGATCTGAGATAATTACCAGAAGCAGGGAATTGGAAATTAGAGATTAGAAGTTCGTATTCCGTGCCGCGCAATTCTTCTGGCCGCTGGAATCATGCACGAAATCTTCTCATCCCTAAGAACCCCAGCCAGGCTGACGAGAGAAAGGCCATCCATTCATGAGTTTGCCTCTTAAAATCTGCGACAGGGAAATCATAACCTACGGAAGACTGATCCGATTCGCTCGCATCCAGGGCGACAAATACAGATTCCTGGACAATCCGGAACCCTTGATCGAGGGGTTGCGGAAGTGCGGAGAGCGCATCGACATCTTCACATTCATACAGAGGCTGCCGGAAACCGAGCCGAAATACCGCTACCCAATGGAGTGGGACAATTTCGCCGCTCTGCCCATCACCACCTTCGACAACTGGTGGACCAAGCAAATCGGCTTCAAGGCCCGGAACAAGGCCAAGCAAGCGGAGAAGAAAGGGATCGTCCTCCGTGAGGTTCCGTTCGACGACGCGCTCATTCAGGGAATCTGGGAGGTCTACAACGAGTGTCCGCTGCGCCAGGGAAGGCCATTCAGCCACTACGGGGAAAGCATCGAGACGGTACGCAGGATCGAGTCGCCCTTCCTCGATAGCAGCGTTTTTATTGGGGCGTTTCTCGACGGAAAAATGGTGGGCTTCGTCAAGTTGGTGATCGACGAAACCGGGACGCAAGCGGGCCTGATGAACATCGTCGCCATGGTCAGTCAGAGGGACAAGGCGCCTACGAATGCCCTCATCGCGCATTCCGTGCGCGCTTGCGCAAACCGCGGGGTTCGGTATCTCGTGTACTCGAATTTCGCTTACGGTAAAAAAGAACGGTCCAGCCTCAGTGACTTTAAAGAGAACAACGCGTTCCAGAAAATCGATGTGCCGCGATACTACGTACCTCTGAGCCTTATGGGTCAGGCGGCGCTCGGCATGGACTTGCACCTCGGGTTCACACAGTTTGTTCCCGAACCTGTCATGGAGCGGCTGCGCGAATTCCGAAAGTCCTGGTACAACCGCAAATTTCAATCCGAGGCCAAACTCGAAAGCACGCCTACTTAGGTTTAAACGGTTTATTACTGACTAGAATACATAGCGGTTTGTATTCATCTATTAATATAAGAAATCTGCTTAGAGGGAAATCATGCCGGGAATTGTAGGTCTCATAACCAAAATGCCTCGTGAATGGGCCGAACCGCAATTGCTGCGGATGGTCAAGTCCATTTGCCACGAGTCTTTTTACCACACGGGAACGTGGATCGATGAATCGCATGGTGTGTACGTCGGGTGGACCGTTCTAGAGAACTCCTTTGCCGATGGGATGCCACTGCAAAACGAACGAGGAGACGTCACTCTCATTTTTGCCGGCGAAGAATTCCCCGAGCCGGGAACGGCGAGCCGGCTCAGGGAGCGCGGCCACTCGGTCCAATGTAAGGGTCCCTCCTATCTGGTCCACGTATACGAAGATGACCCTTCGTTTCCGGCGGGCTTAAACGGGCGATTTCATGGACTGCTGACGGACCGGAAGCGCGGGACGGCGATGCTGTTCAACGATCGTTACGGAATGCACCGGATCTATTATCACGAAGCGAAGGAAGCCTTCTATTTCGCCGCGGAAGCCAAGGCGCTTCTTGCGGTTCGGCCCGAACTCCGGGAGCTGAATCCCAGCGGTTTGGGAGATTTCATCACCTGCGGCTGCACCCTCGACAATCGATCCCTCTTCAAGGGCATCGAGGTGCTTCCGCCCGGTTCCGCCTGGAGTTTTCGCGACGGTTCCGTCGAGAAGAAAAGCTTGTACTTCCACCCAAAAGAGTGGGAGGACCAGGAAGTTCTGGAGCCGGAAGCTTACTATCAGGAAGTCCGGCGGATTTTTTCCCAGAACATGCCTCGCTACGTGGAAAGCCAGGAACGGGTCGGGCTGTCCACAACAGGCGGCCTGGATACGCGGATGATTATGGCCTGGTGGAAGGCTGAGCCAGGCACTGTTCCTTGCTATACGTTCCGTGGGATGTATAACGATTGTCAGGATGCAATCGTCGCGCGGAAAATCACCAAAGCCTGGCAGCAACCTCACCAGGAAATCATGGTGGGAGAGGATTTCCTCTCACGCTTCCCCTATTTTGCCGAGCGCAGCGTGTTCCTGACCGACGGATGCGTCGAGGTGCTCCGTTCGCCTGTTCTCTACACGAACGAGATCGTTCGGAAAATCGCGCCAGTGAGGATGACCGGGAACTATGGCAGCGAGGTGCTGCGCCGCATGGTAGCGTTCCGGGCGTATGACGCTCCAAGAGGGCTTTTCAATCCGGAGTTGGACCCGCATTTTCGCGAGGCAAGAGAAGAGTATGCCTCGCTTCGCAAAGGAAATCCGGCTTCTTTTATCGCCTTCGCGCAGGCCCCGTACCATCACTATGGACTTGCTGCTCTGGAGCAGTCTCAACTTTCTCCACGTTCTCCGTTTCTCGACAATGAACTGGTTCGCACGGCATTCTGCGCACCGGAGTCGACACTCGTTAGAGGCGATATTACCGCTGACCATGATGATCCCCTGCGATTGATCGCCGATGGAAACCCGGCTCTTGCACGCATCCGGAGCGACCGCGGCATCGGCGGCCGAAACGGCCTGATCGGGGCTCTTACGCGGGCGTATTTTGAAGTCACGTTCAAGGCGGAATACGAATACGATTACGGCATGCGCCAATCCTTCTCTCATGTAGATCATCTGCTCTCGCCGCTCCATCCGGAGCGCCTCTTCCTTGGCCGGCACAAGTACTATCATTTCCGCGTTTGGTATCGGGATGCCCTCTCGAAGTATGTCCAGGAAATGCTGCTCGATGCACGCACGCTTTCCCGGCCGTACATTCAACGGGCCACGCTCGAAGCGATGGTGAACGGTCACGTGAAAAAAGGCGAGAACCATACGGGCGAGATCCACAAGGTGTTGAGCCTGGAACTGATTCATCGCCTTTTTCTGGATTCAAATTGATTCGGTTCGATCCTTAGTCGCTTCTATATAAACAATCAATGTACCCCGCACTTGCCACCTTCCTTTTTACGTTGGGCGTGATCGGTCTATTTCTGCTCGATCGGGATAAGACTGTCCAGACTTCCAAAGCGCTCTGGCTTCCCGTCTTCTGGGTGCTCATCGTCGGTTCGCGGCCCGTGTCGGTCTGGTTGGGGATAGGGCCCGTAAACAATCTACAGACCGCCGATAAGTACCTCGACGGCAGCCCCTTCGACAAGTTCTTGCTCTCCGGCATGCTGGT
>Ga0210408_10002880_pt1 | contig 16303 bp, 15 predicted proteins | sample IncBWH4MmetaG_FD_155471 | JGI IMG/M metagenome (GOLD analysis project Ga0210408, IMG submission 155471) | Forest soil microbial communities from Barre Woods Harvard Forest LTER site, Petersham, Massachusetts, United States - Inc-BW-H-4-M | ecosystem: Environmental > Terrestrial > Soil >...
TGCCTCGCCGATCGCGCGCACCGCCATCCAGGCGGCGTAATCTCGGTCGGTCATCCACCGTTTGGCCTGGCGCAGAAACCGGTTCTGCAGTTGGGTGGCACCCCACTGCTCGTGCGGCCGCGCCCAGGCGCTCGGAACCAGCCCTTGCGTCCCCGCAACGGGCCGGGGATCGAAGGTGCGGTAGGACAATTGGTCGCCGAACTCGTCGGCCTCATCGGCAACGACCAGCACATCATAGCTGATGCCTTGAGTAAAACGCGCGACTTCGGCCTGGATCGCGAAATGGCCGGTATCGGTCCGCCGGGCACCCGGGACGAAAACCCACGGCTTCTCCTGGACGACATGCGCCTGAAATTTTTGCGCGGCATGGCGAATGTCGGCCGCGAATTCGCGATCCTCCTCGGCATGGCCGACGACCAGCAGGATGTCGCGCCAGCGTTTGGCGACAAGGTACTGCACCAGCGCGTCGGCAAGCATCGCCCGGCTGGGTATTAGATGCAGAATATTGGCGCGGCAATCTGTGCCGCGCAATCGATCGTCCGGGGCAGCGGTATTGAACAATGTTGCCGAGGCTGCCTCCGGCAGGCCGGCGACCGACAACAGCTCCGGCGCCCCGAGGCCGGTCACGACGAGGCGGATGCCTTTTGTCGCGAGCTCGCGCAGACCGCCGGCGACATCGCCGTCCTCCGGTACGATAGCCTCGGTGAGGGCGAAGGATTGGCGGGTAAAATGGCCGGTGGTGTTGTTGTCGGCAATGCCGAGCCGCGCGCCTTGGACGCCTTCGTCCTGAGGCGGCTGCTCGAGGTAGGAGAGCGGCAAGCTCCGCTTGACCGCCTGCGACAGCCATCCGATCTGCACCGTCTCCTCGCCGGCGCGGCTAATTGTTGGCGCCAATGCGGCGATAAAAATGAGGATCACCAGCAGCGATTTGAAATCCCGCGAAGCCCTCATCGGCGCTGTCTTGCCTTCCGGACACGCCCGATAACTTTGCTCACTTCAGCGTCTCTAGATAGGCGATCACGTCCTGCCGCTCCTTCTCGTCTTTTATGCCGGGGAAGATCATCTTCGTTCCCGGCACACTCGCCCGCGGATCGGCCAGATAGGTATCGAGGGTTTGCGCGTTCCAGGTGTGGTCGAATTTCTTCATCGCCTCGGAATAACTATAGTTATCGAGGCTGGCGGCTTTGCGGCCGATGACCCCGAACAGGCTCGGCCCGATCTTGTTCTTGCCGGCCTCGGTGGCGTGGCAAAGAGCGCATTTTTTGAAGTCATCCTTGCCAGCCTCGACATCGGCCGCCACGGCGGGGCAAATCGCGACGAACGCCAGCAGCATAACCAAGCCGAGGTATGAGATCGGCAACCGCATCCTTCCTCCCGGGCAACAGTTTCACCATGGGTCGTTCGCTTTATTCTCATCGAGCCATCCGTGCAAACAAGGATTCCCTCCAGATGCTTGTCGATGGCAGGGCGCAAATGCGATAAGCCAGGTTGCGTTAATCCTGCTCGCGTGAACTCGAATCCAGGGAGGAGGCCGTGGAGACTCGCGCTGCTGTCGCTTTTAAGGCCGGTGAGCCGCTCAAGATAGAGAAGGTTCAGCTCGACGGCCCCAAAGATGGAGAGGTGCTGGTCGAGATCAGGGCGACCGGGATCTGCCATACCGACGAGTTCACTCGGTCTGGGGGGGATCCGGAGGGCCTATTTCCGGCGATCCTCGGCCATGAGGGTGCGGGAATCGTCGTCGATGTCGGGCCCGGTGTGAGCAGCGTCGCAAAGGGCGATCATGTCATCCCGCTCTACACGCCGGAATGCCGTCGGTGCGAATATTGCCTGTCCCGCAAAACCAACCTCTGCGTCGCGATCCGCGCCACACAAGGCCAAGGCGTGATGCCCGACGGCACCAGCCGGTTCGCGCTCGGCGGCAGCAAGATCCATCATTACATGGGCACCTCGACCTTTTCGAATTTCACCGTGCTACCCGAGATCGCCGTGGCGAAAATCCGCGAGGACGCGCCATTCGACAAGGTCTGTTATATCGGCTGCGGGGTTACCACCGGAATTGGGGCAGTGATCAATACGGCCAAGGTCGAGCCCGGCTCCAATGTCGTCGTGTTTGGTCTGGGCGGCATCGGGCTCAACGTCATCCAGGGCTGCCGTATGGCCGGGGCCGACATGATCGTCGGCGTCGACCTCAATCCGCAGCGGCGCGCGATGGCCGAGAAATTCGGTATGACCCATTTCGTCAACCCGAAGGAGGTCCAGGGCGACCTCGTCCCCTATCTCGTGAACCTGACCAAGGGTGGCGCCGATTACAGCTTCGAATGTATCGGCAACGTCAATGTCATGCGCCAGGCGCTCGAATGTGCGCACCGGGGCTGGGGCGTCAGTGTCATCATCGGGGTTGCCGGCGCCGGACAGGAAATCTCGACACGGCCGTTCCAGCTGGTCACCGGCCGCGTCTGGAAGGGAACCGCATTCGGCGGCGCGCGGGGCCGCACCGACGTGCCGAAAATCGTCGACTGGTACATGGAAGGCAAGATCAACATCGACGACCTGATCACCCATAAGCTGGCGCTCGACGAGATCAACAAGGGGTTTGATCTGATGCATGCAGGCGAATCCATCCGCAGCGTCGTTGTCTATTGAGACGTACCGCACAACACGAAGTGCGAAGACGGAAGCCAGGAGATCGTCATTCTGGGACGGCCCGTGAGGGCTGGACCCGGAAACCATGAACACCATCTCAGGACCACCTCTCGCCGGCCGGTGTTCATGGGTTCCGGGTGAAGCCCGCGCCCCGGAATGACACCAACAGCGGACACCGGCTGATGTCTTTTCGGATCCTGCGTCTCGGCCTTGCGCTCTTGTGGCTGGCAAATACCACGGTGCAGGCCGAACCCGCCATTCGAGTCGGATCGCTGCGTTACGGCACGTTGAGCTGGGAGCTCGATGTCATCGCGCAGCACGGTCTGAGCGGCAAACATGGCGTACAGATCAATACGCTGGAACTCGCCGGCGCTCCAGCCGGGCAGCTCGCGCTGCAGGCGGGCCGGATCGACCTGATTGTGTCGGATTGGCTGTGGGTATCTCGGCAGCGAGCGGATGGCGCCGATCTGACTTTCGTTCCGTTTTCGAATGCAATCGGATCTCTGATCGTGCCTATCGGCTCGACGATCCGAGACATTCCGGACCTTGCCGGGCGCCGGCTCGGCATTGCCGGCAGTGCCATCGACAAGAGCTGGCTCGTCCTTCGCCTCTATGCGCGTTCGCGCTTCGACTTTGATATCGACGCAAATGTCGACAAGAGCTTCGGCGCGCCGCCGCTGTTGAGCGAAGAGCTGGAGGCCGGGCGGCTCGATGCGGTGCTGACCTATTGGCCCTTTGCCGCCAAGCTCGAAGCGCGCGGGATGCGGCCGGTCCTGGGTGTCGGTGATGCGCTCGCGGCGCTTGGCGTCCCAAGAGATTTGCCGCTGACCGGTTACGTTTTTTTTGCCGGCTGGGCGGCGGAGAACCGTGCTGCGCTCGACGGATTTCTCGCGGCCAGCCGAGAGGCGAAGACCATCCTCGACACTTCCGACGAGGAATGGCAGCGCATCGCTCCACTGACCGGAGCCCGAGACAAGCAAGAGCTCACAAAGCTGCGCGATGCGTATCGCCAGGGCATTCCTCGGCATTGGACCGCAGAGGATACGAATGCGGCGGCGCGGCTTTACCGGCTGCTCGCGGAAATCGGCGGCCCCGCGCTCGTCGGGCCGGGCCGGGATCTCGCGCCCGGGACGTTTCTTGCCGACGTGAAATTCTGACGCGGGACGAACATGGCGCGGTTATCGGCCGCGGTCGCCGGGCGGGTAGCCTCGCTGCTTCTGCTCCTCGCGGTCTGGGAGGGGGCGTCCCGGCTGGTCCAGAGCCGGCTGTTTCCCGGGACGGGAGCGGTGCTGGCCGCGCTGTTCGACGAAGCGGTCCACGGCGCGCTTCTGCATGATCTGAACGCCACCTTGTTCCGCGTCGCGATCGCCTTCGCCGCAGCGATGATCGCCGGAACGGTGATCGGCATTGCCATGGGCCTGGTCCGAGCGCTCGATACGCTGTTCGACAGCTGGATCGTGCTTCTCCTCAACCTTCCAGCGCTCGTCATCGCCGTGCTTCTTTACATTTGGTTCGGGCTGACCGACGCCGCAGCGATCACGGCTGTTGCGTTGAGCAAGCTGCCCACTGTGGTGGTGACCTTGCGTGAGGGGACCCGTGCGCTGGACCGTGATCTTGCCGGCATGGCGCGCAGCTTCCGCCTCGGCGCAATGCGAACCTTGCGGCACGTCATCCTGCCGCAGCTCTCGCCCTATCTTCTGGTCGCGTCGCGGTCGGGCCTCGCACTGATCTGGAAGATCGTGCTCGTCGTCGAGCTGCTCGGGCGCCCCGACGGGATCGGTTACGAGATCCAGGTATTTTTTCAATTGTTCGACATCAAGCGGCTGATCGCCTACGCGCTGGCGTTCGTAGCGGTGGTCCTGGCGATCGAGTGGTGCGTTTTGCTGCCGTTGGAGCGGCGCGTGCTGAGGTGGCGCGGATGACCACCGGGATCGCGCTGGAAGTGGACGAAAAGCGGTATCCGGCAGAGGGCGGGCACGGCGCGGTGATCGCGCTGAGGGGCTTGCATGCCCGTATCGCGCCAAACGAGTTTTGCGTGCTCTTTGGCCCCTCGGGCTGCGGCAAGTCGACTTTGCTCAACATCATTGCCGGGATCGACCGTAGTTTCTTGGGCCAGGTTGATTTCGACGGCCAGCACGTCCCCCGTATCGGCTATGTGTTCCAGGCACCGCGGCTCTTGCCGTGGCGCACCGTCCGCGAGAACCTCGAGCTGGTGCTGCGGCGCGGTGCCGATCCCGGCATTGTCGAAACGCTGCTCAACGAGGTCGGGCTGGCCGAAGCTGCCGGTTTCTATCCGTCGCGGCTGTCGGGCGGCATGGCTCGCCGCGCGGCGCTCGCCCGCGCCTTCGCGATCGACCCCGACCTCCTGCTCCTCGATGAGCCCTTCGTATCGCTCGACGCGGCAGCTGCTGTCCGGCTGCGCGCTCTGCTGCTGCGCCTCGTCACGACCCGGCCGGCGACCGTATTGTTCGTCACCCATGATGCGGTTGAGGCGGTCACGCTTGCCGACCGCATCCTGCTGCTGACTCCGTCGCCGGGGCGAGTGCTGGCCGAAATGCCTATTCCGATACCGCGGGAGCAAAGACGCGATCAGGACATAATTTCGGTGTTGGCCGCCAAACTGGCATGCCTCGGGCAGAAATTAATTGATTGAAGAACTTAGCGTTACTGTACTTCTGCGTCTGCACTGCCCGCACCGGACCTAACAAGGTCGCAAAAACAATAGCCACCTCGCCAATTCTGAAAGCCCAGTCGGTTGTCCCTTGTGCTCTTACATAACAGGATTAGCGCCGGGGCGTGTCCGGCTTCTCCGTTGTCGCCTGCTCCAGCACCTCGCGGATAAACCGAGTGTAGGGAACGCCTCGCGCCTTGGCTCTGGCTTTCACTGCTTCGAGCAGCGGCACAGGCAGGCGCATGTTGAGCCGGGCCGCCTTCGCCTGAAACTCGAACTTCACCCGCGTGAACTGTGAAAAATCTAGATCGGACAAGTCCTGCTCAAGGAAGGCTTCGGCCTCCTCGTCAGTGGTCATTCTGGGGACCTTGCGCTTCATAGTTCCTGATCTCCCTTTCGTGCATGTAACGGGCGCTCACCGGTCGGATGCCGGCTCTCCGAACCTCTCCCGGATGGTGAAGGCCACAAACAGCGGGCGTCCCTGCGCGGTGCGGCCCACGGCAATCAGCCGGTCCTCAAGATGGGCGTGTTTTGGGTCCGGGGCGATTCGCGGCTCGCCGCGCAAAAACGCCTCGATCTCGGCAATGGAAACGCCGTGCTTCTGGCAGTGCGCCCGGTTGCCCCTGTCCCAATCGAAAAGCCATGAAACGACCTCATCGACCATAGTCTAGCGTGTACGAATGTACGTACAAATAGAGGACCGGTCAGGCGTGGGCGCCCCAAGCGAGGAAGCCGTCGTTCTTGAAGCCGGGTTTGCCGTAGGTGAGGGGGGTGCCGGCGAGGGTCTCGACGCGGCCGCCAGCGGCTTCGAGAACAGCCTGGCCGGCTGCGGTGTCCCACTCCATCGTCGTGCCGAAACGCGGGTAGAGGTCGCCCTCACCGGCGGCGATGACGCCGAATTTTAGGGCACTGCCGCAGCTCTTGCGCGCCCGAACCGGAAAATCCTGCAAGAACTCCGCGAGCCGCCGGCTGTTCTCGTGCGAGCGGCTGTGGACGACGACCAGCCCGTCCGCCGGTGCGCGTGCATGGATCAGCTCGGGCGCTCCCCCGCCGCGGCGGCGGGTCGCGGTGCCCGGACCGCACGCGGCGTAGGTCAGATCCAACGCTGGGCCGTGCACGACGCCGAGCACCGGCCGCCCCTCCTCGACGAGCGCGATCAACACCGCGAACTCACGGTTCCGGGCGATGAACTCGCGGGTGCCATCGAGGGGGTCGATCGCCCAGAAGCGGTCACAGCAGGGCGGCATTCCCTCGGACTCGCACAATTCCTCGGCGACGCAAGGGATGTCGGGAAAGGCCGACATCAGCCGGTCGATGATGATCCGCTCCGCGGCGAGATCGGCTTCGGTCACCGGGGTCTTGTCGGTCTTGTGGCGAACGTCGAATTCTTCGGTATAGACCTTGAGGATCGCCTCGCCGGCGGCGACCGCCGTCCGGCATACGATGTCGAGCATCTCTTGACGGTCGGTGCTCATGCCGCCTTCCTCCCTGCCGCGGCCCGGATGGCGGTCCAGACCCGCTCGGGAGTCAGCGGCATGTCGAGATGCTCGATCCCGAGCTCGGCGAGAGCATCGACGACCGCGTTGACCAGGGCGGGCGGGGCGCCGATCGCACCGGCCTCGCCGGCGCCCTTGACGCCGAGCGGGTTGGTTCGGCACGGCACGACATTGTATGCGAATTCGATCGCCGGCAGATCTTCGGCGCGGGCCATGCAATAATCCGTCAGCGAGCCGGTCAGCAATTGCCCGGTCTCGGGGTCGAAGACGGTGCGTTCGAGCATCGCTTGACCGACCCCTTGCGCGACGCCGCCCTGCACCTGGCCGGCGAGCAGCAGCGGATTGATGACCGTGCCGAAATCATCGACCACCAGGTAGCGCACGATCTCGATATGTCCGGTATCGGGCGCGATTTCCACTTCGCAGACATGGCAGCCGTTGGGGAAGGTCGGCTGCGGCGGCGTGAAATGGCCGCTCTCGTCGAAGCCGGGCTCGACCCCCGGCGCCTGCCGCGCCGGGTCGAAGGCGGCGCGCGCCACGTCCTCGATGCCGAGCCGGCGATCCGTCCCCGTAACGGAAAACACACCATCGGCAAATTCGACATCGGCCTCCGCCGCCTCGAACAGGTGGGCGGCGATGCGGCGTCCCTTGGCGATCAACTTGTCGGCGGCCTGGACGAGAGATGCGCCGCCGACCGGGATGGAGCGCGAGCCCCCGGTGCCGCGGCCGAAGGAGATGGCCGCGGTGTCGCCCTGCAATACGCGGATCTTCTCGGGCGCGACGCCGAGCCGGTCGGCCGCGAGCTGGGTATAGGCGGTCTGATGCCCTTGCCCCGAAGACTGCGTGCCCATCAGGACAGTCAGGGTACCGCTTTGGTCGAAGCGCAATTCGGCGAACTCGTCGGGCGGAAAGCCGGATTGCTCGATATAGACGGCGTGGCCCATTCCGCGATAAGACCCGCGCGTCCGGGCCTCAGCGCGCCGCGCCGGGAGGCCGGCGAGGTCAGCCGCGGCGAGTGCCTGATCCATGTTGCGGGCGAACTCGCCGCTGTCGTAATTGAGGCCGAGGGCGGTCTGGTAGGGCATAGCCTCAGGGTTGATGAAATTTCGCCGGCGCAGCTCTTGCGGTGGCACACCGAGCTGTCGGGCGGCGTAGTCGACCAGACGCTCGACGGCATAGGCGGCCTCGGGCCGGCCGGCGCCGCGGTAGGCATCGACCGGCACCGTGTGAGTGAACGCGCCTCTAACGCCGACATGGATAGCGGGGATCGCATAGACGCCGCTGTGCATGAGCGCCCCCGAGGCGGTGGGGATCTCGGGAGCGAAGTTCGAGAGATAGGCGCCCATATTGGCGACGAGCCCGACCTCCAGCGCCAGGAACCGAAGTTCGGCATCGAGCGCCAGTTCGAGGCGGGTGAGATTATCCCGGCCTTGCGTATCGGTCATGAACGCGTCGGCCCGGTCCGGGGTCCATTTGACCGGCCGGCCGATTTTCTTCGCGGCCCACAGCACGAGAATGTGCTCGGGATAAAGAAAGAATTTCATGCCGAAGCCGCCGCCGACATCGCGGGTCACGACCCGGATGCGGTTCTCGGGGATCTTGAAGACGCTGGCGGCCAACAGGTTGCGCAGGAAATGCGAGCCCTGGGTCGAACTCCACAAAGTGTAGGAATCTTCGCCCGGATCGTATTCGCCGATCGCGCCGCGCGGCTCCATCGAATTGACGACGACCCGGTTGTTGACGAGCTCGAGGGCGATCCGATGCCGCGCCGCGGCCATCGCCCGCTCGACCGCGGCACGGTCGCCCACCTCCCAATCGAAGCAGAGATTGCCCGGCGCTTCTTCCCACACGCTGGGTTGGTCCGGATCGAGCGCGTGGGCGGTGTCGACAATGGCGGGGAGCGCCTCGTAGTCGACCGCGATCAGCTCGGCCGCATCGCGCGCGGCAGCCGCGCTCTCCGCCACGACCATTGCGACCGTGTCGCCGACATGCCGCACCCGGTCGCGGACGAGCGCCGGACGCGGCGGCAGCACCGACGGCGTTCCGTCGCGGTTGGTGACCGCGCTCAGGCACGGGATTGTGCCGATTCCGTCGCGCGCGAGGTCGTCCCCGGTAAAGACGGCGAGCACACCAGGCGCTGACAGCACCGCTGCGGCATCGATCGCGCCAATACGCGCATGCGCATGCGGCGACCGCAGCATGAAGGCGCAGGTCTGGCGAGGCACCTGGATGTCGTCGACATAGTTGCCGCGACCGGTGATGAAACGCCGGTCCTCGACCCGGCGGACCGGCTGACCGACGCCAAACTGTTTCATCAAATATGACCTCCTCGCGCGCCCCCACTAAAGGATAAGTTCGGAGACATCCCGCGGCCATGATTTTTCGACCGCGGCGAATTGATCGAATGCTGACCGTTGGCAGAGGCATGCCTGATCTAGCTACCGTGATCGAAACCGATGTTCCGGCCCGACTCGACCGGTTGCCATGGACGCGGTTTCACACTCTCGTAGTTGTCGCGCTCGGCATCACCTGGGTTCTCGACGGGCTCGAGGTGACTGTCGCAGGCTCGATTGCCGGCGCGCTGCAAGAAAGCCCGGTGTTGAAGTTCACGGCGACCGAGGTCGGGCAGGTCGGCAGCGCCTATCTGTTCGGCGCGATCACGGGCGCAGTCTTGTTCGGTTATCTGACCGACCGGTTCGGGCGCAAAAGGTTGTTCATGGTCACATTGGGGATCTATCTGACCGCCACGGCAGCGACCGCGCTGTCGTGGGATTTCTGGAGCTTTGCGGTCTTCCGCGCTCTGACCGGCGCTGGCATCGGCGGCGAATATACGGCGATCAACTCGGCGATCCAGGAGCTGATACCGGCACGTTTTCGCGGGCGCACCGATCTCGCGATCAACGGCAGCTTCTGGATCGGCGCGGCCTTGGGCGCCGGCGGCGCCATCGTATTTCTCCAACCGGGCATGATGCCGCCGGATTGGGGCTGGCGTGCCGCCTTCGGCATCGGCTCGGCTCTCGGCCTGATCATCCTCGGTCTGCGCCAATTCGTACCGGAAAGCCCGCGCTGGCTGATCTTGCACGCCCGTCCCGGCGAGGCGGACGCTGTGGTCGAGGAGATCGAGCGCCGGGCTGCGCGCGTCGCCGGGACGGCACTGCCGGAACCGCAGGGCGGGCGAATCCGGATCGCCGCGAGCTCGCGCACTCCGATGATGCGCATGGTGCTGGCGATCGTCCGTGACTATCCGCAGCGGACCATTCTCGGTCTCGTCCTGATGAGCTCGCAGGCGTTTTTCTACAACGCGATCTTTTTCACCTATGCGCTCGTTTTGACGCAATTCTATGGTGTGCCGTCAGCGTCCATCGGCTGGTATATGCTGCCGTTCGCGCTCGGCAACTTTTGCGGCCCGCTGCTGCTTGGGCCGTTGTTCGACAGCATTGGGCGCAAGCCGATGATCGCCTCGACCTACGCGATCTCGGGTGTGCTGCTGGCGATTATCGGATATCTCTTCCGCGAAGATGTTCTCGATGCCGTACAGCTGACACTGTGCTGGACCGGGATCTTCTTTTTTGCCTCGGCCGCGGCGAGCTCGGCCTACCTGACGGTCAGCGAGAGCTTTCCGATCGAAGCCCGGGCGCTCGCCATTGCCTTCTTTTATGCGGTCGGCACCGCGCTGGGCGGCTTCGCGTCGCCGTGGCTCTTCGGGACGCTTGTCGGCTCGGGGGAGCGCGGCGCGGTTTTCGGCGGCTATCTGTTCGGAGCTGGATTGATGATTGCCGCGGCGCTGACCGAAATCGCGATTGGCATCAAAGCCGAACGGCAACCGTTGGAGAGCGTGGCGCGCCCGCTCTCGGCCCTCGGCGACTAGACAAAGGCCGGCGCGACTTCGGCCGCGAAGCGCGCCATCTCGTCCTTGACCTGGCCGTGCGGCTTCAGGCCGACATTGAAGTAGAGGATCACCTCGTCGAAACCGGCGACCTCGACCTTCTTCAGGGTATCGGTGATCTGCGCCGGCGAGCCGAGCAACACCGAGTTCTCGGTCAAATCCGCGGGGCGCACATTGCGCAGCCGCTCGACCATTGCGATGAAATAGCGATAGCTCGGCGGCGCGGTTTTCGGGTCGCCCGGAAAGGCGGCGATCACGCACTCCTTGTAGTAGCGGATCTGCCGGGCGCGCGCCGCCTCTTCCTCGCCTTTCGTTTCGGCGAAATGAATGAAATAGCTGCACATCAGGCGGCCCGGCTGGCGATCGTGCCTGGCGCATGTCTCGCGATAAAGCTCGGTCACCTGCTGCAGCCCGCCATAGGTCATCGCCGCAGCAAAAGGCGCGACGATCAGCCCGCAGCCGAGCCTGCCCGCCAGTTCGATCGAAGGCTGCGAGAACGAGGCGACATAGGCCGGTAGCGGGTGCTGTACCGGCTTTGGCGTGATCGCAACATTCTCGAACTGGTAATGCTTGCCGTGGTGCGAGATCGGCTCGTCGCTCGACCACAAACGACGGACAACCTCCATGCCTTCTTCGAAAATCTCCTGATTGTCCTCGAACGAGATCTTCAGGGGCAGGTACTCGCGGCGATCATAGCCGCGGCCGGCGGCGAAATCGACGCGCCCGGCGGAGAGCAGGTCGAGCGTCGCCCATTGCTCGGCAACCCGGATCGGGTGATGCAGCGGCAATACGGTGACAGCGGGCGCAAGCCGGATCCGGCTCGTCCGAGCCGCGACATTGGCCAGCACCAAATCAGGACAGGAAAGCACGCCGAGCGTGCTGAAATGATGCTCGCCTATCCACGCCGAGTGGAGCCCCACCTCCTCGGCATAAACCGCCTCGTCGAGAATGTCGGCGACGAATGAGTTGGCGTCGCGGGCATTGTCGTCGTAGTGGTTGTCGCTCAGTGTGAAATAGCCGAATTGCATCTGCACCTCCTTGGCGGCCGAAGATGCGCCCGCCTCGGGGTGCGGCGCAAGCGCGAGCCGAATTTGTGCTACAACCATAGATTGTTCCGCTACTTGCCCGTCGCTGCACCTGCAGCGGATCTGCAGCGGGAATTCTTTCTAAAGTTGAGTGCCGCCTGGCTTGCCTGGGACCGCGCGCCTGCGAGCGCAGGTGGGTGGTGATCCAGATGGACGAGAGCACTATGCATCGAGAATGAGGTAATTTTTTGGCCCCGCGGTTTCGCCCGCAGGCCGAATAGAGCCACCTCGAATTTTCGTCTAGCGACAGCGCCCGTCTGCATACTAAAATCGCGCAACCGCAGTGGGGAGGATGCGATGCCCGCCTCGTGTTCCTGGAAAGGATGGTTGCGTCTGCCGAGCCGCCTCGCGCTGATGCTCGGCCTGGGGGCAGCGGCTGTCGCCAGCGCCCGGGCCGACGCGCCGGGGGACCGTCAGCACACCGGCGCCGGTGATGTGTCGATCCGGAGCGCTGGCGGAAGGATCTATCTCTCCGAAGGGGGCACGGAGACCGAGCTGCGTCTCGGTGCGACCCCCGAACACGATCGTCTGCTGCGGCTGCTCCAGGATTATGGACCCGCGGGGATCAAGCTCGACCCGGATCCGCGCCTGATCATGTCCGGTGGCGGGGGCTCGGGGTTTTCGTTGAGGGACATAAAAAACTCAATTACCGGGGAGCCGGCGCCGGCGCGAGGAAGCGCGCCGCAATCGCCGCCGCCCCGTTCGCCCAAGCCGGGCTCGGCCCCGCGGGACAATAACCCGGCCATAGACAAAAAAGGTTGACGCCCGCCAGTCTCCGGGTTGCGACTGCGGTTGCCGAGAGGGGATTGCCAAAGGAGTTTCGGCGCGGCACCCACCGAACGGTCCCGCCCTCCGAGACCCTGGCTCGGTTTCGTCCCTTTGCATTGCAGATGGGGATTACGCGCCTCGGCAACATCACCGGGCTCGACCGTATCGGGATCCCTGTCGTCGTTGCCGTGCGCCCCAATTCGCGCTCAGTCTCGGTCTCGCAGGGCAAGGGGTTGGACCTAACGCAGGCGATGGCCTCGGCGCTGATGGAAGCGATCGAAGGCTTTCATGCAGAGGAGGTCGGGGAGGGCCGGTGCAGTACTTATCGCGAGATTGCCGCAGAGGGTGCCGTCGTCGACCCGCTGACCTTGTGCTCGACGGGCCGGCCTTTCGATGCGGATGCCGAGATCTGCTGGCTTGAGGGCTATGATCTGCTCCGGCAGGAGCCCTGCCGGGTGCCGGCGGAGCTGGTCCATACCGACTACACGCAGCCGCTCGACGGCTATTTTCTCGCCGGCTCGAACGGTCTGGCCTCCGGCAATCACCTGGTCGAGGCGATCGGCTCGGCAATCTGCGAGCTGGTCGAGCGCGATGCCGTCGCGCTGTGGAGCGCATCGGGTATTCGCGCGAGGGCCCGCCGGGCTCTCGACATCACCTCGGTCGACTGCCGAGCGCTATTGGCCAAGTACGCCGAGGCCGGCATCGATGTTCGGCTGTGGAACGTCACGACCGAGATCGGCATCGCCGCTTTCGTCTGTGATATCCGCGATCTGTCCGAGGGCGATCCGCGCCGGCTGCGCCGCTTTCACGGCGCCGGTTGTCATCCCGACCGGACGATTGCTCTGACCCGCGCGCTCACCGAGGCGGCGCAGACCCGTCTTACCTACATCGCGGGCATCCGCGACGATCTGTTGCCGGCGGAATACGAGGAACCGCCCAATGCGGAGATCGTCGACTCGCTGCTCGACGCGCTACGCCGGGAGAGCGAGCCCCATTCGTTCCAGGACGTCCCCAGCTTTACCGCCGCTGATTTGGGCCAGGATCTGCGTTGGGAATTGGAACGCTTGCGCGCGGCAGGGATCGGCCGCGTCGTCGCGGTCGACCTGACCCGCGCGGTTTTCGCGATCCCGGTCGTCAGAGTCGTGATCCCGGGTCTCGAGGGAGACATCAGACATCCGCACTACACGCCCGGCCTTCGGGCACGCCGAGCCACCGCGCCGTGCCGATGACGGCCGTCATCTTCGCCGGGCCGTCATTGCCCCCGGCCTTCCGCCCCGACGACCCGGCGCTCGACTGGCGCCCGCCGGTCAAGCAAGGCGAGGTCTATGAAGCCGCCCTCGGCCGCCCGGCGATCATCGGCATTATCGACGGCTATTTCGAGGTGACGCCGACCGTCTGGCACAAGGAGATCCTGTGGGCGATGGCGCAGGGTATCCATGTCTACGGCGGCGCCAGCATCGGCGCATTGCGAGCCGCCGAGCTCCATCCATTCGGCATGGTCGGGATCGGCCGCATCTTCGCCGCCTACCGCGACGGCATCCTGACCGACGACGACGAAGTCGCGGTATTGCACGGCCCCGAGGAGCTGGGCTACCAGGCCGTGACCGAAGCGATGGTCAACATCCGCGCTACCCTCGACAAGGCCGTTTCCAGCGGCGTCCTCGGCCTACCGCTCGCGGCGCACCTTGGCGAGATAGCCAAGGCGTTTTTATATCGAGAGCGTAGTTGGGACGCGATCCTACAACTCGCAACAGGCCACGACCTTTCAACAACGCAGCTTGAGCAATTCGAGGCGTGGATGATGGGCGGCCGGGTCGACCAGAAGCGAGCTGATGCATCAGAAACGATCGCCGCAATACGTAGGCATCTGGCGGACAACCTCACACCAATGTCGATCTCGTATCGATTCTACGCCACCGGCTACCACAGGGCCGCAATGGCGGGGCAGCAATAAGCAGCGCCGTTCGTCAGGGTATCGCGGCGACGCAATCGATTTTCCGACCCAATTCCATTTTATTGCCGGCAAGCAAGTCCGCTATGATATTACCGCTTGCCGGGTTATTGCCATTCCCGTGCGGGATTGTTACCGGGAATGACTGCAAGCCAGCCTCCTTGAGAACCCACAGGCGGTAGGTTTCGACGAAATCCTCATCCGGCGTAACCATTCCAAAAAAGCTCGCCCATGGTTGGTTGTTTTGATGCAGGGCAGCGTTCAGTGGTCCGAGTGCTCGGACGTCGTGGCGGTCTATCGCGTCGTATATGGGACGCAGCTGTGGGGCATTCCTGTGATTCAGCTGGCCATTTGCGATCACGGTTGGATCAACCCGCTCTCCGAAATTACGCCATCGATTGGGGATCTCCAGAAAGGATGTAGAGGTATATTGCCAGCTACCATCAAAAAACCGGAACGCGCCATTGGAGCACGGGAGTGTACGCCCGAAGTCGTACGGTCCGCCCGGAACAGGAACGTTAGCGTCGTACCAGCGCACGTGCCCCAGCTCATGCGCAAGTGCGGCGAGGACAGTCGCTTCGGGCTTGTTGTTCGGCATAGCCGGGCCATGCGAAGGCGCGCTCCCAGTCGGCAACTGCGTTAGTCGGCCGAGAACCTTACCTTCGTAAACACTCAAAGCGTCGGGGTGCCCCCTCTCCCATAACGCCGCGGAGGTCGCGATGTACCTTCCTCCGTTGGGAGACTGGCTCTGTTGTTGTTCGCGGTAGCCCCACGAATTGTCGGTCACGTCGTCGACGGTGCAGTGCCTCGGGTTTTTGCACGGGGTCTGATTGATGAAGATACACGTGAGACCGCAGAGCTGATCCCTGAAATGCGGATGGGCAAGGGAAAAGGCATTGGTCAAGTCGGCCGAGATGTTGGCGGGAATGTTCACCCCCACAGCGCACACGGGGGTTTGATATTGCGAGCCCGTAGCTTGAGGCACGAAGCCTGCCGGAAGGAGCGAGACTTTCCTCGCAACGAAGTTACTGGCGTCAATACTCTGAGGCTGACATCCCAAAAAGGCGCGAGTCGATCCCGGCGGTGGAGGTGCCGGGGCTCCGGTGGGCGGCGGCGGGCCTGGTGGGGATGGGGGCGGGACGCAGGCGAAAATAGCCAGGGCAACGAGGGTAGCGGTCGAGATCAGTGCGCCGAGCTTCATCGAGGTTCTCCCTGGCCGTGCGATTGCCACTCGGCGTCGTTTTGATTTTCTCCTGAACGGAAGTACCGTGACGCGGTCGGCAAAGCCAAAGATAACTTAGCAGCCGGCAATAACTACTTCTACAGTGTTTCGTTGAATCCCCCGAATGAGTTTATCGGGTCGCCGCGATCGAGCGCGGTGCGGGCAGCTTCGACGCGGGCGGGCTCGTCCAGGGTGCCGAGTTGTTCGAAAATGCCGTGGGCCCGATCGAGCAGGTCGCGGGCCGTCGTGAGATCGCCGGCGGATTGGTGAAGTGCGGCTCGGGTCACCATCGCGCGGGCGAGATCGTTGCGGGCGCCTATGCGCTCGAGGATCGCCATCGCCTTCTGGACATACGGCTCGGCGGAAGCCGGGCCTTCGGGCGCAAGACATTCGCCCATCAGCCAGCACGCCACTCCCTCCAGCTGCAGGTAGCCGGTGCTGCGGGTCGTCTGCAGTACGTCTTCGATCAAGTCTCGCGCGGCGGCGCGGTCGCCGTGGCGGAGATGGCCCTCGGCGAGCCACACCGCGTAACGGGCATAGGTGTAGCGCAGGCGAAGATTGGCGAACCAGGCGACGGCCTC
>Ga0210408_10002881_pt1 | contig 16301 bp, 11 predicted proteins | sample IncBWH4MmetaG_FD_155471 | JGI IMG/M metagenome (GOLD analysis project Ga0210408, IMG submission 155471) | Forest soil microbial communities from Barre Woods Harvard Forest LTER site, Petersham, Massachusetts, United States - Inc-BW-H-4-M | ecosystem: Environmental > Terrestrial > Soil >...
GCTGGTCGATGTTTTTGATCGCCTTGTTGAGCTCGGCGAGCGTGCGACGGCCGTCAACGGCGAAGGCCTCGAATTCCTTGAGGCCGGAATTGGAAAAGCGGGTGAGCCCGACCGAAATCTCGTCGGTTCGCTTGTCCAGATTTTCTGCGAGCTTGCGCACCGCCTCCGCCGCCTGGGCGATCTCGCCGCTTTTGTCGCCGCTGCCGGTGAGGTTTTCGAGGCCGGCCATGACCTTGTCGAGGCGCTCCGAATTCTGCGCCAGCGTCGAGGTTACCGTCTCGATGTTGCGCAGCGAGCTGCGCAGCGCCGTCTCGTTGTCGACGACAAGGCCGCTGATGCGCGAGAGTACGTCGCGCGCCGCCTGCGTTACGTCGGCGCCCGCGCCCGCAGCGGCGTAAAGCGTCGGCGGCGTCCCGTCGTCGCTCGCGAGGAGCGCCGCGTCGGCCGCGCCGCCGGTGAGCGCGACCTCGGCGAGGCCGGTCAGTCCTTGGAAGGCGAGCGCCACCCTTGTGTCGGCGCGCACCGGCACGGCGCGGTCGACCGAAATCGTCGCCACGACCTTGCGCGGATCGTTCGCGTCGAGCGCAAGCCCGGAAACCTCGCCGACACGAATGCCGTTGAACAATACCGAACCGCCGCTGCGAAGGCCGGAGACCGAGCCGGTAAACACGACGCGGTAGCTGGCGCGCTCGCCGCCGCTGCCGCTGTTGTGGAACCAGAAGATGAAGCTGAACACGCCGGCGATGACCGCCAGCGTGAACGCGCCGGTCACCACGTAGTTGGCCCTGGTCTCCATGATTCGGTCTCTTCCATTGCGTCCGGGCGCGCGATCTCGGCCTCATCTCAGTGGTAGACTTGCTCAGTGGTACACTTGCTCAGTGGTACACTTGGCGCCCTCGTTTGCCACGAAAATACGACTTGAGCCATTGATGCTCGGAGGCGAGCATGGCCTCGATTGGGCCGGCGGCGATGACGCGGCCGTCGACAAGCACGGCGATGCGGTCGCACACCGCATGCAGGCTGTCGAGATCGTGCGTTACCATGAACACGCTGAGTCCAAGCGTGCGCTGCAGGGTGCGAATCAGCTCGTCGAAGGCGGCGGCGCCGACCGGATCGAGGCCGGAGGTGGGCTCGTCGAGGAAGACGATGTCGGGGTCGAGCGCGAGCGCACGCGCCAGCGCCACGCGCTTGATCATGCCGCCGGAGAGCTCGGCCGGGAACTTTTCGGCCACCGCTGGATCGAGGCCGACCATTTCCAGCTTGGCGAGCGCGATCTCGTCGATGAAGCGCGGCGACAGGTCGAGGTGCTCGCGCATCGGAAACTGAACGTTCTGGCGGACGGTCAGCGAGGAGAACAGCGCGCCCTGCTGGAACAGCACGCCCCAGCGCCGCTCGACGGCGCGCCGTTCGCGGCCGTCGAGGCTGGCGAGATCGCTCCCGAACACCTCGATGGTGCCTGCGCGCTTGGGCAGCAGGCCGATGATCGTGCGCATCAACACCGACTTGCCCGCACCAGAACCGCCGACGAAGCCGAGAATCTCGCCGCGGAAGACGTCGAGCGTGACGCGGTCGAGCACCGTCGCCACGCCGAAGCTGACGACAAGGTCGCGCACGCTGATCACCGCCTCGTTGCCGGTCATCTTCACATCCCGATCGCGCCGAAGAACATGGCGAAGAACCCGTCGAGCACGATGACGAGGAAAATCGATTTGACCACCGAAGCGGTGGTCTTGCGGCCGAGCGAGGCGGCGCTGCCTTCGACGTTGAACCCCTCGACGCAGGCGACCAGCCCGATGGTGAGCGCCATGAACGGGGCCTTGATCATGCCGACCGCGAAGGTCGGCATCCAGATCGCCTGGCGCAGTCGTTCGAGGAAAATTTCCGGCGTCATGCCGCCGTACAGCCAGCAGACGAGGCCGGCGCCATAAAGCGCCGCCATCGACCCGAGGAAGGTGAGAAGCGGCACGGCGATGACCAGCGCCACGATGCGCGGCAGCACCAGCACCTCGACCGGATCGAGGCCCATGGTGCGCAGCGCGTCGATCTCTTCGCGCATCTTCATGGCCCCGAGCTCGGCGGTATAGGCGCTGCCGGAGCGGCCGGCGACCATCACGCAGACGATCAGCACGCCCACTTCGCGCAGCACCAGAATGCCGACCATGTCGACGACAAAGACCTCGGCGCCGAAGGTGCGGAAGTGGAAAATGCCCTGCTGGGCGATGATGGCGCCGATCAGGAACGTGCTCAAAAGAATGATCGGCACGGCGCGCCAGCCGACGCGCTCGAGGTGGTGAACGGTCGAGGTGAGGCGCAGCCGCGCCGGGCGTGCGATCGTGCCGGCGATCGCCATGGTCAGCGCGCCGAAGAGTTGGGCGAGCAGCACGAGTGACCCGCCGATATCGGCCACGGCCCGCCCGATCGCATCGAGCATGGCTAGCGCGGGATTGTCGGCGCGGCGGCGGGGGCGCGCCGGGGCCCGGTTGACCAGCCGCACCTCCTCGATGAGGCCCCGGTCGGCGTCCGAGAGGCCGACGATGCGCGCGGATGAGCCACGCGCGGCGAGCGTGCGCGTGAGGCGCTCGATCAGCCAGGCGCCGAACGTGTCGAGCCGTTCGAGCCTGGCGAGATCGATGTCGATCCTGCGGGCGGCCTGGTAGTGGCGCGCGGTCTCCTCAACGATCGATTCGAGGGCGACCGCGGCGTCGGCCGTCCAGGCGCCGGTGGCGGCAAGGGCCACGCGGTCGCCCTCGACCCGGCCGGTGATCGCAGCGGCGGTCAAGGCACGGCGCTCCCAGCGAACCGCGACGCCGCTGGCGACCCTTGAGCCCGCCGGACGTCCCCGGTCATAGTGCCGCTCGCATGGAGCTCTCCGTACGAATCGAGCGCTGGCCGCTGGCTGGCGCGTTCACGATTAGCCGCGGCAGCAAGACCGAGGCGGTCGTGGTGGTGGCCGAACTGAGCGATGGGACCCACCGCGGCCGTGGCGAGTCCGTCCCCTACGCACGCTACGGTGAAACTGCGGACGGCATTGTGGCAGCCATCGAGGCCGTGCGCCCCGCGCTGCAGCAGGGGCTTGACCGGCCCGCCCTGCAGCAAGCCATGCGCTCTGGCGCCGCCCGTAATGCACTCGATTGTGCTTACTGGGACGTTAACGCCAAGGCCGCGGGCCGCCGTGCACACGAGCTCGCCGGGCTTGGCCCGACTGCGCCGCTGATCACGGCTTACACGATCTCGCTCGGCACTCCGGCGGCGATGGCCGAGGCGGCGGAGCGGGCGGCGTTGCGGCCGTTGCTCAAGGTGAAGCTCGGCGGCGGCGACGACGACCGGACGCGCATCGCCGCCGTGCGCCGCGCGGCGCCGCTCGCGGAAATCATCGTCGACGTGAACGAGGGGTGGCGCGCGGACGATCTCGCGCGGAACCTTGCCGCCTGCGCCGACGCCGGTGTCACGCTGGTCGAGCAGCCTTTGCCCGAGGGCGGCGACGAGGTGCTTGCGCGCATCAAGCGCACGATCCCGGTGTGCGCCGACGAGAGCGTGCACGACCGCGCTTCGCTCGACGCGCTCGCCGGCAAGTACGACGCCATCAACGTCAAACTCGACAAGGCCGGCGGCCTCACCGAGGCATTGGCGCTTGCCGGCGCCGCCGAACAGCGCGGCCTGGCCGTGATGGTCGGCTGCATGGTGGCGACCTCGCTGGCGATGGCGCCGGCGATGCTGGTGGCGCAGCGTGCGCGCGTGGTCGATCTCGACGGCCCGCTCCTTCTCGCCAAGGACCGCCCGGAGGGCCTGCGTTACGACGGCAGCCTCGTTTATCCGCCCGAACCAGCGCTGTGGGGCTGACGCAAGTCGGGTCGCTGATGCCGCGCATGGCAAGGGGAGGGGCGTGATGGCTTGGTCGCCATGCCCGCCGCAACGACGTTTGCGCCGCGTCCGCAAACCTCGGGATAAGCCGGCAATAGCATTGCGTGCGCGCGGCGGGTGTGCTGACTGAATCGTCGCATCATGTGTTGCGATGGCCAACGATCCTCTGCCGTTGCCGGACATTTCGGCCGGATCGCCGGACGACCCGCATGGTGGGCATGACTCGCACGACGCCTACGACACGCCGAGTGCGGAAGACGCCCAGGATGCGGAGTACGAGGCGATCCACGCGGAGATCGCTGCGACCGAGCGCGGCCGCTGGTTCCTGAGCGAGCACGTCAAGCGCAATCGTGCAGCGGACACGGATCGGCTTGTCGATTCGCTGGCGCGTGCCGAAGCGGCGCTGCGCGGCGGTGCGGTTGCGGCGATGCCCAACCCGTTCGCCGACGATCTTGCCCAGTTCGCGGCGGCGATCGGACAGGTCGAGGCGGTGATCGCGGCGGGCGGCGCGCCCGCGGCCGGCGGTCTTGCCGCAAGCGAGCGCATCCAGGAGATCGTTTTTGCGCTCCGCGAACGCGAGACCGACTCGGTGTTGTGCGAGGCGCTGGAAAGCGCCCTGTTCGACCTCGGCGAAGCGTTCGCGCGGCATGACGCCGCGGCTGAGCGCGCGCAGAGCGCGGCCGCGTTGCTGCGCGGTCTCCAGGCGAGCATCAGCGCCATGATCGCGCTCGCGGCACCAAGTTCAGCCGCGGAACGCGCGAGAGTACCCGAACCGGGCGAGCCGATTTGGGGGATGGTGAGTGAAGTTCAAGCAGGCACCGTGACGCCCGAAGCGGCGGCGCCGGCGAGCCAACCGGAGGAATCTCCGTCGATGGAGTCCGCGCCGCCGGATTCCGCTGGCGGAGTTCTGCGTGCGAGCGAAGGAATCGAGCCGCTGGCACTCGAAAACAAACAGGCGTCGGAGGGTGCCTCGGTCGCGTACCGCGAATGGGAGACGCACGCGGCGCCGGAAGCCGAGATGCCAGCGCGCGAGATCGAGCCGCCGCACGACGAGCACGTGGAACACATCGACGGCTCCCAGGAGCCTGCGAACGAACCGCTGGCGAGCGAAGAGATTTTGCTCAGAAGTATGTCCGGTGAGGTGGTTTCGGGTGAGGAACCATCGCGCGCGCCGTTGCGCAGCGAAGAGGCAGCGAGCGAGCAGCAACTGCTGAGCGAAGAAGAGCCGCGCGAAGTGGCGGCAAGCAGCGAGGCGAGCGAAGAGCCATCCGTTGCGATGAAACTTCCCATGCACGCCGTGACCGAGCCGGCCGAGCGGCCACCGGAGCTTCGCGCCGAGGCTACGGACCTGGCCGTGGGTCGTCCTGCGGATGATGAGAACGCAGGCACCGCCGCGCGATCGCACGATACCGCTGCGCAATTCGCGGACGATGCTGTTGAAACGGTCTTGTCTGCCGCCGACGACATCGAATCGCTGCTTGAGACCGAGCCCGCCGATTCGCCGCCGACGGCCGTGCCGCCGACAAGTCCGCAAGACGATCTCGACGATTTGTTCGAGCCGCTGCCGCTGGAACACGAAGGGCGTCCGGCGGTAGCGAGCACTGCGACGCCGGAATCCGCGCGGCAGATGTTCTCTCGCGAACTGCCGCCGCCTGCGTTTTCCTCGCCGGTAACACAGACCGCGGCATCGCCGGTCCAGCGTGCGCCGCTTGCCGCCGCGCCGGCGCCGGTGGCGCGGGAGATCCCACGCCCAGCGCCAAAGGATCCGCTCGCCGCGGTGCGCGCTCTCAGCGAGGAAGAGCTGATCGCGCTGTTCAGCTAAACGCGCCGGTACCATCGCACCCACCAAACGCTCGCGGTCGTGCGCGCCGCAGCGGACGCGCTACACCGTCCCGTCGCATTTTGTTAACAAAGAGAAGTCTCCCGTGGTGATTCGGGTGACGCGGCACGGAAGTTGCTTTTCAGGAGTCGATGCGGATCAGCAACAACGGCGCAGCCGGAAGGCGTTGCATTCTCCAGGTCTGCCGGATCACGTCGCGTTGGTCCGCACAACACGAACTCTGGAGGCCACGATGCATAGACTCACCGGTCCAACAGTGGCTGCCGTAGCGTTGTGCATGACAATGTTCGTTGCGAACGGCGTTTCGGCGCGCGATCCTGATGGCCGCTACGCCAATCATCCGCTCAAGCAATGGTTCGATCAGCTCGCAAGCGGGAAGGGCTTGTGCTGCTCGTTCGCCGACGGCTTCAGCGTGCAGGATGTCGATTGGGATACGCAGGACGGCCGCTATCGGGTGCGACTGCAAGGCGAGTGGGTTGTCGTGCCCGACACGGCGCTCGTGAGCGAGCCGAACCGCTTCGGTCCTGCGGTGGTGTGGCCGTATTTCGACGCGAACGGAGCAACGCAGATCCGTTGCTTCATGCCGGGCGCCGGCGCGTAGGATCTGTTCCGCTTGGTCGCGCGCCGGAGTGGGAATTTCAGGTAAGGACGGATTGCCGTTCCGGTTCTGGGGGCGGGCTGATCGAGTCCGCTCTACGCGACCAGGCGAGAGAAGAGCTCGGGATCGATATTGCCGCCGGAGAGGACGGCGACGGCGACCTTGCCGCGCACGTCGACCTTGCCGGTCATCAGCGCGGCGAGCGCCACGGCGCCGCCCGGCTCGACCACGAGCTTTAGTTCGGAAAAGGCGAAGGCCACCGCAGCCGCGACCTCGGCATCGCTGGCAACGACGCCCGCTCCGACCAGCGAGCGATTGATCGCAAATGTGATCTCGCCCGGCATGCGCGCCATCAGCGCGTCGCAGATCGTGCCGGTGAGGGTGTCGTTGCGCTCGCGCTGGCCGCTGCGGAACGAGCGCGCGTGGTCGTCGAAGCCCTGCGGCTCGGCGGTATAGAGGGCGGCCGACGGCACCCGCGCCCTGACCGCAAGCGCAATGCCGGCGGTGAGCCCGCCGCCGGATGCGGTCACCACCACGACGTCCGGCGTGAGGCCGAGCGCCTTCAAATCCTCGACGATCTCCCGCCCGGCGGTGCCCTGCCCAGCGATGATCAGCGCATCGTCGTAGGGCGGCACGAGCACCGCGCCGCGGCGCGCCGCAAGCTCGCGCGCGATCGCTTCGCGATCGTCGTGCTCGCGATCGTAGAGCACGAGCTCGGCGCCGAGCGCCGCGGTGCGCTCGCGCTTGGCGCGCGGCGCGTCGCGCGGCATGACGATCACGCAGGGCATGCCGAGGAGGCGCGCCGCCGCGGCGACGCCCTGCGCGTGGTTGCCCGAGGAATACGCCACGACGCCGCCGGCGCGCTCGCCGGGCGGGATCGCCGCGAGCCTGTTGTACGCGCCGCGAAACTTGAACGAGCCCGTGCGCTGCAGCGTCTCCGCCTTGAGAAAAACGCGCCCGCCGGTCATGGCGTCGAGCACGGCCGAGGTGAGCAGCGGCGTGTGCAGGGCAACACCCGCAAGCCGCCGCGCCGCCTCATCGACATCGGCGGCAGTAGGCAACAAAGCCGAAGCTGTCATTCCGCGAAGGGTAGCGCCGCGATCACGGCAGGGGCAAGGCCGCGGGCGCCCGAATCCGACCGGTTCCGGGCGCTATTCAACCACGCGCGCAGGCCGCGCGCGACGCTGGGCTATGTGCCGTGCGCCGGCCGTTGCGGCAAAAAGCCGACGGACGGTGCCACGGCGCCCGCTCCGCGCGCCGAACGCGTCTATTGCTCGAACCGTCCCGCGGCGTGCGCCAGCATGGTGTAAACCTTGCCGGTGTCGGACGTGAGATAGTTGCGCGCCACCGCTGCGCCGCGTTCGCCACGCGACACATCGTCGATCAGCCGCTCGAACTCGTGGATGTATTGCTCCACGGTCTGCCGGAACTCGGCATCGCCGCGGTACTTGCGGCGGATTTCCTCGAACGCCTTATGCCCCTGGGCGGTGTAGAGACGCCGGCTGAACAAGCCGTTGCGCTCGCCGCGCTTGTACCGGTCCCACAGTTCGGCGGCGGCGTCGTGGTCGATCATGCGGGCGATGTCGACCGAAAGCGTCTCGAGCGTCTCGACGCTGTCGCGCTGCGCGCGCGGCCCGGGCGGAGCGATCGGCGGGCTCTCGTCGCGCGAGGCGCGCGTCAGAATATCGCTGAGCCAGCCGCCATTGCGGCCATTGCCGCCGTCCTTGCCGACCGGCATGAGGTTGTTGCCCGCGGGCGGCGGCTCGCTCCGGCGCGTCGGCGCGCCGGTGATGTCGCGACGCACGGCCGGAGGCGGCGGCGGGGCGAGATCGGCGCGCGGCGACGGGCCGAGATCGGCGCGCGGCGGCGGTGGCGGCGTCACTTGGGCGCGTCCGCCGCCGATGGCGAGCATCGGCTCGGCCTCGCGCCGGGCCGGCTCGGAGGTGTCGAGACTGCGGCCGTGGCGGGCGACGATGCGGTTAAGCTCGGCGAGAGCCTCGATCTGATCGACGATGACGCGGCGCATCTGCGCCGCCGTGTCGGAAGTCTCCTGCGGCAGCTCGAGAATGCCGCGGCGCATCTCGGCGCGCGTCGCCTCCAGCTCCTGCTGCATTTCGCCGGCCATCTGCTTCATGCCTTGCACGATCTCGGTGAAGCGGGTGGCGGACTGGCTGAACACGCCGTGCACCTGTGCAGCGGCCTGGTCATAGACCGCATTGAGTGTTTCACCGGTGCGCTTGCGCTCCTCCTCGGAGGTCGTGCGCACCAGCTCGAACTGCTGCTCGATGGTGCGCACGCTCTCGCTGCTCGTCTCGGCGATGATGCTGGCGATCTCGCGCGCCCGCGTCGTCGCTGAATCGAGCGACTCCTCGAGCAGGTTGGAGAAACGCCGCAAGCGCTCCTCGAAATCGCCGGTGCGCGCATCGAGCGTCGAAACGAGCGTCTCGATGCTGGTCTGCCGCTGCGCAACGCCGTCCGCGGTCTTGCGGTTGCTGTGTTCGAGCAGCTCCACCGCCTCGGCGAGCGAACGGCCGTGCGTGTTGAACTGCGTGGCGAGCTCGCCCAGGTCATTGAGCACCTTGGCGGTCACGGTGTTGAAAGTGCCCAGCTGGTCCTCGACGCGGGCGTTGGTGGCGCCGGCCTTGCCGCTCACGTCGTTCATGGCGGCGACGAATTCGGAAACGCGCGTCACCATCGTGTGCTCGATGGTGCTCATGTTGTCGTGGGCGCCGCTGAGCACCTCCTGCAGCAGGATGTTGGCCTCGCGCAGGCGCTCGAACAGCGCAGTGGTATCGGAGCGCAGCATGCCGTGCGTTTCCAGCATGTCGGCGACGGTGGCGGAGGCGGTCTGCTTCGAGTCCTCGATCGCCGCCTTGGTGGTGCTGTGCAGCTCGTCGAGCGTGCGCGAGACCGTGGTCTTGGCGTCGTCGAGGGCGCCGCGAGTGCCATCCTGCAATTGCCCGAGCGAGCGCGTCACCGCTGCGGTGGCGCTCTGGCTCGCCTCGTTGATGAGGCGGGCGATCTCCTGGCTGTTGTCCATCATCGTCTGAGTGAAGACGAAGCTCTTGGCCTCGATGGCCTTCACCGCCTGGTCGGTGACCCGGCTCACGTCGCCGGCGAATTCCTGGCCCTTGCCGGACAATGCCGCGATCAGCCCGCTCGACTTCTCATCGAGGATGCGGGTCATCTCGCCGATGCGCTGCACCACCGCATTGTTGATCTCGTCGGCCTTGGTGACCAGATTGCGCCCGATCTCGGCGCTGGTGCCGAGCAGGGTGCGTTCGACATTGCCGACGTTCTGCTTGAGTGCGGTGGTCACCTCGCCCGAGAGCGCCGACAGCGAACGCTCGGCCTCGCCCGCCGTGCGCGCGATCGCCTCGCGCGAGGCGACGACGCTCCTGGCGACGAGATCGGCGGCGGTCGCCGTGGTCTTGCCGATGGTCTCGTTGGCGGCGGCGGCGCTCTTGGCGATCGTGCCGCTCAGCGCGCCCGCGCTCTGATTGAGCGAGGCGGTCGCCTCGGCGGCGCTGCGGTTGAGCACCTCCGTTGCCGCGACGCTCGCCGCCGTATTCTTGCCCAGCATTTCCGTCGTCCTGGCAGTAAGCTGGGCGAGCGTCTGCTCGACATCCACGGAGCTGGTGCGGATCGAGGTGGAAAGCTCCTCGAGCCGGGCGTTGAGCAGGTCGGCGGCGGCGCGGGTGCGCGTCTCCAGCTTTTCCGTCACCGCTTCGGCGCGCCCGACCAGAAGCTCCTCGAGCTGGGCGATGCGGCCGTCGAGCGTGTCGGCAACCTCGATGGCGCGCGTGCCCAGCGCCTTGTCGATGTCGGCGATGCGGCCGCCGACGGTCTCGGCGAGCTTTGCTCCGCGCGTGTCGATCACCACGGTGACATCGCTGATGCGCTTGTCGAGCGCGGTGACGATTTCCTTGCCGCCTTCGGTGAGTGTCTTGGCGATGTCCATGACCCGGCTGGACAGCGCCTCGGTGAGCGTCTGGGTGCGGCTGTCGAGCGCCTCTTCGAAGCGTCCGAGCCGCTGCTGCAGCGCAGTGGTGACCTCGGTCGACTTCGAGGTGACGCGGGTGTCGAAGCTGTCGACGTAGCTGTGCAGCGATTCGGTGATTTCCTGGGTGCGCGCGCCGAGCCGTTCGACGAGATCGGAGCCGTAGGTCTTCACCGTCCGGTCGAATTCGGCGAGGTGGCGGGTGATGAGGTTGCCAAGCGTCGAGGAATCCCGCGAGATCTTTTCGCCGAGCGCGGCGCCGGAATGGTTGAACATGTCCTCGAACGCGGCGAGCCGCGTCGCCAGCATCTCCTTCACCGCATCGCCGCCGGCGGCGATGACCTCGGCGAGGTGCTCGGCGCGGTCGCGGAACGAATCCGTGACCTTGCTGCCGCGGGAGACGATCTCCTCGGTGATGCGGTTGCCGGTCTGCTCGAGCTTGGTGACGACGTCGCCGCCGCGCAGATTGAGGTCGAGGATGAGCGACTCGCCGGACGCCTTCAGCGTGCTGTTGACCTCGTCGGCCCGCGTGGCGATCGTCTCGGCGAGGCGGCTCGACGTGTCGATGATGTTCTCGGTGAGGTCCTGCGCCCGCGTGGTGAAGCTGTCGGTTAGCTCCTGCGAACGGCCGCTCATCATGTCGAGGATCGCCAGCGATTTTTCCGAGAAGCCTTCGGTGACGCGATCGAGCCGCGCCGTCATCATGTCTTCCAGGCCGCCGGCGATCTCGGCGAACTCCTCGGTGACGTGGTCGGCCTTGAAATTGAGGCTGCGGGTGAGCTGTTCGCTGGCTGTGGCGATCGCGCGCGAGGTCTCCTCGCTTGCGGTCTCCAGGCGCTCGATCAAATCGCCGCCGCGGTCGCTCAACTGCTGCACCATGTTGTCGCCGACGCGTCCGAGCGCCAGCGTGATGTGCTCGCCCTTCTCGGCGAGCGACTGGGTGATGCTCTGCGCCGCCTCGCTGACCTGCTGGCCGACGAGATCACTGATCGTGGACAGGTCCTGCGTCAGATCGATGTGGACGTTGCTGATGGCGGAGCGCACCTGCTCGGCCTGGGCGACGAGAGTGTCGCGCTGGTTGACGAGATCCTTGATCAGCCCGCGGACGCGGACCTCGTTGTCGCTGTAGGCGCGTTCGAGCGCGGCGACTTCGTTCTGCACCAGCGTTTCGAGTTCGCTCGCGCGCGCGAGTGCGCGCTCGACGCCGTCGCCCATGGCCGCGACCTCGCGGCGTATCGCCTGACCGACGCTCACGATCGAGTCGTGCGCCACGGTCTCCGGCTCGGCGAGCCGCATGGCGACGTTGGCCATCGCCTGTGCGACCAGGCGCAATTCCTGCGAGCGCCAGGCCATGTGGGCCACGCCGAAGAAGAAGATGATCGGCAGCAGCGCGCCGGCGCCGAGGCCGATCATGATGGCTACGGGAGAATGGCCGGGTCCGAGCGCCGCGCTGAGGTCCGACAGATAGGCCCAGGAGAGCGCAACGCAGCCGATCACCCAGGCGACGGAGAAGACGGCAGCAACGATGTAGGACGTATGCGCGGGGCGACGCTGCAGCGCCTGCAGCACCTCGCCGATCGAGCGCTGATCGTCGTTGGCGGCGCGCAGGCCGTGGGCCTCCATGCGCGGGTCGTACGGCTCGGGGTCATACGGCTCGTCGTATACGGGAACCGCCGGCGCCGCAGTGCGCCTGCCCCGCTCGGGCGGAAGCGGCGGCTCATCGAGGCCGTCCAAATGGCTGTCCAGCGGGACCGGACTATCTTTGATGTTCAATGCTTCCTGGATCGCCGACAGTGCCGCTTCGGTCGGGTCCATCATCTTCGGATTGTTGGCCATTTTCGGTCGTCGCCTCGCGTGTTTACGCTGGACCAGGACGGCCTGGGGTGCTCAGGCCGCGCCACGAGCGCGTTGATCGTTCAATTTGTCATCCGGCACCAAGGGCCCCCCGCCCTCATATCGTGCTGCCGTTGCCCATCCTATCGGTTTGGCGGATCGAAGGAAACGGGTTTTGGTAACGTCCCTTTAATCATCGTTAACGGTTTGGTCACCATAGTTTCATCCGGCGTTCGCCAGAGATCAACCCGTCATTGTGTGGCCAGCAATTGGGCCGGCTTGCGGCGAAACACGCCCCGAGCGAACGCGCGGTGCTCTTTTTCTCCGCGCCTGTGGAAAGCTCCGCCCCGACTGCCTGACCTGCGCGAAGCGGCCCGGTGGCGCCCGAGGCGCCGAGCCCGATGCGGTTAAGCTTGTCGTTACCGTCGACGTGCGAGAAGGGCCCTCGAATTTTCTGGCCACAGCAACGGTTACGCGGGTTTTGCCGGCGGGCGCGCGCGCTGCCGTTCCGGCGAGGGCTGTCGGGGAGAAGGTCCATGGCCGTACCGCACCTAACGGCGACGGCCGGTCCTGAGCCGACGCAAACCGTCATCGATGACGACCACCTGCGGCAGATGACGCTTGGCGATCGCGGCCTCGAACGAGAAGTGCTTGAGATCTTCGTACGCCAGGCCGCCTTGATGCTGCGGCGCATCTCCGGCGCGAAGCCGGCGCTGGCCGCGGCCGCGGCCCACACTCTCAAAGGTTCGGCGCGTGGGATCGGCGCGTGGCGCGTGGCGCAAGCCGCCGACCGGTTGGAGCAGACCGCTGCCGTCGGCGACAGCTTGGAGGCTTTCAAGGCGGCGCTCGCGGAACTCGAGACCGCAAGCCGCGAGGCGCGCGCAGCGATCCTCGCGCGTCTGGCCGATCGTTCTGACGGCGCCGGCGCCGAGCCGCCCGGTCGGCGCGTGCGCGACGATTGATCCCGTCCGCACGCTTCCCCTGGCGCCCCGCAACCCAAGTCGATAGAAGAGGCCGCCGCCACGCCGGCGATTTATGGCGCCGTCCGCCGCGCTCCCGTCAGCCCCGCTTCGCGATTTCAGTCATGGTCAAAATCACCTACATCGACGCCGCGGGCGCGGCCCGCACGGTCGAAGGCGAAGTCGGCTCGACGGTGATGGAGACGGCGATCAAGCACGGCGTGCCCGGGATCGAGGCGGAGTGCGGCGGCGCCTGTGCCTGCTCGACCTGTCACGTGTACATCGAAGAGGACTGGCGCGCGAAAGTCGGCGAGCCGTCACCGATGGAAGAGGACATGCTCGACTTCGCCTATAATGTGCAGCCGAATTCCCGGCTGTCGTGCCAGATCAAGGTGAGCGAGGAGCTTGACGGGCTCACCGTGAGGACGCCCGAGCGGCAAGCCTAGCTGGCACAAATCCAATCCGGCTGGAACAAATCCGCCGCGGAACACTCATCGCAACGCCTCTTCCCCTGCCGCGGCGAGCACGCTAGACACTCGCCAACTCAGCAGCAAAGAGTCCATCAGCGACGAGTATACGGATCAGACATGGCCGAACCTATCAAGACCGACGTTCTCATCATTGGCGCGGGCCCCATCGGGCTGTTCGCGGTGTTCGAGTTGGGGCTGCTCGATATGAAGGCGCATCTCGTCGACATTCTCGACAAGATCGGCGGCCAGTGTGCCGAGCTTTACCCGGAGAAGCCGATCTACGACATTCCCGGCATTCCCTATACCAGCGCGCAGGGCCTGGTCGATGCGCTGCTGCAGCAGATCAAGCCGTTCAATGCGCAGTACCATCTCAACGAGATGGTGGAGACGGTCGAGAAGATCGGCGATCCCCTGTTCCTGGTGAAGACCGACCAGGGCAAGGAATTCGAGAGCAAGATCGTCGTCATTGCCGCCGGCGGCGGCTCGTTCCAGCCGAAGCGGCCGCCGATCCCCGGAGTCGAGCCGTACGAAGGCAAGTCGATATTCTATGCGGTGCGCAAGATGGAGGCGTTCCGCGGCAAGCGCGTGGTGATCGTCGGCGGCGGCGACAGCGCACTGGACTGGACGCTCAATCTCGCGCCAATCGCCAGCCACCTCACGCTCGTGCACCGGCGCAGCGAATTCCGCGCCGCGCCCGACAGCGTCAACAAGATGATGGCGCTCGTCGGCGAGGGGAAGATCGACTTCGTGCTTGGCCAGGTGACATCGCTGCATGGCGAGGGCGGTCAGCTCAGCAAGGCGCTGGTGAAGACCAACGACGGCTCCTCGTTCGACATCGCCTGCGATGCGATGCTGCCGTTCTTCGGACTGACCATGAAGCTCGGTCCGGTCGCGAACTGGGGTTTTGAGCTGAAGAACAACGAGTTGATCACGGTCAACACCGAAAGCTTTGAGACCAGCACGCCCGGCATTTTCGCGATCGGCGACATCAACTGGTATCCCGGCAAGCTCAAGCTGATCCTTTCCGGATTCCACGAGGCGGCGCTGATGGCGCAGAAGGCGTATCGCTACGTCTATCCGGACAAGCGCCTGGTGTTCCAATACACCACATCCTCGACCAGCCTGCAGAAGAAGCTCGGCGTCGCACCAGCCCCGACGCCGGCGCCGAACCCTGCGCCGGCACCGGCGGAATAGCTGGAGGTCGACAACGCTCGTGCCCAGCGCGCGCGGCGTTTGCCATTGGTCGATCGAAGGTCAAAAGTTCGGCGCCCACGCGCTGCGCGATTGCAATGTGCAAAGCGTCGTCAGTGCGCAGCGTCAAATTCAGCCGTCGCAGAAATCCTGCCCGCAGCGGTGAGTGCGCGCTGGCTATCAATAATGGCGTCGTCGTTCGCGCAATCCGCGCGTCGAACGTTGAAAATGCGGCGTGCGCTTCTTGCGCGGTTATGAGTTGCATCCGAACCCTGCGTGTTGTCGCCGACGCGAATTCGGCCGCCGCGAGGTTGCTGACCATCAGCAGGGGCGGACGCGCCCGCAGAACTGCATCGGCGCGAGCAGTCAACGTGTCGATGGTGAACAGGGATACCGGGATGCTCGCGTCGAGATAGACACTCAACGCTCGTCCTCGTCGCGCATCCTGCTGACGAAAGTCCCGGCATCCTCGTCCGGTAATTTTCTTCCGACGCAGCGCGCGGCAAGCCAGTCGAGATCAGCGGGCGCTACCGGCTTAGCGTGTCGCGGGATGGCCTCGAGCTCAACAACTGGCCGGGCCATGACGCGTGACGACGATTCCTCACCCTCGAGCGCGCGGTCGATCAACTCCGGGAGCCGCTTCTTGGCGTCGGCGACGCTGTGGGTGGTCACTGAAGAATTATAGCCATTTGATAACCCTTTTTATCGAGCTTATGTAGGCGTGGTCGCCGCCTGCTAAAATGTTGATCTTCCCGGCTCGTCAGCGTTCCTCATCTAGAGGTCTGGACTCGCGGGGCCGCGACGAGTGCGAGTTCTCCCTGGGTCGCCGAAGCGACCAAGCCACGGAGCTGCGATGCCCACCTCATCGATCAGCACCCGATGCTGCATTGCCGGCGGCGGGCCGGCCGGGATGATGCTCGGCTTCCTGCTCGCGCGCGCCGGCGTCGATGTCGTCGTGCTCGAGAAGCACGCGGATTTCCTGCGCGACTTTCGCGGCGACACCATCCATCCCTCGACGCTGGAACTGATGTACGAGCTCGGGCTGCTCGAGGAGTTCCTCAAGCTGCCGCACCAGAAGGTCGAGCGGCTGAGCGGTCAGATCGGCGACGAACGGGTGCAGTTCATCGATCTGACCCATGTGCCAACCCATTGCAAATACATCGCGCTGATGCCGCAATGGGATTTTCTCGGTTTTCTCGCTGCGCACGGCCGGCGTTACAAGAGCTTCGATCTGCGCATGCGGGCAGAGGCGGCTGATCTGATCGAGGAGGGCGGCCGCGTCGTCGGGGTTCGTGCGCACACGCCGGACGGCGCGCTGACGATCCGCGCCGACCTCGTCGTCGGCGCCGACGGGCGCCATTCGACGATCCGGGAGAAGGCCGGCCTGAAGAGCGACGACTACGGCGCGCCCATGGACGTGCTCTGGTTCCGCCTGCCGCGCAAGGACACGGACGAGACCGAAACGTTCGGCCACATCGAGGCCGGCATGATGCTGGTCATGCTCAACCGCGGCGACTACTGGCAGTGCGCTTTCCTCATTCCCAAGGGC
>Ga0210408_10002883_pt1 | contig 16299 bp, 16 predicted proteins | sample IncBWH4MmetaG_FD_155471 | JGI IMG/M metagenome (GOLD analysis project Ga0210408, IMG submission 155471) | Forest soil microbial communities from Barre Woods Harvard Forest LTER site, Petersham, Massachusetts, United States - Inc-BW-H-4-M | ecosystem: Environmental > Terrestrial > Soil >...
TGCAACTGGTTCATCATCCGCGTGCGCGCCTGCACCATCCGGTGCCGGTGCCACAGCAGTTGCCGCAGATCGCGATTCTCCCAGCTCGGTACCCAGATCCGCGGAAAGTCATCCTTCAGCATTAACCGCAGAATATGCTGCGCATCCTGGCGATCGGTCTTCTGCTTGCGTTCCCGCTTCCTACCGATCTCGGCCGCGTCGCCAATCCTGACGTCAAGCAGCAGGCACTTCAGGATGAGAGTATCGCCGGCATTACGTGTGAACGCATACTTCAGACCGAAACCATTCCTGCCGGTAGCATCGGCAACGAGCGCACGATTGTTGTGACATCGCAGACGTGTGCTTCGCCCGAACTCCACTTGCTGTTGATGAGGAAAAGAAATGATCCACGCTACGGGACTACGGATTACCAGCTTACCGGCATACAAAGAAGTGAACCGGATGCGTCGTTATTCAAGGTCCCGAGCGAGTTTAAGGCCAATAACAAAGGCAGCTCTCCAAGCCACTAATTCCTGTGAAGGAAATCCCCAACGAGAACAGGGCCGGGACTACCAGTTCTGGCCGAGTATCTGAGTAAGTCCAAGGCCCGCGCGGTCGCCCTGCTCGATTCAGCCGTAGCTCGTAGTTGACGATAAATCGCTCGCGATAGCACTCAGTGACTCGGTACCAGGGGTTTTGAGTGGGACCGCCTGATTTGGAGGGTATGCGCGTTACAGCGGAGGTGTGTACCGCCCGTCACGGAGAAGTTGAGCCACCCAAGTAGCGTGAGGGAGGCCGCTCTGCAGTAGAACGCGGCACTCTGCGTCGATGTCATATTCGACGCGCTGGATGCTCACGTGCGGTCCGTCCAAGAGCAAATAGGAGGCGCGTGTGTCACCGTCGTACGGAATGCCTACACTTCCGCTGTTGGCGACAGTGATTCGGCCGCAGTGGCGAACAAAAGGCGTGTGGATGTGCCCGTAAACCGCTATCGGTGCACCCAGAACGCTGTAAACGGATTCGAGTTCGGCATCCGAGGCTGTGGCAAGCGGAGCGCGCCACAGATCGTTGGGTGCGGCGTGTACCAGCGCAAGCGGGCCATTATGCTTGACTTGTGGAAGGGTCCGAAGCCAAGCGATGCGATCTGCGCCGAGCCATTCGCAGGTTGTAGCGACGATCTCGCTAATGCAGGTCATCAAGGGACGGAGCTTCGGGGCCCTGGTCGCCATGTCTTCTAAGCGCTCGTGTGCCCACAGCACTTCGTCGGTATTACCGACCACTCCCTGCCAGCCGAGACTACGAATGCTGTCGATGACTTCGACGGGCCTCGCGCCGCCCTCGGCCAAATCCCCACCGTGCAACACGAGGTCGGGAGCGGATTCGCGCAGATTCTGGAGTACAGCTTCGAAGGCTGTGAGGTTGCCGTGAATATCGGAAACAACCGCTATCCGCATCAGTTTTCATTCTAGCGAATCGGCAGAATGGCACTTCCACTTATATTCGTTGACTGAAACCAGGGCGCACTGAAACCAGGGCGCATGCTGTTCTCCGTGTGGGTGATTTGGTACTTGTTTCAACCACACGTAAAAGCTGCGTTCCGCACCCCTCTGTCGGCGAATCAGTAGGCCGGTCGGTCAGTTCTCACCGAGCGCTATCGCCTGGTTAACATCAACTATGGACGAGTTGCTGGATACCACTTCAGTTCAACACCGTCATTCCACAGAATTCCCGAGTCTCGTTCCTTGGGTATTCCGTTCGCTCGAATTGCCTCCGGTAAGACGGTCGCGTCGTTAACCTCGAATCCAACCAGCGCAAACTCAAGCGGCATCTTGCCGTCACTGATAGCGGTTCGCTGAGGACCCCCGTTTCGCAGCTTTTCTGGTGGTAAAGTTGGCCTCATGGCCGATCCCGCAAATTCCCAGACCTTCGAGGAAATTGTGGAGTGGGCATACCGCACGCTGCCGAAGAAGATCAGGGACCTTCCCGATTTCCCAGGAATTCAAGTGGTGGACGAGCCTCCGGCGGACGTGTTGCAGAACATATCGAAGCGAGAAAAGTGGCGCCGTGGAACTGAGTTATTGGGGTTGTACAGCGGCACCTTCAGGACGAAGAGGTCGCACGCCCAGGTAAAGTATGCCCCCGATTTGATATTTGTTTTTCGCGGCCCCATCTTGCGGACTTCAAAAGGAGATCTACCGGCCGAAGTGAAACGGGTGGTCTGGCATGAGGTGGCACACTGGCTCGGCTACGAAACCGAGGAGCAAGTGAAGGCTTTGGGGTTATGACCAACCACCAACCCGTCCCCCCTTACCGGGGCGGGTGGCAGCCACCCTTCGAAGCGCGCGAAGGGTGGGTCAACCATGGTTAGGGTTGTGGGGACATAAAGGGCGGGCCAGCCCCCTGGCGTCATTCCGCTTGCCCCAAGCCGACGACCAAGAGCCAAAAGCGAACAGCGGCTCTAAATCACCACCGCTTCCTGATACTCCCCAAACACCCGCCGCATGGAATCCGAGATCTCCCCCACCGTCGCGTTCGCCTCCACTGCCGCCAGAATCCGCGGCATCAGGTTCGCCCCCGACCGCGCCGCCTCCTCCACCCCGCCCAACGCCGCCTGCCACACCGCGGCATCGCGCCGCGTCCGCAGGGCCCGCACCCGCTCCACCTGCTTCCCTTCCAGCGCTTCATCGATCCGCTGAATCGGAATCGGCTGGCCTTCCTCCTGCTGGAACCGGTTCACGCCCACCACCACCGCGTCTCCGTGATCCACCGCTCGCTGGTACTCGTAAGCCGCGTTCTGGATCTCCAGCTGCACGTACCCGCGCTCGATGGCCTTCAGCATCCCGCCCATCACTTCGATCTTGCCCAGGTATTCGGCCGCCCGCTTCTCGATCTCGTTGGTCAGGCTCTCCACGTAGTACGACCCGGCCAGCGGATCGATCGTCTGCGGCACGCCCGACTCGTACTGGATGACCTGCTGCGTGCGCAGCGCGATCCGCGCCGACTGCTCCGTGGGCAGCGCCAGAGCTTCATCAAAGGAGTTGGTATGCAGCGACTGGGTTCCGCCCAGCACCGCCGCAAGCGCCTGGATCGCCGTGCGCACGATGTTGTTCTCGGGCTGTTGCGCGGTCAGGGTCGATCCCGCCGTCTGGGTATGAAAGCGCAGCATCCACGACTTCGGATTCTTCGCCCGGAAATGCTCGCGCATGATGCGCGCCCACATGCGCCGCCCCGCGCGGAACTTGGCGACTTCTTCCAGGAAATTGCTGTGCGCGTTAAAGAAAAACGACAGCCGCGGCGCAAACTTGTCGACATCGAGACCGGCATCGATCGCCGCCTGCACATACGCCATCCCGTTGCCTAGCGTGAAGGCGACTTCCTGCACCGCCGTCGATCCCGCCTCCCGCATGTGGTAGCCGGAAATGGAAATTGTGTTCCACTCGGGAACGTTCGCGTTGGTCCAGGCGAACAGGTCGGTGATAATCCGCATCGCCTGGTGCGGCGGATAAATATAGGTGCCGCGCGCGATGTATTCCTTGAGCACATCGTTTTGAACCGTGCCGGAAAGTTTGCGGATGTCGGCACCCTGGCGCCTGGCCACCGCCACGTACAACGCCAGCAGGATGGACGCCGTCGCGTTGATGGTCATCGAGGTCGAAATCGTCGTTAGCTCAATGCCGTCGAAGAGGCGCTCGATGTCCTCGATCGAGTCGATGGCAACCCCGACCTTCCCGACCTCGCCGGCCGCCAGCGGATTGTCCGAATCGAGCCCGATCTGGGTGGGCAAATCGAAAGCCACCGATAAGCCCGTGGTCCCGTTGGCGAGCAGGTATTTGTAGCGCTTGTTTGACTCCTCAGCGTCACCCATGCCCGCGTACTGCCGCATGGTCCAGAGCCGCCCGCGGTACATCGTCGCCTGCACCCCGCGTGTGAAGGGGTACTCGCCGGGATAGCCGACCTCCCTTTCCTGATCCCATCCCTTGAGGTCAGCAGGCGTATACAGCGAGTGAACGGGGATGTGAGAAGAAGTTTCGGGATCGGAAGGGTCAACAGCGGGAGTGGTGGATGTACCGGCGTTCTTAACTTTCTCGGCCATAAAGAAAACCTGCTCTCGGCAAATCTGGCCTACGTGGTAATTCTTGCCTTCTGGCGGTCTTTGCGAACGCTGCGCGCCCCCAGCGTATTCAGCGGCTAAAAGCTTTTGCCTTCGCTGTGCCCACTGTGGTTAGCCTTGCCTCTTCCGCCGCACTCGCCAGAACGAACTCAATCCGAAGTAGCCGAAGGTCAGGCAGAAGCACACCGCGATCACCACCCGTCCCGGCCCCGAACGGCCTGCCTGATACTTCATGTACTCGCGGCTCAGAGCGATCCCGCCGATCCCCGCCATCGCGAGGAAAACAAAGCCCGTAACCTCGAGCCAAAGCTGGTGCAGAACCTTCGCGAAGGAGGTGGCCGTAGCCCGCCCCGCGTCAATGACCGCCCGCACCGTCTGGCTTCGCCGAGCCATCTGGCTGGCCACCTGCGCAAAGACCTGCAGCTTTCTCGTTAAAGTCATGCCAGCCATAGGTCGATTTTATCAATGTTCGGCGTTACAATATCGATGGCACGAGGAGCACCGTCACAGCCCCCTGTGATGTTGCCTCCAGCGGAGGGGGGTTCCGTGGACCAGCAACTCAAACAGTTGATGAAAGAACTGGGTGAAGCCATCAACGAGTCCCTAGCCGACTCGGATCAGATCGCGGAGGTGGTGGGGAGGATTAAGGAGGGGGGGTACGACATTTTCCTTGTGCTGGAGGCGACCATCGGGGTCAGCAAGCAGGGGGAAAAGTCGGGGGACAAGACGTCGCTGGTCACTACCCTGTCGAGCAATCCTACGTTCAAAGTGAATGATCAGGATCTGAAGTTTTTGAAGTCGTTGCGCATCAAGATTGATGAAGATGTAGCCTGACAAAGACTTGCGGATGGCAGTGTGCAGCGTGGGTTCCAGGGTCAGGTAATCGTCCTCGGGTAGTGTTCCTCAGGTGACTTTCCGAAGTGCGGGTTGCGAGCCCTTGTGAGCCTGGCGATAGCAACCTACTATCCTTTTTAGACGTCCAACCAGCAGGGAGAAACGTCATGCGTATTCCTGTGGTGTTGTTGCCGCTCGCCCTCTCCGCCGCCCTCGTCCAAGCTCAAGATGCGGGTGCTTTGGCGGCTCAGCAGGCTGCCCAGATTGCCACCCAACAAGCCATGATCGCCAACCAGCAAGCGATGCATGCGACCCAGCAGGCGAATGATACGGCGATGCGCGCTTCGCAGCAGGCTGCGCAGAATACGCAGACGATGAGATACTTATGCCCAGCCACCGCCAAACCGAAGCTTTCGGTGAAGCCTGGGCTGTACGCCTCCTCCCTGCAAGTGAAAATCAGGGATGCATCGCGCGGGGCAGTGATCTACTACACGACGGATGGATGGACGCCGACGGCGGAGTCGACGCGCTATGTGGGTCCGATCACGATTGACTCCACGACGACGTTGCATGCGATCGCGATCGCACCGAACGCGGCGCGCAGCCGGGTTGCCTCCGGCACGTACACGTTGAAGGCGGCGAACCCGCGGCCTACCGCGACAGGAAGCAGCGTTTCTTTAGCTGGCCCCGATTCAACCGGGAAGGTCGTTCTCCCGCGGGGGATGGTGGTGCCCCTGGTATTTGCCTCCGACCTGAATTCCAAGACTGCGGACGTGGGCGACAAGATTACTCTGACCCTGGCCGAGGATATTAAGGCAGGGGACATGATCCTGGTGCGCAAAGGAGCGTCCGCAGTAGGTAGGATCACCGAAACCGACAAGTCGAGGGCGGCCGGGACACCCGGCGAGATCATCTTCGAGGTGGAATCCCTCGAGAGCGATGGAACCGTCATCAAGCTGCACGGTTCGGCGGCGAAAGAAGGACAGGACAAGTACGGGACCGCGGCCGCGCTGATGTTGCCGATCGGGCCCTGGGGTTTGCTCGAACACGGGCAGGAAGCCGAGATCAAGCAAGGGACACCGTTCAGAGCGTACGTGGATTCCGACACCGTTTTGGCGCCGAAGAAGTAGGGTTCGCCTCAGCGGGGGCCACCAATCAAAACCTTCCCCACAAAGGGCACTAAGGTTGCACGAAGGAAAATCGCAACCATTCTTCCGGATGTACTCTTGGACTTTCCTGCCGATTTCAGCCAGCGATCCCCTAGTTGGTCCTTCCCGGTTTCAACTCTAGTCCGCTCTTCGCCTCCGGGGTTGACCCTTGTGCTACCATCTACCGTTCCGCAGCGTAAGTGGGGCTGGCCAAATAGCCTAATGCGGCCGGCCACAGTCACAGGGCCCGCAATTCCACGAACCGGGAAGTCCCATGAAAGACACGCTGGGAGTGCTGCTAGCCGGGGGGGCAGGTGAGCGTTTGTATCCCCTCACCCGCGACCGCGCCAAGCCCGCCGTCACCTTCGGCGGCCAGTACCGCATCATCGACGTCACCCTCTCGAACTGCGTCAATTCCGACCTGCGCCGGGTTTACATCCTCACACAATACAAAGCGCTGTCGCTGAACCGGCATATCCGCGAAGGCTGGAACATCGTGGCGCGGGAGATGGGCGAGTTTGTGGAGATCTTGCCGCCCATGAAACGGGTCAGCGAGAACTGGTACATGGGCACAGCCGATGCGGTCTACCAGAACATTTATTCCATCGGCTCGGAACAACCCAAGCACGTACTGATTCTTTCTGGCGACCACATCTACAAGATGGACTATGGAAAGATGCTCGACCAGCACCGGCACTCGGCGGCGGACGTAACGCTGGCGACGATTCAGATCGCGCCCGAGGAAGTCTCCCGTTTTGGCGTGGTCGAAGTCGACCGCGACCACCGGGTGAACGGCTTCCAGGAAAAACCCAAGACGACCGAGTTGCGATCTCCGTGGAATCCGGAGAAGGTAGCGGCGTCGATGGGCATTTACCTGTTCAACACCGACGTGCTGATCCCGGTGCTGCTGAAAGACGCGGAAGATCCGAAGTCGAGCCACGACTTCGGCAAGGACATTCTGCCCAAGATGGTCGACGAGTACCGGGTGTACGCGTACGATTTCGTCGACGAGAACAAGAAGGAAGCGCTGTACTGGCGGGACGTGGGCACACTGGAAGCGTATTACGAGGCGAACATGGACATCGTCGCCGTTTCGCCGGTGTTCAACTTGTATGACGAAGACTGGCCGATCCGCACGCACCAGCGACAATATCCTCCTGCGAAGTTCGTATTCGCGGAATCGGGGCGCACGGGCACGGCGCTGGATTCGATTGTTTCCGCGGGGTGCATTGTTTCCGGCGGATCGGTAAAGAATTGCATCCTGTCGCCTGACGTGCGGGTGAACTCCTACAGTGAAGTGGACGCAAGCATTCTGTTTTCGCACGTGAACATCGGGCGGCACTGCCGGATTCAGCGGGCGATCATCGACCGCGACGTGCACATTCCCGAGGGCACGACGATCGGGTTCGACGCCGAGGCGGACCGGCAACGGTATTTCGTGACCGAGGGAGGCATCACAGTGGTGACCCGGGATTACTCGCTGTTCGAGAACCCTGTGCCGGTGGATTATTTTACGAGCGAGTAGGAGGCGAGCTCTGGGCTCGGAAGGCTTCGCCACAGCCGGCAAGATGTCGGCGCCATAAAAAGAGAGCCTCGGGGGCTGAAGCCCATTCTTGCCGCGTGCCCGTGCGGCACGGCTGAGGCCGTGCCCTTCCCGGTTGTGCTTTTGCGCGATGTTCTCTTCGTCTTCCTGATCTGGTACTTTTCCCTGGCATTGTGGGTGGGATGCCGCTCCCAGCCAGCCGCGGCTGAGGCTCGGGACATCGGGTCTTGCTTCGCTATGGTGGGCAACGGCGTGCCGAGCTGGCAGGGTCGGCTACGGAGCCGGGATGCGATATATGGTCACTGAGTAGGGGTGCAACTCGACGGAGACGGTTCCCGATCGCACATCCAGGGTGGAAGACTCTGGTGCGACAGCGGTTGGGTGGTCGAAGCTGTTCTCGGCGTTCAGGTCAGCACTTGCCAGAGTGGTGACCTTGGCTCGGCCAGACGGGCTGATCCCGTTCAGTCTGATGTCTGCCGCCCTCATGGTTGGCGAGTAGTTGATGGCCTTCAGAATCAGTTCATGGGTGCGCTCGTCGAGCACCGCACTGGTGTAGAGGCCGCCGTCGGCCGGGGCGGTTACAGGAACGATGCGTGTCCCAGCGTTGCTGGCGAACACCTTCTGAACGTAGTAGTCCGTGGTACCGAAGGAACGCAGATTGTCAAACCAGATGGCGTCGGGCTTCCATTGCCATGCATCTGCATGCGCCAGCAACGGCGCATAGGATGCCATCTGCACAACATCGCCGTTGCGCTCCAGGCCGGTCATGAATGCGGCTTCTGAAATTGCGGTCTTCCAATTGTTGCGGTTTTCAGAACTCGTTACCGCCACGCTTTGGGCGGCATATTCGCCGGCGAAGACTTTCGGTCCCGACCGGTCGTAGTGGTCATAACGCCCGGTGTTGGTGAGGAACCACTCGGGACTCATGTAGTAGTGTTCGTCCACAATGTCCGCGTGAAGTTGCCGCCAGGTGGACCACATGCTGTCGAAGGGCTCGCCCGACGGAAAGGGCCCGAGGGCAGCGACCAGCTGGATCTCGGGATGTTGCGATTTCAAAGCGGCCGCGAACACCTTGTAGCGCTCCACGTAGCGAGTTCCCCATTGCTCGTTGCCTACGCCAATCATGGTGAGATGAAATGGCTCGGGATGCCCCATCTGCGCCCGCAGCTTGCCCCACGGCGAGGTGACTGCACCGTTTGCGAATTCGATGAGGTCGAGCGCGTCGCGCACATATTCGTCGAGCTGGTCGAGCGCAGCGGTCTCACTGGAATTGAACTGGCAAGCCATGCCGCAGTTCAAGATCGGCAAGGGCTTGGCACCGATGTCTTCTGCAAGCTGGAAGTATTCATAAAAACCCAGGCCGAAAGACTGGAAGTAGTCCGGAGCGGGCCGAAAGTCGAATTCATCATTCCAGCGATTGATGATCGTTCGTCTCTCAGCAATGTCCCCCAACGTTGTCTTCCAGCGATAGCGCGTGGCCAAGAGACGGCCTTCGACGATGCAACCACCGGGGAAGCGAAGAAATCCGGGGTGTAAATCGGAGAGCAATTGCACGAGGTCTTTGCGCAATCCGTTCTCACGGTGTTTCCAAGTGTCCACAGGGAACAGCGACACCATGTCAAGATCGAGATGGCCTTTTTCATCGACGATCAGGTTTAAACGCGCATGTTGCGTGGTTGCGGTCATGCGGATAACGGTTTCGTACCGCTTCCAATGCTCGTCGAATCCCTCCAGCTTCCCGCTGCCGAGGACATGGCCGCTTTCATCCGTGAGGGTGGCGCGAATGGCTTTCGGTCCTGCGCTTCGGACATACGCGGAGAACCGGTATTCAGCGTCACTTTGAACCCCGATTCCGCGAAAGCCGGTGTTCCAGAATGCGTAGCCCGGTTCGTAGACGCGGACCCTGAGGTAGTGCGGATTGGTCGGGTTGAGCGGGTCTTCGCTATGGACACCGAGTTCGCCCTTTGGGCTGTCGAGTCCTTTGGCGCTGAACCCCATCACTTCATGCCAGCCGGTCAGCGGTTCCTGAAACTCAAACGATCGGTTCTTCACGAGCTCGGGATAGAGTCCACCGTCGGCGCCGAAGTTAATGTCTTCGAAGAAAATGCCGAACATGGAGGGGGAGATCGCCGCTCCCGGGTGCGAAGCGTCGACGGAGATCAGGGCAGCATTTTGTTTGCCCTGGCCGAAAAGGCAAGCCGGAAGGAGCGCCAGGGAAAGGACTGCAAACCAGGTAGTTGAGCGCATACGATTCACGGCCAATCCTATCTTCGGCAGCGCATGAAGACAAGCCGCCGGGTTGCGATGGCCGCCCACGGGGTCAAAGCGATTGGCGCTCAATATCACATCATCACATCCAGACCGAAGAGGTCGCAGGGCAAGCCTGGGCGCGCTGATTTTCTCCCCTGCTACAATTCGTTGCCGCATAATGACTTGCTGGCGAAGTGCGAAACTTTTGGTTGGACATGAACGTATTGCTGTTGTGAATGTCTGAATGGCTGGGACGCGGTGGGTCTCACGCGGCCAGTCTCCTGCTGAAAAAACAAGGCTCTTAAGAGGCGCTGGTTGGAAGACGCGCAAATCGTGAATGGTCTGGTCCGGCGCTGCATCGCGGGCGACGCGGTGGCGTGGGAAGAGATCGTTCAGCGCTACCACCGTCGGGTGTTCCATCTCTGCTACCGGTTTGCCGGGACCTCCGACGATGCGCAGGACCTGACCCAGGAAGTTTTCGTCAAGATGTATCGCACGTTGAGCTCCTACGACGTGGAGCGGGGTGCGTTCATGACGTGGCTGACGACCATGACCCGGAACCTGCTGGTGGACCATTTCCGCAAAACCAAGCAGGACCGGGTGACGGACTCGATCGACGCGGCGCCCTCCGAGCATGAGGACGCGATGCCTTTGAGCGACCAGATCGAGGACAAGGGAGCGCCGCCGGACGCCCGGGTGCAGAGCCGGGAGACCCGAGAATTGGTGCATGAAGGGCTGCAGAAGCTGTCGCCAGAGCTGCGGGAAGCAGTGATTCTAAGGGACTTACAGGATATGGACTATCGGGACATCGCGGCCGTTCTGAAAGTGCCGGAAGGGACCGTGAAGTCGAGAATAAACCGGGGGCGGGCGGAACTAGCCCGCCTCCTACAACGTACATATAAACAGGTGATGTGATGCCAGGTGAAACCAATAACGGTATGCAGTGCAACGAGTTCGAAGCTGTCCTGTTTGACGCGCTCGACCAGAAACTGAGCGGCGGCAAACTGGAGCGGTTTCGGGCTCATGCCCGCGCTTGCGCCAAATGCGGACCGATGTTCGCAGAAGTGGAAGCGGGGCAGCATTGGCTGAAGACGCTCACGGAGGTGGAGCCTCCAGCCAACCTGGTGAATGACATTCTGGCGGCAACCAGCGGGATTGATAGCTATCGCCTGCAGGTGGCCGCGCCGGTAACGTATAAACCGTCGTTGGGCGAGCGGATCCGCGAATGGGCGGATTCGTTCCTGACGCCGGTTTGGGTGACGGTGCGGCAGCCGCGGTTTGCCATGTCGTTCGGGATGGCGTTTTTCTCCCTGTCGGTGGCGTTGAGCGTTGCCGGGGTGAAGCCGAGCGACATCAAGCAAGCCGATTTAAGCCGGAGTGGATTGCGCCGGACGTACTACACTACGTCGGCCCGCGTGGTGAAGTACTACGAGAATATCCGGCTCGTGTATGAGATCGAATCACGAGTGCAGGAGTTCAAGAAAGCAACGACACCCGCCGAACCGGGACCGAAAGAACTGAAAGAGCGGGACAAGAATCACAAGAACAACACGAGTGGAGACCCCGAGCCCAGACAGGAGAGAAATTACAGCCGCGACGAGAACCAGCCCGTGCTCGCCTCAGCCCCGGACAATCCACCTGCCGTGTCGGTGACCACGAACAGGAGGTTCGCATGAACTGCGCCACGCACAACAGTGTTGCGGCTGTGGCCTACTGCCGCACCTGCGGAAAGCCGCTGTGCGCCGCTTGTGCCCGCGACGTACGCGGAACAATTTTCTGTGAGCACTGCCTCGCCGAGCGCGTCGCAGGGGCTCTGCCCCCAGCCCCGGTGGCAGGGGCGACTGGAACGGGAACGCCAGCGGGCGTGCGGCCTTACGCGCCCGCGCGGCTGCCGAGCCCGGGGATGGCGGCGGTCCTGGGGTTTATCCCCGGAGTGGGCGCCATGTATAACGGGCAGTTCCTGAAGGGCTTCATCCACGTGATGGCCTTTGTCAGCATGATCTGGATGGCAGACCGCTTTGGCCCGATCATGGTGCCGGTGTTTTTCGCTTACTTCTTTTACCTTGTATTTGACGCGTACAAGACGGCGCACGCGCTGGAGCTAGGGCAACCCGTGCCGGATCCGTTCGGCTTCGAGAAGATGTTCGGGCCGACACCGCAGCCGGGAGCAGCGTCGTTCGTGGCGGATCCAGGTTCGGTGGCGACGGTCGGTGGCGCTGCGCCGGACGTGCAGCATCGCAACAACGTGCCAACCGGGGCGGTGGTGCTCATCGTGCTGGGACTGCTCTTCCTGTTGCATACGGTGGGGCTGTTCGAGTTTGGCATCGACAAGTTCTGGCCAGTGATTCTGATCGGACTAGGCGCCTGGCTGTTTGCAAAGCGTTGGGGATTGGTTGGAGGCCATGAGGGAGTCTGCAACTGCGAACGTTGCCGGATGCGGGGCATCATGTGGCCGGTGGTGTGGTTCACGCTGGGCGTGCTGTTTCTGATGGACAATCTGCACGGTCCGGACATCGAACGCACCTGGCCCTTACTGCTGCTTGTGATCGGCGCGGTGAAGCTGCTGCAGAGCAATACCTCCGACGCTGGACACTTCAATGGAACACTGATGCCGCCGGGTGCAGGAGTGGCGCCACCTCCGCCTCCACCGCCGCCGGTGCAGGAAGAGCAGCCTCCGAGCGAGGTGAGCCATGGTTAGCCCAACACCAAGTCCAGTGGTCGCACCTCCACGCCGGCGCCGGTCGATGACCGGCCCCTTCCTCCTGATCATCGTGGGCCTGATCTTTCTGCTGGGGAACATGCACCTGATTTCCTGGGGACGGCTGGGAGTTTGGTTCGCCCACTACTGGCCGCTACTGCTGATCGTATGGGGTGTGCTCAAACTGGCGGAACACTACCGGGCCAAGCAAGAAGGGATGACAGCGCCGGGGATCGGGGCGGGCGGGGTCTTTCTTCTGATTGTGCTGATCCTGTGCGGATTGATCGCCAGCCAGATGACGCGGGTGAACTGGGATCAACTGGGCGATCAGATCGACATCGGGGACGCGGACATTCCATTTATTGGGAGCACTTTCAACTTTGATGATCAGCCGGCGCTGACCCAGACATTGCCAGCGGGTGGAAGCGTGAAGATCGTGAACGAACGGGGTGCGGTGAACGTCAGCGTCTCGAACGACGACAAGGTCCGGGTCACCTACGAGAAGAAAATACGGGCCGAGAGCCAAGAAGATGCGAACAAGTGGAGCGAACAGACCAAGCCGCAGATCGCGCTGAGCGGGAACCAGGTGACGATCAACGCCAACACGCGCGGGGCAGGAGAGCACTCGGTGACTTCGGATCTGAACGTGGCCATCCCACGAAAGGCGGCTCTGACGATCTCGTCGCAACGGGGCGACGTGAACGTGATGGGCCGGGACGGTGCGGTTGAGATTTCGAACCAGCGGGGCGAAGTCAGCGTAGACGACATAAACGGGGACGTGACCCTGAACATGGACCGCAGTTCGGTGCGCGGCTCGCAGATATCGGGCGACGTGCAGATCGCGGGGCGGTCGAATGACGTGACGCTCACGGAAGTGAAGGGGGCGGCGCGGCTGAGCGGCGAGTTCATGGAGAGCGTGAAACTGTCGAAGATCGGTAAATCGGTGAAGTTCAACTCGTCGCGCACCGACATGGAGTTCGCCAAGCTCGAAGGCGATCTTGACCTGGACTCCGGGGACTTGCGCGCCACCGGTCTGACCGGCCCCGTCCGCCTGACCACGCGCTCGAAGGACGTAACGCTCGACGGCGTCTCCGGAGACGTGCGAGTGCAGGACGAAAACAGTGGCGTGGAAGTGCAACTGAAGTCGGCGGGGAACGTGCAGGTGGATAACCGGAATGGAGACGTCACGGTTGGAGTCCCGGACAAGATGGGTTTCAAGGTGGACGCGCGGACGCGCGGGGGCGAAGTGCAGGCCGACTTTCCCGACCTGAAACTCAGCAACGATGACAACGAGGGCACGGCGACCGGCACGGTGGGGAACGGAGCGGTTCGCCTGGTGCTGAACAGCGAGCACGGGACGATCATGATCCGGAAGAGTTCGGACTCGGGCCCGGTGGTGGCGGCTCCGCCTCGACCGCCCAAGCCAGCGAAGGCGCCAGCGACTCCGCCGAGCGCGCCCACGGAGAACTAGGAGCGCGGCGGAATCAGCCGCTCGGGAGAGTGTCGGGACCTGCGCTGAAGCCGGGTCCGTTTTCCGTCTGTACGGCGCGCGCCGGGATACGAATTCTGCGCTTTCTCGCCCTTCCGACGGCGACCCCGGAAGCGCAGGGGATCGATTAGCGCGGAGGCGGTTATTTTAGCGGGGACCAGGGGTGCAGGCGCGGGAACCAGCGAGCTACGTTCTGGCAATACTCGCTGTAATCGGATCCGAACTTCTTGCGCAACGTGGGCTCTTCATAAAAAACCACAAACAGGTGCACGCCGAGGGCGACGGCCAGTACGGCGCCGATGACGGCCGGGTTGGCGCGTCCAAAGACGATCCATAGGCCGATCCACCCGGCCGCAAAACCCAGGTACATCGGGTTACGCACATAGCGGTAGAACCCGACAACGACGAGTCGCGAGGGCGGAGCGATAGGAGCGGGGGTACCCCGTCCGGTCCAACCGAAGTCCCAAACGCAGCGCAAAGCAACCGCGAATCCGATGACCGAGGGAATCGCGGCCAGCCAGCGCCAACGTGCGGCACCCCCGGTTTCCACGCGGAAGCCCAGCCACGGCGGCAGCAGCCAGAACCATAGGCCAAAGAAGGCTGCGCCCACTGCCAAGGCCGCGACTGCCGTGAGCCATCGATCTCCGGGAGCGTCCGGAGGTGCTGTTCCGGGCTGTCCAATTGCCATGGTAGCCGCCTTGTCAGGCATATTATGCGCCAGGATATGAGCAGAGGGTATACAAGCCAATTTATCAAGCTAACGAGTACACCGAGAAACGCGGCAATCTGCCGAGATGCCGATGAGCGCATGCTCATCGGCAGGTAATGCGCTTTTCTCCCCTCTGCCGCCATACGCCCACGTCCGCGTTGGACAATATCGGCAACCTGCGCGCACTTCCTGCACGCAGAGACCTGAACTACGTTGGGGGGCGGTTGTGCGCAGGAGAGTATCTTGCGCTGGCTGCGGTTCACTCGCCTTCATTGGATTTGGGTGGGATCGGGGTTCGAGTTCTGGCGCGTGAGGCCGAAGGGACGGTCGCATTCGATGGCCACTGCGAAATCGCCGGACGGCTTCCGTTGTACCCGGAGAACTGTGCCGCGAGCGAACAGGAAGACGGCGGGGTTGGGCAACGACCCCACCGTTATCGCCAGCTCCACTGCCGAGCCCTCTGGAATAGGAGAGGCGCAGGACAGGAGTATTCCTCTGATGCTTATGTTTTCAGATTGAGTGCGTATCTCTTGGTCGTCCAGCCTGACTGAGACCGGAAGGTGCAGAGGGTAGCGCACGTATCGCCGCAAGGGCTGCTGAGGGGAGGGCATGCTGGTTCTGACGCTGAAAGGGAGCCTACGCCGAGGTTGCGTCGAGAGACAGGTACCAAAAGTGCCTGGAGGGCAGGAAAATGGGCAGTCGCAAAGCTGGCAAACGACTCAAGACAGGCTCTTATGACCAAACAAGAGAAGAAGCGACTGTTCACGGTACTCCGTGCGACGGAGTACCTGTTTCTGGAAAACATCGCTTTAAAGCTGGTGCTCGCGCATCGTGAGGTCGCGAACTGGCAGAAACTGGTGGACCGGCTGCTGGACGACAAAGAGATGCTCGCGGGAGTGCGGCTGAAGTTCCGGGACCTCTACGACGCAATTGCGGGGTCGGCGGATCCGTCGGCAGCGCTGGAGGGACTCTTGGGAGAACTTCCGGCACCAAAGAAGAAGCATTGACGCTCGAAAGCGGGCGCAGGCCCGTGGCACTCAGGGCAAGCGTTCGGCTACATTCGGCTGGCGCCTCACCCCACTCGAGGTGACAGGGGAAACAGCAGATTCCTCCGTTGCGCTCGGCGTAGGAATGACAACAGGCTGCGGGGGCTCGACTGTCAGAAAAGACAAGGAGTAACGACAAGGGGGTGAGGTGACGCTTGTCTTTCAGGGGATAGCCAGTTTGGCTTCGACTAACTTTTCGATCTGATGGAGGACATCGTCTTCGGTCAGGTTGGTCGAATCAATGATCACCGCGTCGGAAGCAGCCACCAGCGGAGAAGCGGCGCGCGTGCGGTCGCGACGATCGCGCTCGCGGAGTTCGGCCGCCATGGAATCAGCGGAAGGGCCGTGAATCTTGTTCTGGTCGAGGCGGCGCTGCTCGCGGACGACGGGGTCGGCATCCAGAAAAATCTTAAGATCGGCGTGCGGGAAGACCATGGTGCCGATGTCGCGGCCTTCCATCACCATACCCCCGTCTTTTCCCATATCCTGCTG
>Ga0210408_10002885_pt1 | contig 16290 bp, 13 predicted proteins | sample IncBWH4MmetaG_FD_155471 | JGI IMG/M metagenome (GOLD analysis project Ga0210408, IMG submission 155471) | Forest soil microbial communities from Barre Woods Harvard Forest LTER site, Petersham, Massachusetts, United States - Inc-BW-H-4-M | ecosystem: Environmental > Terrestrial > Soil >...
ACGTGACCGCGCTTGCCGATCTCGAGAGGCTGCGCACCCTGTTCGAAATGCTCGAAACGCGCGAGACGATGCTGCGTCTACTCGATGCCAGCAAGCAGGGTGAGGGGGTGCAGATCTTTATCGGTGCCGAGAGCCACCTATTCGGGGTAACCGGCTGCTCGGTGGTGATCGCTCCCTACCACAACAGCCGGGAGCAGATCGTCGGCGCGATCGGGGTCATCGGCCCTACTCGACTCAACTACGCCCGGATCATCCCGATGGTGGACTATACCGCCAAGGTGATCGGGCGTCTCATCGGATAGGACGATCGATGAACGATACCGGAAAGGAAGAGGAGACGGTGCCGGTCCGCGACGGGGCGGCCGCGAACAACAACGTCGAGGACGCCACCGAGACGTCGGTTGACCCGGCTGCGGAGGACGCCTCGCCAGAAACCCGCATAGCCTCGCTCGAGGCGGAACTCGCCGAGCAGAAGGACCGGCTGCTGCGCGCCCTTGCGGAGACCGAGAATGTCCGCCGGCGCGCCCAGCGCGAACGTGAAGACGCGTCGAAATACGCGGTCGCAGGTTTCGCGAAGGACCTACTCTCGGTCGCGGACAATTTGCGCCGGGCGCTCGAGAGCGTCCCCGAGTCGGAGGTCATCGACGGGCGCACGCGCAGCCTTTTGGAAGGGGTTGCGGCAACCGAGCGCGAGCTCCTCGGCGTTTTCGAGCGCTTCGGGATCAAGCGGGTCGATCCGAAGGGGGAACCTTTCGACCATAATTTTCACCAGGCGATCTTCGAGGCCGAGCGGCTGGGCGAGCCCGGCGGCACGATCATCGAGGTGCTGCAGCCCGGATATGTCTTGCACGACCGCCTGCTGCGGCCCGCCATGGTCGGCGTCGCCAAGCAAAACCCAAGGCCGGCGAAGCCCGTCGAATCCGCCGATACGGTCGCTTGAGCAGGGCCGAACCTGTTCGCCCTAACCGGTTGTACCGGCTTGCAGGCTCACATATATAACCCTAATCCAGTCAGGGGATGGGTGATCATTACCTCCCGGGGGATCGGGACGGTGCTACCCCGGGCCGTCCGGTCCTGCTTTTTGAAATGAGGTGTCCATGAGCAAGGTCATCGGTATCGATCTCGGCACGACGAACTCCTGCGTCGCCGTAATGGAAGGAAGAAACGCCAAGGTTATCGAGAACAGCGAGGGCATGCGCACAACACCTTCGATGGTGGCCTTCACCGAATCGGGCGAGCGGCTCGTCGGCCAGTCCGCAAAGCGCCAGGCAGTAACCAATCCCGAGAACACGTTCTTTGCGATCAAACGCCTGATCGGGCGTCGCTTCACCGACCCGATGGTCAAGAAGGACATGGATCTCGTCCCCTACAAGATCATCAGCGGCGACAATGGCGACGCCTGGGTCGAGAGCCGCGGCAAGAGATATGCCCCGTCTCAGATCAGTGCTTTCATTCTGCAGAAGATGAAGGAGACGGCCGAGGCCTATCTCGGCGAGACCGTCGACCAAGCCGTCATCACTGTTCCGGCCTATTTCAACGACAGCCAGCGTCAAGCGACCAAGGATGCCGGCAAAATTGCCGGGCTCGAAGTATTGCGCATCATCAACGAGCCGACCGCGGCGGCGTTGGCCTACGGAATGGAGAGGAAAGGCAGCGGCACGATCGCGGTCTACGATCTCGGCGGCGGCACCTTCGACATCTCGGTCCTCGAGATCGGCGACGGCGTCTTCGAGGTCAAATCGACCAACGGCGATACCTTTCTTGGCGGAGAGGATTTCGACAAGAAGATCATCGACTACTTGGCTGACGAGTTTCGCAAGGAGCAGGGGATTGATCTTCGCAACGACCGTCTCGCCCTGCAGCGCCTGAAGGAGGCGGCGGAGAAGGCGAAGATCGAGCTGTCGTCATCGGTACAGACCGATGTCAACCTGCCGTTCATCACCGCCGATCAGCACGGACCCAAGCATCTCAACATTAAGCTGACCCGCTCGAAGCTTGAAGCGCTGGTGGACGATCTGATCCAGCGCACGATCGGCCCGTGCGGCAGCGCCCTCAAAGACGCCGGGCTCAGGGCCTCCGAGATCGCCGAGGCGATCCTGGTCGGCGGCATGACCCGCATGCCCAAGGTCATCGAGACGGTCAAGCAGTTCTTCGGCAAGGAACCCAATCGCAGCGTCAACCCGGACGAGGTCGTCGCCATCGGCGCGGCCATCCAGGCGGGCGTGCTGAAGGGCGAGGTCAAAGACGTCCTGCTCCTCGACGTGACCCCGTTGTCGCTCGGCATCGAGACCCTGGGCGGGGTCTTTACCCGGCTGATCGACCGCAATACGACGATCCCCACCAAAAAGAGTCAGGTGTTCTCGACGGCGGAGGACAATCAAACAGCGGTCACGATCCGCGTGTTCCAAGGCGAGCGCGAGATGGCCTCGGACAACAAGCTGCTCGGGCAGTTCGACCTGGTCGGCATTCCTTCGGCACCCCGCGGCATGCCGCAGGTCGAGGTGACTTTCGACATCGACGCCAACGGCATCGTGCAGGTTTCGGCAAAAGACAAAGCGACCGGCAAGGAGCAGCAGATCCGCATCCAGGCATCCGGCGGTCTCTCCGAGGCGGATATCGACCGCATGGTCAAGGATGCCGAAGCGCATGCCGAGGAGGACAGGCGGCGCCGCGAGCTGGTCGAGGCGAAAAACGGTGCCGATGCGCTGATCCACACGACCGAGCGGACATTGACCGAAGCTGGCGACAAAGTGGCCCAGAGCGATCGGGACGCGGTGCAGCAGGCGATCCAAGCGCTGAAAGACACCCTCGGCGGCGACGACACCGGGCAGATCAAGGCCAAGACCGAGGCCCTGGCCCAGGCTTCGATGAAGGTCGGCGAGGCGCTCTACAAGGCGCAGCAGGCCGCCGGCGACGGCGGCCCGTCATCCCCTGACGGCCACGCGGGTGGCGGTGGGGCGGCGGGCGGCGGTAGCGACAAGGTCGTCGACGCCGATTTCGAGGAGGTCGACGACCAGAAGAAGCGCGGTTCAGCGTAATCGCCCTCATCGCCGAGATGGGGATCGGATGCGGCTACCCCGGCGGGTCACCCGCCGGGGTAAGGCGTGGTGGCAAGCCCTCTAATCGAACGCCCTTCTATCATGGCTAAACAGGACTTTTACGAGATCCTCGGCGTCTCCAAATCGGCGAACGCCGACGAGCTCAAGCGAGCCTATCGCAAGCTCGCAATGCAGTATCACCCCGATCGCAACGCCGGCGACAAGGGCGCCGAGCAGAAGTTCAAAGATCTCAACGAAGCGTACGACATTCTCAAGGACGATCAAAAGCGCGCGGCCTATGACCGCTTCGGCCACGCCGCGTTCGAACAAGGCGGTGCGCGCGGACCGGGCGATTTCGGCTTTGCCGCCGGCGGTTTCGCCGACATCTTCGACGAGGTGTTCGGCGAGATGATGGGTGGCGGCCGGCGCGGCCAAGGGGGGCCGAACCGCGGCAGCGATTTACGCTACAACCTCGAAGTCTCGCTCGAGGAGGCCTTTCGCGGCAAGCAGACGACGATCCGCGTCCCCAACCTCGTCGCCTGCGAGCAGTGCAAGGGCAGCGGCGCCGAGGCCGGCTCCAAGCCGATAACCTGCCCGACCTGCCACGGCCGGGGGCGCGTGCGCAGGCAGCAGGGGTTCTTTACGCTCGAGCAAACCTGCACCGGCTGTCAGGGTGCGGGGCGGGTCATCGACAATCCCTGCAAAGCGTGCGGCGGCCAGGGTCGGGTGCGGCGTGAAAAGACGCTCTCGGTCAACATCCCGGCCGGGGTCGAGGACGGCATCCGCATCCGTCTCGCCGGGGAAGGCGAGGTCGGCGTCCGCGGGGCCGCGGCGGGCGATCTCTTTATCTTCATCAGCGTGGCGCAGCACCGGATCTTTCAGCGCGACGGCGCCAATATCTATTGCCGGGTGCCGCTCCCGATGACGACGGCTGCTCTTGGCGGGACGGTCGAAGTGCCGACCGTCGACGGCAGCCGGACGCGCGTGACAGTACCTGCGGGGACCCAGTCGGGGTACCAGTTCCGGCTTAGGTCGAAGGGGATGACCGTCTTGCGCTCGCCCGCTCGCGGCGACATGTTCATCGAGGCGGTCGTCGAAACCCCGGTCAATCTGAGCAAGCGGCAGCAGGAGCTGTTGCGCGAATTTGAAAAGGAAGGCGAGAATCGCCGCACCCACCCGGAGAGCGAAGGCTTCTTCGCCCGGGTCAAGGAATTCTTCGAGGACCTGCGGGAGTAGCCGCTGGCGTTGCGAGGCTAAAATTGCCGTGGTCGTACTTTAGTTTGCGATTTGCAGGCCGATCGAGATTGCGTCGCCGCCTGCGCTCCTCGCTCGTCGATCCCGTTGCGAGCAGCGCGAAGCGATCTCGGGCAAGACGCTCCTGACTAAAAACAGGCGGGTTCAACCAGTCGGCGAAATCCCGCTGCAGATCCGCTGCAGGAGCAGCGGAGACCGATTGCGGGGTATAATTTCAGATTGTAGACCGCGGCATCTCTAAGCCACCCACGGCGCACACGCCAGACCCGCACCGCGAGGGATTGTCGAGTGATGTGAAAACACGCAAAGTTGTGGGCCGGGTCGGCACATTCACGCACATCGGGGAGGACATACGCCGATGAGGATCGACCAAGCCGTCAACATCGAAGACCTGCACCGCATGGCGAAGCGGCGGCTGCCGAAGATCGCCTTCGATTTTATCGAAGGCGGCCTCGAAGACGAACGCGGCCTCGAAACCAATACCTCGGCCTTTCACAAGCACAAATTGTTGCCGCGTTATCTCGTCGATGTGTCGAAGCGCGACCAGACGAAGACGATCTTCGGCCAGACCTTTGCGAGCCCGTTCGGCATCTCGCCGACCGGCGGCGCGGGGCTCTTCCGCTACCATGCCGACCTGATGCTGGCCGAGGCCGCCCGCGACGCGAACATCCCCTATATCATGTCAGGTGCCAGCAACGACACGATCGAGGCCGCGGCGAAGATCGCGCCGAAGAACCATTGGTATCAGCTCTATGCAGCGCGCGATCACGCCGTCAACAGCGACCTGATCAAGCGCACTGCCGATGCCGGACTCGGCGCGCTGGTATTGACCGTCGACACCCCGGCCGGGTCAAAGCGCGAGCGCAACATCCGCAACGGCTTTGCCAATATCCGCGGCGGGCTATTCCAGGCATTGAGCCTCAAGCCCTCGATCCTGGCCGAGGCGCTGACCCATCCCGGCTGGATCGTCGAATATCTGAAGCGCGGCGGCGGCACGCCGATGCTGGGCAATTGGCAGCCCTATGCACCGCCGGGATCGAGCGCGGAAGAGGTCTATAAGCACTCGAGCTCATTGCGCCCGTTCAATGCGCAGACCTGGCGCGATCTGGAGACCTACCGCAAGCTGTTCCCGCGCGCCCTCGTCGTGAAGGGCATTATGAGCCCGGCCGACGCGTTGCGGGCGCTCGACGTCGGTTGCGACGGGATCATGGTATCCAATCATGGCGGGCGTCAGCTCGACCAGGCGCCGGGTTCGCTCGACGTATTGCCGGCGATCAAGGCCGCAGTCGGCGACAAGCTGACCCTGCTCCTCGACAGCGGGGTTCGCCGCGGCGCCGATATCCTGATCGCGCTCTGTCTCGGCGCCGATTTCTGCTTTATGGGGCGCCCGACCCTCTATGGTGCCGCCGCCGGCGGGTTGCCGGGCGTCAAAAAGGCGATCGACATCTTCGTCAACGAGATCGATCTCGTCATGGGGCAGATCGGCTGCCCGAGCCTCGACCAGCTCGGCCCCGATTTCCTGTGGCGCGACGACTGGGCACGCAACGTCTGATTGACAGAGATCATCGGACCATGAACTTCGACCAAGCTATCAACATTGAAGACCTGCACCGGATCGCCAAGCGCAAATTGCCGAAGATTATCTTCGACTACATCGAGGGGGGAGTAGAGGACGAACACGGCCTCGCCCGCAACGAAGCCGCATTCCACAAGCACCGGCTCTTACCGCGCTACCTGGTCGACGTGTCCAAGCGCGACCAGTCGGCGACAGTGTTCGGCCGCACCTATGCAAGCCCGTTCGGGATCTCGCCCACGGGTGGCGTCGGCCTCTATCGGCGCGAAGGCGAGGTCATGCTGGCCCAAGCCGCGGCGGCTGCGAACATCCCCTACATAATGTCGGGCGGCAGCAATGCTTCTATCGAGGAGGCGGCTCGGGTCGCCCCGAATAATGTCTGGTTCCAGCTCTACGCCGCCAAGGACGCCAACATTACCGACGCGCTGATCGGCCGCGCTCGCGATGCCGGGGCCGGGGCCCTGGTGCTGACGGTCGATGTGCCGGTGAATCCGAAGCGCGAACGCAACCTCCGCAACGGCTTTTCGCGCATCCGTGGCGGCGGCGTCATGGAATCGCTGAAGCTGAAGCCCTCGATCCTGCTGGAGGCCATCACCCACCCCGCCTGGGTCGTCGAATATATGCGCCTCGGGGGTGCCCCGACCTTGGGGAATTGGGCGCCACACGCCCCCAATGGTGCAAGCACCGAGGAGATCATCAAATTCGGTCGCGGGCAGACCCCGGCCGCGGCACAGACTTGGCGCGATCTCGAGCGCTATCGGCGCCTCTTTCCGCGCGCCCTCGTCGTCAAGGGCATCCTGAACGCGGCCGATGCGGTTCGCGCCGCGGAAATCGGGGTTGACGGCATCATCGTCTCGAACCATGGCGGCCGCCAGCTCGACCAGGCGCCGGCCTCGATCGAGGCGTTGCCGGCGATCAAGGCGGCGGTCGGCGACAAAGTGACCGTGATGCTAGATAGCGGCGTCCGCCGCGGCGCCGACATCCTGATCGCCCTGTGTCTCGGCGCTCAATTCGTATTCTTCGGCCGGCCGACGCTCTACGGTGCCGTCGCCGGCGGGCTTCCGGGGGTCAGGAAGGTCATCGACATCTTCCGCGGCGAGATCGACCTCGTCATGGGCCAGATCGGCTGCCCGAGCCTCAGCGAGCTCGGCTCTGACTTCCTGTGGCGCGACGACTGGACCCAGAATCGCTGACGCTGTCTTGCGCGTTAGTCGCCGGCGGTTTGCGCCACCGGTCGCGCGGCGGCGGCAGCCGGCCGGTCGAGCGCGTCGTCCATCTCCTCGAAGGTGCGGCCCTTGGTTTCGGGGCCGAACACCCAGAAGCCGATGATGCCGAGAATGTACCAGCAGGCGAAATAGACGAAGGCCGGGCCGAGCATGACCAGGTTGGGCGACGCCGGCTTGATGATGTCGCCGGCCCCCATGATCACCGCCAAGCCGGCCGGCCCTAGGACCTTGCCGCCGAGATTGCCGATGCCATAGCTCATGCCCATACCGCTGCTGCGCAGCCGGGTTGGCCAGATCTCCGACATATAGGGCCCGACGACCGTGTAGATCGCGCTGCTGAAAAAGCTTCCCGCGACCAACAGCATATAGAATACCGACCAGCCGCCGATAAAGACGTCATGAAGATAGCCGGCGGATATCAGCAACAGCGCCGCCATTCCGCAGGCCAAGGTTCCGGCGCCGCGGCGTCCGAGCGGCTCGATCAGGGCGGTGATGAAAAACCGACCGACGATCCCGGAAAGGCTGACAAATGCCATCAGAAACGCTGCGTGCGCCGGGGTCGTGTTGAGGACGATCACGAGCAATGTCGCCCCCCACAGACCCAGCGAGGCCCCGCCAGTCTGCGTCAGCCCGGTCAGGCAACCGGCGGCAACCAGGCGGGGATATTTGAACAGCTCAATCCAGCGCGTCTTCTCAAGTGTTGGTAGGGCCGGCGGCAGAGTGATCTCCTTTGGGTCGATCATCAATGCCCAGGCGAGCGAGCGGCGCGCCTCCTCTTGCCGCCCCATGCGGATCAACCAGCGCGGCGATTCCGGCACCCAGTAGCGGATCATGAACACCAGCACGAGGGGCGACAGACCGACCAGGAACAGATAACGCCAGCCAATTATCGGCAGCAGCCAAGCGGCCACAAAGCCGGCCAGCATGCCGCCGGCCGGCAACAGCGTCGTGACGAGCGCGCTGACCCAGCCGCGCTTGTAGGCCGGGATGAATTCCTGCACCAGCGGCAGGTCGATCGTGAAGATGCCGGCATTGCCGACGCCGACAAAGACCCGGAAGAACACCAGGAAGAGCCAGCCCGGGATCACCGCACTCGGTCCCGGCGTGAAGACCATGATGCCGGTGGCGAGAGAGATCGTAACCGCCGACCAGATGAACACCGTGCGCCGCCCGATTCGGTCGCCGAGCCAACCCCAAATGAAGGCACCGGGGACCGCGCCCAGCCCGGAAGCCAGCAGGATCGCCCCGCCCTGCCAATAGGGCAGCGACCATTCTTTGGTCAGTGCCGCGGTGACGTAGCCGATCAGGAAGAAGTCGAAGAAATCGAGCATGTCAGCAATATTGGCGGTGCAAATCAGCTTCCACTGATTGGCCGTCAGCTTCTTCTGGCGCTCCAAAAGCTCGATCATCATTTCCTCCCGACGGCAGCGACATCTCGGCGCCGGACGTGTTGCTCCGGTTCGCTGGTGGCGGCGGTTCCGGAAGCGTGCCGTGTAATTTGTGTAGCGTGGGTGTGCGAAATAGTCAAATCACACACCCGTCGAGGTAGCAGCATCGGCGGGTGTGTGCGCCAGACCGGTCGGATCCAGCTCAGTCGCCGACGGGGTGTGCTACCGCCCGCGCCGGGGCGACGACGGGCTTTCCGAGCGCGCTGTCCATTTCCTCGAACGAGCGACCCTTGGTCTCGATGCCGATCAGCCAGAAAGCGAGGGCACCGAGGATGAACCAAAATGCAAAGTACGAGAAGGCCAGCCCCAGAGATTCGAGATTGGCCGCCGGTTTGATCAGGTCATTGGCGCCGAGGATCAGCGCCAGGCCAAGCGGCGATATGATTTTGCCGAAATTGCCGACGCCGTAGGCGAGGCCCATGCCGCTGACGCGCAGCCGGGTCGGCCATATCTCGGCCATGTAAGGACCGACAACCGAGTAAATGGCGCTGCTGAAAAAACTCGACGCAATCACAAAGACGAGGAACAGCGACACTTCACCGATATAGACATCATGCAGATAGCCGGCGAGCACGGTCAATATCGCCGCTGCGAGACAGGTCAGAATGCCTGAGCCGCGGCGCCCCATCGGCTCGATCAGCGCGGTGACGAAGAAGCGTCCGACGATTGCCGACACAGTCACATAAATACTCAAGCGCGACGCCTCGGCCGGCGAGACGTTGAGCACGATCGTGAACAGAGTCGCTCCCCATAGCGCCAGCCCGACCCCTCCGGTTTGGGTGAGACCGGTCAAACACCCGGCGGCCACGCTTCGCGGGTATTTGAACAGTTCGCGCCATCTCGATTTCTCCGCCCCCGGGAGAAAGGCAGGCAGGTCGATTTCTTTAGGATCAACCTGCAACGCCCAAGCGAGCGATTGGCGCGCCTCGTCGTGCCGGCCCATGCGGATCAGCCAGCGCGGTGATTCCGGGACCCAGTAGCGCACCATCAGCACCAGCACGATCGGCACCAGCCCGATCAGAAAGAGACCGCGCCAGCCGATGATCGGTGCCAAGTAGGCGCCGGTGATCGCACCCAAGAGCGCTCCCGCGGGCAACAGCGTGGTTACTAACGCACTAACCCAGCCGCGCTTGCTGGCGGGCATGAATTCCTGCACCAGCGGGAGATCGACGGCGTAAAGCCCGGCATTACCGAGGCCGACGAAAAAACGCATCACGCTCAGAAATATCCAGCCGGCTACCCAACCGTGGGGGCCGGGTGTGAAGTACATGATGCCGGTGGCGAGCGCGACGTTGAGCGCGGTCGCGATGAATACCTTGCGCCGGCCGATCTTGTCGGCCACCCAGCCCCAGAAGAAGGCGCCGGGAACGGCACCGATCCCAGACGACAAGAGGATCACCGCCCCCTGCCAATAGGTCAGCTGCCATTCCTTGTTGATGAAAGCGAGGACATAGCCGATCAGAAAGAAGTCGAAGAAATCGAGCAGATCGGCGAGGTTGCCGGTGACGATCAGCTTCCACTGATTAGCCGTCAGCCGCGTCTGCCGCTCCAACAGTTCGATCATCGGGCCCTCCCCAAATTATCGCCGTGAGCCGCTGCGATGGCCCGTAAACGCCTCACCGCGCGACCATTTCCGAACGTGAACAGTATCTGCCCCCGATCTCGCCGGCAACCGCCGAAAGGTGGCGGAACAGCAGCCGGCACTTCCGAGCGCAGCCTTTCCAGTGTAGGTTGGGTCGCTAAAAGCGGGGATCCCCCCGCCTTGCTCGCGATGGGAGGAGATCCAGTGAAACGCCTGGTCATACTCTGCTTGTTACTCACATTCGTGGCTTGCGCCCAGCAACCGCCGCCGCCCGCCGCGACCGCGCCGCCCCCCCAGGTCGCCGTGGCGCCGCCACCCCCTCCTGCTCCGCCGCCACCCCCGCCGTCGCGGACATCCTTCGACGGGCTCTACAAGGGGACGATGGCGCCGCAGGCATATGGCGGGAGCACGCAAACTCTCACCGGTGGGAATTGTGACCCCGAGCTGCCGATGAACATGAGGGTCAAGCGTGGCACCGTCAGGATTTGGTACAAGAACTTCGTTGGGCATACGCTGCACTATCGCGGCAAGATCGATGCCACCGGCAAAATAGAAACGGCGCATACGAATAGTGGCGGCAGCCAATCTGTTTTCGCCCTGCAGATCAACGGTGATCAGGCCGCCGGGAACATGGAACGTGGCCGTTGCTGGTACGGGGTGACGATGACGAGGGCATAAGCTGGGGTCCTATCCCGGTGTGCGCTGCAGGATCGCGGCGGTCGCACCTGCGGAATAGCCGGGCGCCACCCGCACATCGACGACGCAAACCTTGCCGGCGCGCACCGCGGCGACGGCGTCGCGCATCGCCGGCACCAGCTTCTTCGGGTCCTCGACCGGTCCGATGCCGGCGCAGCCCTCGCCGCGCGCCATCGTGGCGAGGTCAATGTCGGGGTCGCGGATCGCCTGGCCGATCCAGCGGTTCTCGGGCGGCCGGCCGCGCTGCAGGGCGACGCGCTCCTGATGCAGCTCGTCGTTGAAGAAGGAGCGGTTGTTGGCGACGACGACCAGCAGCGGAATGCCGTTGCGCACCGCCGTCCACAGCGCCGTGACCCCCATCAGGAAGTCGCCGTCGCCGAGCACGGCCACCGGCAGCCGATCGCTGCCGCCGTCGCGCAGGGCGAGTGCCGCGCCGACCGACATGCCGGGTCCCGAGCCGATGCCGCCGCCGCCGTCGGTGCCGAGATAGTCGAGCGGGTGGCGGAACTCCGACAGCCCATCGGCCCAGGATAACGGCAGCCGGATCATCATCGTCGGGGCGTCGCCGAGCACCGCGCGCAGCGCCGTCGCGATGTGCGGCACCTGGATGATCGAGGCGTCGTCGAGCGCGGAGAGCGGCGGCGGGCCCGGGCGCGGACCCGGCTCCGGCACGGGCGGCGCATTCGGCCGCAGCTCCCTGACGGCAGCGAGCAATGACGGCAATGCGGCGTCGGGCTCGGCCAGCAGGTAGACGTCGACCGGCGGCAGGCCCTGGTAATCCATGCTCCAGCCGTTATGGACGTACTGGTCGACCGACACCTGGATGACCTTCGCCGTCACCGGCTTGCCGGTATGCGCGGTGCGCAAGGTGCCGGCGAGGTCGACCCAATCGAGGCTGAGGATCACGTCGGCATCGACGATCGGCTCGGTCCCGCCGACGTGCAGCGGGTGGTCGGTCGGGAAGGTGGCACCCGATTTGCGGTCGGTCAGCACCCGCGCGCCGATCGCCTCGGCGAGTTCTGTGCGCTGCTGCCACGCCGCGAGGTCGCGCGAACCGCGCCCGGCGAGGATCACCGGACGCCGTGCGCCGGCGAGCAGCGCCGCGGCCTGCGCCACAAGCGGTCCGGCAGGCTCGGGTGCGGTCGGCGGGGCATGGCGGGCGATCGCCGGCGTCGGCGGCAGCGCGGTGACCTCGTCCTCCTGCAGGGCGAGGTCGAAATTGACGTAGACCGGCCCTTGCGGTGCGGTGTTGGCGATCTGCCAGGCGCGCAGGATCGCCTCCTGGGCCGCGCCGATCGAGGCCGGCTGATCGTCCCATTTGGTGAAGTTGCGGATCAGCGCACCCTGGTCGCGCGCGGTGTGGATCCACTCGATCCAGGGGCGCCGCCGGGTCGCATCCATGGGTCCGGTGGCGCCGAGCACGAGTACCGGCGCGCGGTCGCACCAGGCGTTGAAGATCGCCATCGTCGCATGCATCAGCCCGACATTGCTGTGCACGAAGGCCGCCATCGGCCGTCCGGTGACCTTGACATAGCCGTGGGCGAGGGCGACCGCACTCTCCTCGTGCAGGCACAACAGCATGCGCGGCCGGGTGTTGCCGAGATAGTTGACGAGGCTGTCGTGGATCCCGCGATAGCTGGCACCGGGGTTGAGGGCGACATAGGGGATGTCGAGCTCGCGCAACATGGCTGCGATCGCGTCGCTGCCCCACACCCGGTTCGACGGCGCACTCGGCACCGGCCGGTCGATCTCGTTGCCGCTGGCCCCGGCCTGGCGCGCAGATGAATCGTCCATGAGGTCCTCCCCTCCTATCGTCGATCGAACTAGGCGGCATTCCGCCGCCCGGGACAAGGCCCGATTCTCCCTGCTGTGAGGGAGAATCCTGCTTTTACCGCGAAAAAACCTCCCTGCAGTGAAGAAAATCCATTCGATATCATGTGCTTGGGTTCGGGTTGGCGGCACCTCAGCAGGGAGGCGGCAGGGAATTTGCCGGTGTGTTCACGGATTGATCGATTGGCACGTAATAGCTGTTTCATAATTTCTTGTATAGCACGGATCCTTTGGAAAGGCAAGAGCCGCTCGCGCCGCTCCGGAAGGAGCGCTAGTGCTCAGACCCATTCACAGGATTCATTAGGCGACGGCGGGTCAATGCTGACATTGAAAATTCTGTCACACCGGCTGAAGGCCGGTTCCCATGGCGGAAATGGGTCGCGCCTTCAGTTGGTTCGCCCACACCGCGACGCTCCCTTCGTCGTCCCGGCGAAAAAGCCGGGACCCGTCTCCGCAATGGCCACCGGTCGGAGCCTGTCCAGCGGGCAAGAGGCCCGACCGAGGGCCGGTGCAACGAGTTTTCCGCCTCCAGCTGAATCGTGTGTCTGAATGCCGGATCGAGATTCCTACGACTTGTGGTTGTCCGAAATATGACAGTCGCACGGGTAGCGGGTCTGCAGCGTGGTTTCCTCCTCAGGTTGTAGGACTCGACTGCTCGGAAACGGCCGCCCGCGCCCCGCCGGCAGTCGGTTTCTCCGTCACCTCATCAACTGGCATTCGCACATTTCGGTATAATCACGCCGGTGCTGTCGGTCGTGATCTCGGTCTTCATGCTCGGGCTTGGGGTCGGCTCGGTTGTGGCTGGCCGGGGCGTCGAGACATGGAGCAGCCGCTTCCGAGTGAACCCGGTCCGTTTATACGCCGCCGCCGAATTTGGCATCGGGATCGGAGCGTTTATGGTCCCGTGGCTATTTCAGATCGGCGAGGATGCCTTGCTTCGCCTCGGTGATGCCAGTTCATCGGGCTACCTGCTCGTATCGGCATTGTACCTCGCCGTCGCGATATTGCCGTGGTGTGTACTGATGGGCGCGACATTTCCGCTCATGATGAGTTTCATCCGCCGCATTCGCCCATCCGACACAACCGGCTTCAGCTTCCTCTACCTTGCCAATGTTATCGGCGCGGCGGCCGGCGCGGCACTGACCGCTGGAGTGCTGATCGAACTGCTCGGGTTCCGTCACTCAGGTATGCTGGCGGCCCTCGTCAATTTCACCATAGCTACCGTTGCGTTTCTCCTCGGGGGCCTGTTCCCGGGCGATGCTCGGGCGATTGCTCAACAGGTCGATCAGATGGAGCGAGTTCAACTTGCATCTGAAAATCGCCGATGGATCAGCGTCGTTCTCTTTACCACCGGTTTTGCATCCTTGGCGATGGAAGTCGTTTGGACGCGAGCGTTCACCTTTGTTCTGCAAACAACCGTCTATGCCTTCGCGGCGATCCTGACCACATACCTACTGGCGACTTGGTTTGGCTCGCTCCTTTACCGGCGGCATCTCGCGAACCGTTCAACGATCGCTATACCCAACCTGCTCGGGTTCCTTTGCTTATTTGCTCTCCTCTCAGTCGTGTTCGATGATCCGAGATTGCAACACAACCCAATCTTGACCTTGGCTAGTGCTCAGAATCAAACGCAAGCTACACCTTTTCGTTCGTGGCCGGGCTCGACCCGGCCACCCACGGACTGCGGCAGGCGTCTTGCCACTTCCGTGGATACCCGGCACAAGGCCGGGCACGGACGAAGAAGGGTTACTCCGAGTGCACTATCCGATTGAATCTGAGCACTAGAAAGCACTCTTCGGTGCCGCCAGAGGCGGGAAACGAATGACAGCTTCGCACCTCCCGAGACGCTGGCGCCGGCGTTGGGGGCAGATATGGCCGTTCGGTCGCGGTCGCGAGGGTGGCCGCTTTGGGTCCCGGAGACGACTGTTATGTTCGGTCAGTGAGCAGGGATCAGTCGCTGCACTACGACCATGCCATACGGAATCTAGCCGCCGCCGGGAGGCTCGTCGCCGATGTCGAGGATTGGCTCGGCCATCAGTCTCAGGACGCCTACCGCTGGTAGGTCGCGACCCGAGCATCGGCAGAAAAAAGGGGTTTCTGGCAGTGGATGGAGCGGGCGGGATTGCCGTGTTAAGGATGACCTCCTGCGCTCATTTATTCGGCCGCAACGAAACGGCGGAGGCATGACCACCTCGCGGTTGCGGGTGGATTCGGGGAGTGCCAGGGCGAGGAAGGCCTCGGCGACGCTTTCCGGCGGTGGCAGGCGGCTCGGGTCCTCGCCGGGAGAGGCGCGGGCGCGCAGCCTGGTGCGCTCGATTCCGGGATCGATCAGGTTCGAGCGAACCCGGGTTTTGCTGATCTCGCCGGCATAGATCTTGACCAGCATTTCGAGACCGGCCTTGCTGACCGCGTAAGGGCCCCAATAGGGGAAGACGCCGATCTTGCCGATCGGCCAGAGCGCTATGCCGGCCAGCTTCAGATGCGCCCAAGCGAAGGGCAGGCCGATGAGCGTGATCGCCAAGGGGATCGCTGTGATCAGGTGGCCGAGCGACAACTGCGGCGCACGAGCTCGGCGAGCCAGACAAACAGCAGGTGCGATTTATGGCGCAGATCGCCCGTGAGCAGCCCGCCGGTGCGCCGCTCGAACTCCTCGAGCCGCGCCCGGAGCTCCGTTGCCTCGGCCTCGGATATGATGCGGATCGGGAACACGCAGCCCTTCTCCCGATATTGTTCGATCTGGGGCGGCGTCAGACACTTCGTCATCGATTTTCGCAACAGCAGCGGGCAGGAGGCGAACCGGATGCGGATCGGCGGCAGACACGCGCTACGCGATGTCGTGGATTGGACCCTGACCGAGCAGCTGTGCGTGCCGTTCCAGCGGGACGTCGCCCTGGCGCCATGAACGTCCCGCGACCTTCCGCGTAGCGCCCCCGAACCGGCGCTTCCTCCGCCACGACGAAAACATCGCGGGCTGACCGCGCGTAGTGTGCCGGCCGCGCAGTAAGAGCTTGTTGGATTGCTGGTCGAGTGTCTGGTAGTTACCGAAGGCGTACAGCGCCCGGAAGGCGTTTCTCTCAGCACAGTATTAAGTGGGTAGGCTGGCTCCAGGCATCGATTAACCCATTCGGCCCTTGACTATTTCGCCCATTATCTGCACTCGAGCGAGTCTCCCGATGTTGCGGTACAACCGAAAGACCGCATTGCCCTGTTCCAGGATAACCGAGCAGACGCGACTTCCCCTTCAAGTGGAGAGCGTGGCGGCTGCCGAGCAAGCTGCAGGGCGACCAGCATGGCCTCGTCCAGATTCTTGGAAGGGCGGCTGCCATAGAGTTGTGCGCATGCGCTGTAGGTCAATGGATCAAGCGCTGCTTCGCGGGCATTGGGGCGGTCCGCAATCCCTGGAGATGGCCGCAACCGCTTCGTCCCGGTGCCGGCGCAAAGCCCGCTGTCGTGCAGAACCCGCGTCATATAAGCGGCAACACCGGTCAACAACTTCTCGCCGGGTCGCCCCGCATTAACCCAACCATCAACCTTGCCCATGCCCCAATTGTACGCGGCAATCGCATCGGGCCAGTTTTTGTAGCGCTTATACAGCAGCGCCAGGTAATCCCGTCCGATCGCGCGATTTTGCACTAAATCAAGT